>Ga0206124_10003054_pt1 | contig 12100 bp, 14 predicted proteins | sample Helgoland_Spring_3_FD_148671 | JGI IMG/M metagenome (GOLD analysis project Ga0206124, IMG submission 148671) | Pelagic subsurface seawater microbial communities from Kabeltonne, Helgoland, North Sea - Helgoland_Spring_Bloom_20160321_2 | ecosystem: Environmental > Aquatic > Marine > Epipelagic ... | reverse complement strand
TAAAGAACAGGGTTGGTTACCCCCAACCGGGAGACGGCATTATACAGATCACTTAATCACGGTCAACAAATCTTTACACTTTTTTTACAGTAATTTAAGTTACTGTTTTTTATAGTTATTTATTATTTTTTTAATGGATATATAAATGCTTTGGATTCAGAAGATTTGAAGGGTTACTCAGCAAGAATATTAACAATATCGCTATGACCGTTTCGTTTAGCCATATCACTAGCTTTCATACCATTTTTCATTGAAATATTCTTTTCAGCTCCAGCATCCATCAGTGCGTTTACTAATTTTTCATCACCATTTCTCGCGGCATCAATCAGTGCCGTCCAACCCTGACTATGTTGTATATTCGGATCAGCGCCCTTTTGTATTAGTATCAATGCTAAATCTGTAAAACCCCGGTCTGCGGCCATGATCAGCGGTGTAAGTCGTCCATTATCAAAAGCATCAATATCTGCCCCATAGGCCAATAAACGCTTGGCAACTTCAACATGATTTTTTTCTACTGCATATTGCAAGGCTGTTCGTTCTGCTGACCCGCGCTTATTTGGATCAGCCCCCTGAGTAAACAATAAATCAACAAGCTCAACACTCCCGCGAGAAGCCGCAAGCATTAGTGGCGTCATGCCACCAATTACTTTATTTATATATACCTTATCAATTTGATATAGCTGTTCTGCTATTTCTTCATATGTACCTTTGGAAACGAGCTCATGAAGGTTGATGTGTTGAGCAGATGTCTGAGTTTCTACAGGGGTGTTTGCATCTCCTGAAGAGTCTGTGTCAGTTATGACCTGAACTGACTCTTGATAAGTGGATACGTAATAATAAGAAATGAAGATAACTATTAGTATAAGAACAGAAAAAAGAGGCAACTTGCTTTGAGGATACCGCTCGATAATGAAGTCATCATCTACGGCAAATTTCTCACTTATTATTTCTTCATCATCTTTTGACATTGAGAAACCTCTCTGCCGCGACTATTTAGATAGTAGAATATTATTCGTTGTTTAGCGTCACTCGTGCAAACTTTCTCTTTCCGACTTGCAGTACCGCTGAAAAACCCGCTTTCAACACTTGCTTACTAACTTCTACACGCTCTCCATCAATTTTTACTGCACCTTGTTTAATCATCCGATGCGCATCTGATGTGCTATTGACGAGCCCAGTCTCTTTCAAAACGTTAGCTATAGCCATCCCATCTATAGTCACATTGATATCTACCTCAGGCATATCATCGGGTATGGCATTATTACTAAATCGATTTATAAAATCAGCTTGCGCCGCTTCTGCAGCCTTTGCATCATGAAAACGAGTAATAATTTCTTCTGCTAGCAGAAATTTTATGTCTCTTGGGTTCTCACCTTCATCTATTTTTTGTTTGAATCCATTTATTTCGTCTAATGTCCTAAAACTCAATAATTCAAAGTAGCGCCACATCAAATCATCTGAAACCGACATGATCTTGCCAAACATCTCATTAGCTGGTTCATCGATACCGATATAATTGCCTAACGATTTGGACATTTTTTGTACTCCATCCAAACCTTCCAATATTGGCATTGTTAGAACTACTTGTGGAGCTTTACCATGCGTTTCCTGGAGTTGCCGGCCTACGAGCAAATTAAATTTTTGATCCGTGCCGCCCAATTCAACATCTGCATCCAAGGCAACAGAATCATATCCCTGTACAAGTGGGTATAGAAATTCATGAATCGCTATTGACTGATTCGATTTATAGCGTTTATTAAAGTCATCACGCTCGAGCATGCGTGCAACTGTATAGTTCGATGCCAACCTGATTATGTCTGCTGCGCCCATCTTGTCCATCCAGCTAGAATTGAACGCCACTTCCGTCTCGTCTGGATCAAGAATCTTAAATATTTGTTGTTGGTATGTTTCTGAGTTTTCCTTAATTTGCTCGCGTGTAAGCGGCGGCCTTGTTGCACTTTTGCCCGAAGGATCACCTATCATGCCGGTAAAATCGCCAATCAGAAAAACCACCTTATGACCAAGTTGTTGAAATTGTCGCAGTTTATTGATGAGCACGGTGTGACCAAGATGCAGATCCGGAGCTGTAGGATCAAAACCGGCCTTGATCCGAAGTGGCTTTCCGGTTTCTAATTTCTTCTTAAGTTCAGCTTCAACGAGGATTTCATCAGCGCCTCGGGCTATCAAATCCATCGCTTCTTGTACCTTTATCATACGTTCCTCAGTGTCATTTCAAAACGCGCGTAGCTTATCATGCCATTAACTGCTACGCAGTGGACAATTCAATCATTGACGAGTGTAATTTCAAAAGTTATTGTAACGAAAATTAAAAAAGGATAAACGGTGACTTACAGAGTCTATATAATGAAGGACTATAAGACTGGGGCAGTAACGTCACATGTGCGCTCGCATCGGTCTTGGCTTATTTCTCTGTCTGGCATCAGCCTGGTTTTAATATCGGCTTGGCTATTCTTAAGTACACCTGAAAATAATTCCTCAGATAGCTTGGCTAGCGACATCCCGAAAGTCGATATTCCAGCGATTCAGGAAGAATCTGCTATCGAATATACCGCTGAACCCGTAAAGCTTGATACACCAAATTTGATAGAAGAAATCACGGTTAACGATCCCGGGTTTAGTGATGTCACTGAAATAACAACTCATGTAATAGAACCTGATTCAGAAATGCTAGTTGAAGATAAACCTTCATCTGAATCTATTGAACAACAAACAAATAAATCATTACAGCGTGTTACTGTAAAAACAGGGGATAGTTTAGCTTTGATATTTTCAAGGCTGGGGTTAAGCCCAAGATCACTCTATAACATTATGTCTCTGGGTAAAGAGGTCTCAAGGTTAAAGAAACTACGTCCCGGACAAATATTAAATTTTCATATTGATGAAAATGAATTAGACAAACTTGAGTATGAGGTCAGCCTGACTAACAGTCTCTTGATTACAAAACAAGAAGGCAAGTTTCAAGCCGAGTTAATACACGAAGAACTTGAACCGCTTGTGAAGCATGCCAAAGCTGTCATAAATGATTCTCTCTTCCTCTCAGGTAAACGTGCCGGTTTATCAGATAAATTGATTATGCAATTGGTCTCTATCTATGGCTGGGATATCGACTTCGCTCTTGATATTCGTGAAGGCGATTCATTTACGCTTATTTATGAAGAACAATATAAAGATGGAGTAAAGGTTGCTGACGGGCCAATCATAGCTGCTGAATTTATAAATCGTGGCACACCATTAAGAGCCATTCGCTATACTCACGAAGATGGCCGTCATGATTATTATGCTGAAAACGGCGATGCCATGCGTAAGGCTTTCCTTAGAACTCCGGTTGAGTTAGCTAGAATCAGTTCACGGTTTAATTTAAAAAGAAAACATCCCATTCTGAACAAAATAAGGGCGCATAAAGGTGTTGATTATGCGGCCTCTACCGGCACACCAATTAGAGCAACGGGCGATGGTACTGTTGCCTTGGCCGGTAGAAAAGGCGGTTATGGCCGAACTATCGTATTAAAACATGGCGGAAAATACAGCACTCTTTATGCACACCTGCATAAATATGCTCGAGGCGTTAGAACAGGCAAACGGGTAAAACAAGGTCAAGTTATTGGCTACGTTGGAAAGAGTGGATTGGCCACAGGACCACACCTGCATTATGAATTTAGAGTTAATGGCGTCCATCGAAACCCACTTACTGTCAAATTACCTAAAGTAGAATCGATTAATAAAAAAGCGCTACCCGAGTTTCTACAAACGATAAACCCCATGATTGCAGAGTTGGATCGACTAACAGGGAAACGCGCCCTTGCCTCTCAGCAAGCAGAAGAGTCTTCCAAGCAGTTAAGTGCCGTAATGGAAGACGGTTAACATCAATCACTCCATCCCATTGAAAGCAAGTCCATAAGGTCATCATGTACTACATAGGACTCATGTCTGGTACCAGCATGGATGCAATAGATGCCGCACTGGTTGAGTTTGATGATAAGGCTAATCTAAAGTTTTATCGTGAATACCCGATCGAAAACTCACTAAGACATCAGATTAGGTTAATTAACGAAAAAAGTGAACTAGGCCATATTGCTGACCTTGATCATGAGTTAGGTCACCTATTTGCAACTGCTGTAAATAATTTATTAAAAGAAACTGAAATAAACCCAGAAGAAGTCATTGCCATTGGTAGTCACGGACAGACCATATTACATAAACCAGATGCTACACATAAAACATCACTACAGATTTCAGACCCTAATGTCATAAGCGCTGAAACGCGAATTACGACTGTTGCAGACTTCCGCAGGATGGACATGGCGCATGGCGGACAAGGTGCGCCTCTAGCAAGTGCCTTCCATCAATATCAATTTCAACAAAAGAATAAATGCATCGTCATCCTCAATATCGGCGGCATAGCAAATATCACATTACTCTCAAATAATGAGGTTGTCGGCTTTGATACTGGTCCAGGCAACGCATTGCTTGATGACTGGATCCAACAAAACAAAAATAAAGAATATGATAGGGATGGTGAATGGGCAAAAACAGGCAAAACAAATGAAAACTTATTAACATTATTGCTGAGTGATAATTACTTTTCATTGTCTGCGCCCAAAAGTAGTGGGCGCGAATATTTCAATATGAATTGGCTAAATACATATTTAAGTGAAATTGATGAAAGCATTAGCGCTGAAGACGTTCAGGCAACATTAGTTCAGCTGAGCGCGAGAACTATCAGTGATGCTATTAGACATTCAGCGAAGCAGATTGATGAAGTGCTAGTCTGCGGTGGTGGCGCTAATAACTTACTATTAATGGCGACTTTAAATACTCTATTAATCGACACATCGTTAGCAACAACTGAAAAATATGGACTAAGTCCGAATTGTATTGAAGCTGTGACCTTTGCCTGGCTCGCAAAACAACGTATCGAAAATAAGACAGCAAATTTACCGAGTGTAACAGGAGCTACAAAGGCCGTACTGCTTGGAGGGGTTTATTCCGCTTAGTGAGGCTTAAAGATCTGCGCGGTCAAACTGAAAAGGATGATCCACAACCGCAGGTCGTTTCTGCATTAGGATTACGAATAACGAACTGCGCGCCTTCCATACCTTCAGAATAGTCTATTTCTGCCCCAGTTAAATATTGAAAACTCATAGGATCAACCAACAACTTAACACCTTCATTTTCAACAATGGTATCACCTTCACCCACTTCCTCATCGAAGGTAAACCCATATTGGAATCCGGAACAACCACCACCAGAGATAAAAACACGTAGCTTTAATTCCTCATTACCTTCTTCTTCGATGAGCTCTTTAACCTTGCTGGCTGCTGCCTCACTAAACACGAGTGGGCTAGGCATTACTTCTTCAACTGAACTCATAATTTTTTCTTCCGATTAATATTTATATTATTCACTCGCTTCGAGTGGTTCACCATGACCTATGGCTAATGGTGATTCTGATGGTTCGAGTGAGTGGACCAGTTTGCCATTCACCTCAGCACCTATCGCCATCTCTATTAGATTATAGTACACATTACCTGTGACTCTTGCCTTAGAAGCAAGTTCAACGTGCTCACTGCCATGAACATCTCCAATGACGACACCGTTTAAAACAACATATGGAACACTGACTTCACCTTCAATTGTGCCGCATTCACTGAGTGACAGCATAGAACGTCCATCATTTTCAGCGATGACATTACCTTTAATGGTGCCATCAACATGTAATCCACCAGTAAACCGGATATCACCTTGTATTTCACTGTGTTGGCCAACCAGTGTGTCGATACGTGTCGCCTTACGTTTTTTTCGATTACCGAGCATGCTTTACTCCTCAACCTGTTTTAGCAGGCCATTCAAATACTCTTTTTACGGTTGCTTTTTTTGCACCTTTTTGTCGCAAATCAACCACCACTCGTAATGGCTTGAATCCCTCAGGGAAGTTTAGATTACCCTCAATTCGTTCAAAGTTCTTAAATTTTATTTCAGGATCAAGTTTACTACCTGCAATCACTTTATCGAGTGATAATACCTGAGTTCCCGTTTCATTCATTCCTTCAATTGACATATCCATTGCCACTTCGATAACTTTATCACTTTTTGCTACATTGGTTAATACAAGCTTGAAATGGTACAGGTTTTTTCGACCTGTCGCTTCAACATGAAATCCTTGTATATTAAGTCCCTTTGAGTCAGTTGTAGCCGACATAATGCCTTCATAAAACTCTAGCTCGCCCTTAAGGCTGTATACTTGATCCTGTAGAGCCTTAATATCATTTTGCAATCTAGCAGCAGCCTGATTATCAATTTGAGTAGATCGCTCAAGTATGACGACCTGTTCTCGCAATTGCTTATTTTCGATGTCAAGACTCTGATTCACATCCCAAAGCAAACGAGAGTCTTCACTCTCCGTTAACTGGCTTTTAATAAAATGCCAATGGTTCGCATCCAATAAGAACCATATCAGTACAGAAATCGCGGCACTAAACAATACGATAACAAGTATAATTTCGAACGGTCGGTGCTTTTTTACAACTAGCTTAGACATAATATATCTGCCTAGGGCTTCAGGCCCGGCGTGGCCAAGCCCGTACTTTCATCCAAACCCAGCATAATATTCATATTCTGAATTGCCTGACCGGCAGCGCCTTTCACTAAGTTATCAATCACCGACAAGATTACCGTAGGTTGAGACTTGTCTTTACCCGGATGAATAGCAATCCTGCATGAGTTTGTTGCTCTGACCGATGCGGTATCAGGGTGAGAGCCTTGAGGCATCACATCAACAAATTTTTCCTGTGCATAATAGGCAGCATAGTGTTCTTGCAACTCCTCAGCATTATCAATTGACTTCACATAAACTGTGGCAAAAATGCCTCGGTTCATTGGGACCAAATGAGGCACGAAGGTCAAATTTACTTCAAGCTCTGTTTGAACATTATTTAGTGTTTGTAAAATTTCAGGCAAGTGTCTGTGGCCTGAAGCACTATACGCCTTGAAAGATTCTGAGACCTCAGAAAATTGAGTCGCAAGCGCCGCCTTCCTCCCAGCACCACTCACTCCTGATTTAGCGTCAGCAATAATATCAGCTACGTTGATTAAACCCTTTTCAACTGCGGGTAATAACGCTAGTGTGATTGCAGTAGGATAACAACCTGGATTGGCTATCAGACTAGCGTCTTTTATTTTTTGTCTATTTAATTCTGGTAATCCATATACCGCTTCGCTTAGTAAATCTGGGCACGCATGTTTTACCTGGTACCAGTGTTCCCATAACGCTGGATTAGAAATCCTAAAATCTGCCGAAAGGTCAATAACCTTACAACCTTGATCAAGTAGTTCCGGCACATGGTGCATCGCTGTTGCATGGGGTGTCGCAAAAAAAACAAAATCACATGACTTGAGTTGTTCGCTATCATGGCCAGCAAATTCGAGATCGACATGCGCGCGCAAGTTTGGAAAAACATCCTGAACTGCGCTGCCTTTTTCAGAGTTTGAAGTGGCAACTGCTAACTCAACGGCTTTATGCTTTGATAACAACCGGAGTAATTCGATTCCTGTATAGCCTGTTGCGCCTACAACACCAACCTTGATCATTTCTTTCCCTTAAATTACTTTAATAAAGTTTTTAATTTTACAGAATAAAACTGCTTGAGTATCGTGGTTTTACTGACTAAACGTAGAAAGGAAAATAGTATATGCCGCCGCTTCAAACTCCTTAGCAACTGACACAATTGTTGCTCTTTCCCAAAAGTCCACAAAGCCATACACATAAATTAAAAAAGCGGCCGAAGCCGCTGTGAATTCGATTTTTATTATTATTTTAATGAATTATCTGCATAAATCAGTTAATTCGAATATGAGGTTAATGCCAGAATAAAATACTGTCAAGCGATCAATCCCCCGTAAAATAATACTCTTTGAACGATCTATACCTCTTCCTGTCTTAATTTAAGTGTTTGTTTTTATTTACTTATATACATTTCATGCACAGTGTGATTGCGATCCCGTAAAAATACGGTATGTTGTTAATAATACGATAAGTGAGAATATTTGTTTATGGATACAGTTCAATATATAGCTCTTAGTATGGGCGCAGCTTGGGCAAGCGGCATTAATCTTTACGCGGCAGTTTTAATGCTGGGTTATCTAGGCAGCACCGGTAATATTGATTTACCGCCAGAAATGATGGTGGTCACCGACCCTCTAGTAATGTCCGCTGCGGGACTCATGTATTGTGTCGAATTTTTTGCTGATAAAACTCCCGGGGTTGATACTGCTTGGGACAGCCTACACACTTTTATCCGCATCCCGCTCGGCGCAGTTTTAGCGATAAGTGCCGTAGGTGAAATGACACCTGCTGTAGAACTAGCAGCATTTCTCGCCGGGGGTAGCTTAACAGCAGCAACTCATGCGACTAAAGCGGGGAGTCGCGTCATAATTAATTCGTCTCCTGAACCAGTAAGTAATTGGATCACTTCTCTAGGTGAAGACTTCTTAGTCATTACTGGTATCTGGGCGGCACTAACACACCCATTGGTTTTTGTTGTATTTCTAATCCTCTTTATCATATTGATGATATGGTTATTACCTAAAATTTGGCGAGGTATCAAACGTATTTTTTCGACACTAAAAGACTTCATTAAAGGAAATAAAGGTACCCCGATACTAGAATCATCAATTGAACCGCCGAATGATTAGTTTATGAAAACCAAATTAGTACTATCGATAGCGACTCTAGTTATTATCGCACTATCTGTCTTTGGTTTTTTTATCTTGCCGCAAAGTCTGGATAAAGTACCTGATATCAGTTTAAATTTTATTGATGGTCGAAAGATCGAATTTAATTCCCTCAGAGGCAAACCTTTACTAGTTACATTTTGGTCGACGACTTGCTCAACTTGTATAAAAGAAATGCCTCATCTGGCAAAACTTTATCAGCAACTTAACAAAGACGGTTTAGAAATAATCGGTATTGCTATGCCATACGATCCGCCGAACCGTGTACTAGAACTAACTGAAAGTAGATCGATACCTTATCCGATTGCTCTTGATATTGAGGGCGTCGCTTCGAAAGCATTTGGAAATATCAATGCGACACCGACAAGCTTTTTGATTGATTCTCTTGGAAATATAATTCAACAAAAGACTGGTGAAATGAACATAGATCAACTCCGGATCAAGATTAAAAAATTGCTAAAAACACCACCGACAACAATTTCATGATTAGATATATAAATGCTCTGGTTTAAAGCCTTACATCTGATATTCATGGTGACCTGGTTTGCCGGGTTGTTCTATCTACCGAGATTATATGTATATCATGCAATGAGTAATGATCAGATCAGTATCGATCGATTTAAAATCATGGAGCGGAAATTATTCTACGGGATTACAACCCCTGGCGCCTTACTGACCATTATTTTTGGTATATCTACTTTACTAAGCAATGGTTTGTCTGCGTATAGCGGCCAGATGTGGCTGATCATTAAATATGGCTTGATCCTTCTTTTAATTGTTTATCATATTTACTGCTGGTTTTTATTGCAAGATTTTAAAAATGACCGTAATCACCACACGCATGTATGGTACCGCTGGTTTAATGAAATTCCCGTATTAATATTAATTGCTATTATTATTCTTGCTGTTGTTAGACCATTCTGAAATTAAAAATCATTAAACTTCTATCATCTCAAAATCTTCTTTTCTGGCACCGCACTCAGGGCACACCCAGTTCGGAGGAACATCTTCCCACTTGGTGCCGGGGGCGATATCATCTTCAGGCCAACCCTTTGCTTCATCATAAATATAGCCACATATAACACACATATATTGTTTCATTACCAAGCAACTCCTTAAATTATATTTCTGTGATAATTATGGCCGTGTAGAATAACGATATTATGACCAATAGCAATAATCAAAAACCTGTTGTTTTGGTAATCGCAGGACATGACCCGAGTGGCGGGGCCGGAATACAAGCAGATATTGAGAGCATTTCAAGTGCTGGATGTCATGCCACAACTGTAATCACATCCCTAACAACTCAAAATACAAACAAGGTTGTTGATATCCTGCCACAGGATCCAGAGCCGTTCAGAAATCAGATCAGACTGATATTAGAAGATATGGATATTGTTGCCTGTAAGATTGGCATGATTGGAAATATCAATCTATTGGAAGTTATCGTAAACGAACTGGCTGAAATAAACTTCCCGATTGTACTCGACCCGGTGATTAGTGCTACAACTGGAATGAAATTTACAGATGATGACATTTGTAAAAAACTACTCACCTCATTATTGCCATTATCAACACTCATTACACCTAATAGCAGCGAAGCGAAAATACTTGCGAAAAAAGATGACTTATCTGCTGCTGCTAATATATTGATGGGCTATGGTGCTGAGTCTGTTTTGATAACAGACACTCATGATGATTCGAATGAAGTCATAAACTCCTTGTATACAAAACAAGATTCTTCAATTGAATATCATTGGGAAAGATTACCGGATACATTTCATGGATCAGGCTGCACCTTATCTTCCAGGATTGCAGCACTCTTAGCACTAGGCAATGATCTGAAAAAATCCGTAGAAAAAGCTCAGGAATACACATGGCTATCACTTAAACATGGGATGAAGCTTGGCCGCGGGCAGGCTCAACCTAATCGTTTCTATGAATAATCAAAACGCCGGATCATTCCTTATGAATATGCCCGAAACATCTGGCGTCTATGCCATCACAGACTGTGAAAATATTACGGCTGATGAAGTATTAAGTAAAACCGAAAGTATTCTTAGTGTTGGAGTAGCACTTTTTCAGTACCGCAATAAGACTAAAGATCAACGAAAAAAACGAGCACTTGCGATAGCGTTACAGTCTCTCTGTAAACAATACAAAACGCCATTTATTGTTAATGACGATCTAACCCTCACAAAAGAAATAGCCGCCGATGGTATACATCTGGGTAAACATGACGCAGACATTGATGCCGCACGACGGGTTCTTGGGGATAAGATTATTGGCATTTCATGTTATAACGACTTTAATCGCGCTGTAATTGCAGAACAATCTGGTGCTAACTACATTGCTTTTGGATCTTTTTTTCCATCGGCCACCAAGCCTGATGCTGCCAAGGCAAATATCGAACTAATTATTAAAGCAAAAGAAAAATTTAACATTCCTGTGGTTGCTATAGGCGGCATAACACCGGAAAATGGAAAACCATTAATTAATGCAAAGGTTGATTTTTTAGCAGTCATTAGCGGGATTTATTCTACAGATAATGTTGTCACTTCAACATTGGCTTATAACAATTTATTTATGACATAGCACAAAGATTATGGCGAACGAATTATTCAATGCAGCAAAAAAACATATCCCAGGCGGCGTAAATTCTCCTGTGCGCGCCTTTAAATCAGTATCAGGCACGCCGATTTTTATTGATCATGCTACTGGTCCGTATATCTACGACAGCGATAATAAACGATATATCGATTACGTCGGCTCATGGGGAAAAATGATTTTAGGTCATGCCAATCCTGATGTTATCCAAGCAGTGCAAAACGCTGCAACAAAAGGCCTTAGTTTCGGTGCGCCGACAGAAATTGAAACTCGTATGGCCGATAAAGTATGTGCATTAATTCCTTCAATCGAAAAAGTGCGTATGGTCAGTTCAGGCACGGAAGCTGCGATGAGCGCGATTAGACTCGCACGCGGTTTTACCGGTAGAGATAAAATCGTTAAGTTTGAAGGCTGTTATCATGGACATGCCGACTCGTTATTAGTTAAAGCCGGCTCTGGGGCCTTAACGCTTGGAGTGCCTACGTCTCCTGGTGTACCAGCCGATCTGGCTCAGCATACGATCACGCTATCTTTCAATGATGCGGAACAGGTAAAAGCTGTTTTTACAGATATTGGCGATCAAATTGCCGCCATTATTGTTGAGCCCGTAGCGGGCAACATGAACTGCATCCCTGGTTCAGCTGACTTTCTTAATACTTTGCGTCATGTGTGCACTAAGCATCAATCCGTTTTAATCTTTGATGAAGTAATGACGGGTTTTCGTGTTGCACTAGGCAGCCCC
>Ga0206124_10003026_pt1 | contig 12189 bp, 9 predicted proteins | sample Helgoland_Spring_3_FD_148671 | JGI IMG/M metagenome (GOLD analysis project Ga0206124, IMG submission 148671) | Pelagic subsurface seawater microbial communities from Kabeltonne, Helgoland, North Sea - Helgoland_Spring_Bloom_20160321_2 | ecosystem: Environmental > Aquatic > Marine > Epipelagic ... | reverse complement strand
ACGCGTTTTTTGTCTTTTTATTCTCTTCTTTGATGGTATGAGTCGAAGGAGCGCGCGTTTTCGTCTTCTTCATCGCGCGATGCGTCGGAGGACTTTTCGCGCCCATCTTCGGTCTCTTTTCTACTTGAGCGCGTTGTGTATCGTTCTTTTTCTCAAAGAAATCGTCCTCGAAAAGAAGAGAGAGAGAGAGAGAGAGAATACGAGGCGCGCGCGTTTCCTCTCGCGCTGCTCTTTAGTAACGCGCGCTCTCTTTCTTTCTTTTATCTCGAGAACAAAGCGAACAAACGCACGAATAAGAGAAGAGTTTTCACGAAGAATACAACGAGGAAATGGTTTTATCGCAGAGGAGGAGAAATGAAGGAAGAGTAAGCACTGAGCACTCAGGAGTAAGAACTACGCACTTATATGTTTAGGGTTTAAGTGCGTAGTGGGTACTCTTAAGTGCCTACTTCTTACTCGCATACGTCTGGAGTTCTTACTTAGATTTTCTGTGAGAGTAAAAGAGTAGTATTATACAAACAACAACAAATAAGCGTAAAGGATAACAACACAGTAAAAAACGACGACGACTACTTGCCGCAGCACCCCCCGGGTCCGTCGCCGTCGTCGTCGTCGTCGTCTTCTTCCTCGTGTTCTGCTCTCAATTTTTCGAGCGCGTCTTTGTCTTCGTCCGACATTAAGTGTTCGGTGATGGCGTTTCTGCGTTTTCGTTTTCGCTCGGTGCCGTCGTTCTCTCCGGAAACCTGTTCGTGTCCAACGATCGCGTTTTGTCGATGCATTTTTGGCCTGGTTTTTTTTTCGGACACTTGTGGGGTGCTGTGTAATGGGTTCGCGGATTCTTTATGCGCGACGTGTCCGTTCGGGTTCTCGCGAGCGTGGCGTTTGGCGATGCCGGCCTGCTCGGCGGCGCTGCCGCCTTTCCATCGGTTAATGCGGTCGCCGACGTGGTCTTTCACGGAAAACGATTGGCCGTGCCAGTGTGTTTTATGAGTGAGCAATGATCTGCTTCTTCTTAATATCGTCAAAGCTTCATCATCGACGCCGATGACGGACGTTAAACCTTCTTCTTCGTATTCGCCTTCGTATCCTTTTCCTCTTCCCGCGGGCAAATCAACGCCCAAATTCGACGGTGCCATTCTCGCCGCGGAAACGACGAGAGTAGTACCACCACCACTATTTAACGCAGCAAAACTGCAACCCGCTAAAGCCACGAAGTTTACGACGTTAAAAACAGTTCTCGATGTTGTTCTTTGCCCTCTTCTTTGTCCAGTAGTATTCGTACACATGATGAGATGTGTTCGTCTGTCCTCCGATTAAAATATCGAACTCTTAGTAAGTTTAAGAGATGATGATGCGCACACAACCAACGCTAAGGCGCAAATAACATTTTGAATATATATATGCGTGTGTAATAAATACGATTTCGTCTCGAGCAGCTCTTTTCTCTCTCTCTGTGTCTCTGTGTGATGATGAAAAGCTTTTCCTTTCAAGTGTGGTTTTTGCCCCCAAATTGGTGTTTAGAATGGAGTATTTTGGAGTGTTTTTGGAGTATTTAACGCAAAACGGGTACACTGATAATAGTAGTTTTAATAGTAATATAGTTATAATATTAACCTTTATAGAGTAGTAGTTATTGTTGTTATCATCAATCATCCATCGATGCGAAACCGGCTGGTCCCGGCTAACCCTTCCGCCGGCGGTTCGGCGTGGAAGAAAAACGACGCGGCTAAAATCACGTACGCTAAAATCAAGGTCAAACCTTTCAACCAGTTTCCTTTCCCGTCTCGTATGCAAAACGTCACGGTGACGACGCACAAAACCAACGAGACGGTTTCGAAGACTTTCATGTTCAAATCGAGAGGTTTGTCCATCGCCCACGCGACGCAGACGCAAAACGGGAAGACGAACATGGCGATTTGGGTGCTCGAGCCGATGGCGACGCCGATGGAGATGTCCATTTTGTTGCGTAAAGCGAACATGACCGCCGAGGCGTGTTCGGCGGCGTTGCCGACAATCGGTAACATGACGACGGAAATGAACGCCACCGGGCAGTTCCAGGACCGGGCGGCACCTTCGATGGTGCCGACTATAACGTCGGAGAGAATGGAGATGAAGAGGGTGATTGCAGCCATGTAGTAAATGGCCTCGGTGAAACCGAGTTCCGGATCTTCGTCGTCGTCGTCGTCTGAATCGTCGTCGTCTTTTTCTTCTTCTATTTCGTTGTGATCGTTTTCGTCGTCGTCCTTCTTCTTCTTACTAGTATTGCTAATAAAACTATCGTCTTTCGTCTCGCCGTTGTTTTCCGTAGAAGCGGGTTCGTCCTCGAAAAAATCGGTGTGCGAGACCAACTGAAAGTATAAAAACACGACGTACATGATCAACAACAGCGTCGCCGAAAACCTACTCAAAGCCAACTCGGACGCGGTTCCGTGTAACTCCGTGTGCGTCGCGTGCAACGCGTTCGGCAACGTCACCCCCATAACCGCTAAACACAACAAAGACGAATTCGTCATCGCGCCGTTCTTATTGAATCTTTGCTCCGGCCACTTCACCCCGCCGGCGAAGAACGCGCACCCCAACACGAGAAGCATGTTCGAAAAGATCGACCCGACCAGAGATAACTGCACGACTCTCAACAACCCGTCTCTCAACGCGAATACGGAAACAATCATCTCCGTCGCGTTCCCGAACGTCGCGTTTAATAAACCGCCAATCGTTTGCGACGTGTGCTTGGCCATTTCCTCGGTGACGTACCCTAACCGTTCCGCGAGAGGACACAGGGCCAATAAGGCGAACGCAAACGCCGGCCCGTCGCCGAAATCGAACGTGTGGCATACTATCCCTAAGGGAGCGAACAGGAGTAACGCGTTCAACTTCGTCCCAAACAAAACCGTTTTAAAGTTCTCCTGGTAGGAGTTTTTTAACCCGTCGTGTCTCTCTGTGTGTATTCCTCGCACGTCGAGTAAGGACTTCAATCCAACCATCGTTTGACGCACGAACCACCATCTCGACGATGATCCATTCGATGGTGAAGATGTGCCTTTAAAAGAGGAGGATTTGATCCCTTCGGAATCCCAATCTCTTTCCTTCTTCTTCATCTCATCGTCTTGTTCTTCTCGTTGGTGTTGGATGGAGGACGCGTTTATCGTTTGATTCGTCATCCTTTGCCTCGGCTTTTTCGTGCCAAGAGGACTCATCGTTATTGGCGTCGTCATCTCTGCCAAGTTTGCTTTACTCCACAACGGATGTGAGATTGAACGAAACGACGAGTCGACGTTTACTTTATATACACGCGAGATCGAAAGAAAAGCACTCAAACAGGCTTTCTTTGGCACAAAAGGCAGGGATATAAAGAGAGAACGATGATGCTCTCGTTTTAGTAAATGACTTCGTGTCTCGGTGCGTGTGTTGCGAGTGTAAACGCGTGCAAAATTCTTTCTTCTGATGGTGTTTCGAGGGGCAGTTTTTCCCTAGAAAAGGAGAGATACGTGTACCAGCGGATTAGTACGAGAACGGAAGAAGACCATAAAAAGCGCTTTTTGACCGAAAGAAGAAAAACAAAAGCAGCAGTAAAAGTAGCATATAACGCATCGTGCCAAGCTCGCAGAAAACGCCACAGTTTCACCTCTTCCTCCTCTCCTAAACAACACACTACACATGAGAGAAATATTGAAAACGTTCATCCCACGCGCGCACTGGTCCTCCACGAACGTGGATATCGTCCCGACGACTGCATCTGCGATGAAGCTCGCGCAATGGGGCGGAGTGGGGGTTTTTACCGCGTTTTGGATGATTGGTACGTGATCTCATCGTTGTTTGAATACGTCGTGTTACGCGCGAAATGTGTCCGCTCTTTTGTTCTTGGGGGGATTGGATCTCTTTCTCTCTCTTTAGTATGTTTTCGTTCGTTCTCTCGCGTTGAGTCTCTCTCATTCTTTCTCTCTCTCTCTCTTTTTAAACAACATCAGGTGATAAGTCGTTCGCGTGGGCGAAGAGTTTCGCGATCGAACCGCCTTCTCCCGAGGAGTAATAAGAGTAGTTCTCGTGTCATTAGCTCATTTTCTACCACACCAAAGACTCTACCAAAACTCGTATATAGAATACGAATAACATGTGACGATACCACGTACGCTTTGGGATTACAATCTTTTCTCTACTACCCAAAATGTGCGTTTTTTGTCTGTGCTTTTCACCGCTTTGCTCTTATATTATCTTTCTTTTCGGTTCTTCTTCTTCTTTTTCGTTTACCCGTCGTCAGTCTAGCGAGCGTCGGCGCTTTGCTGATGATGTTGATGATTCGTGCGTCTTCGAACGCTCGCGAAAGGACTCACGACGACTTTTTTTGCGGGAGAGTCGATGTCCATGGGTTCTTCAGTTCTTTTGACTTCTTCCTCTTCTTCGTCGTTTGCGGATATTTCTCCTCCTCCGCCTCCTGCTCCTAATAAGACTTTGCTAAAATCGAGACCTTCCGTCAACGCTTCAGGCGACTGTTGCTCGATCAACTTTTGGAAGATTGATATGGCGGCTGGGACGCCTTTGGCGACTAAAAACGCGCATCCCGGGACCACGCCGAGTTTAAACGCCTCTTTCGCGTTGATTTGCCGTAAAATCGCTCTCGCGTACAAACCTAGAAAGACGAAAAACATCAATCGAAACGGGTGCGTCAGGAAATAGACAATCTCGTTCCATCCTAAAACGAACAAGGCGAAAATCATCCACACCGGGGCGCCACCGAACAAGCCGTCTTTTTTGGCGTTTTGTTGCGCGTGCAACGCTTGCGCGACAAAGTGCGTCGTTTCCGATTCGAATCGTCGGTAGTGCTGACGACACTCCGATGGCGACAAAATGACGTCGGAAGCTTTGGTGTCGCACAGTTTCAGAGACCATTCGGACGGGAAAGGAGGTTGGGCTATCATTTCTTCCTCAGGGTTCTTCGTCTTCAATCCGCCGGAGAGTGGATACTCTTCTTCTTGTTTTTCTCCTTCTTCTCCTGTCTTGTTCATAACACCAGGCACTAACGTTCGCAACGTCTTTTCCACCTTTGCAATCTTCATTCGCTCTTCCTTTGAAAACTGTTTCGCCTCGTCGGTTTGAAACTGCATCATCGCCACCGCTTTTAATCGAGGCATGTCTGCTCCAATGCGGTTGATGCAAATATTCGCCAAGACGTTCACCGCGTTCAATCGAGCCAATCGAGCAATCCTACCGACGTCGTCCGAGGACGTCCAAACTCTCGGTATCCCTTCCTTCGTCTTGTTGAAATACGCGCTGAAGGATTGGCGCATGAACTCGCTCGCTTTATCGCCGGCTTCGAAACACGCGCCGTTTGATGCGATTTTGATGGCATTTTCCGCTTCGTTTTTCCTCGAATCGAACGCGTCTTTAGGTAAATCGAAATTCAACAGCGCGTTTTCTAAAGTCTCGATCCATTTCTTCTCCGAGGCGCGATAGGCCAGTCTCGCGGCTGGCCACAGCGAGTATTTTTTCTCCTCTCTTCTTTGTCGCCTCTTCAAAGCTGCGGGGGCGTCTTCGGATTTGTCGTCTGAATCGTCGTCGACGCAAATCTCTCGGCTAAACTCATCCACCGCGCCTAAAATAGACGTCGAAACCTGTCTCGAAAACGTTCTCTCTACGTTTCTCGCCATCAAAGCGCTCTTCTCGGTCTTCTCGTGATCGACGGTTTCCTCGAGATCTTTGTGAAATAATCTGGTCAAATCTTTGACGATTTCAAAGTTCCACCCGTCGATGTTTTCCGTCGGCGTCGAGTTTGCGACGTGTTCGTTCCATTCGTTAATCGAGTCTTCTCGTAACGACAAAGCCATTTGCGAGAATTTCTTCGTAGACTTCTTTTCAAAACCGCTCTCGAAACCGGCGTCCAACTCTCTTCTGACTTTGGTCAACAACTTCTTCGATACGTTCGTGAAGTGCGCCTCCAAGGTTGGTTTAAACACCGTCGTTAACTTCCCCGCTAATTCTCTCCGTTTCATATCTCGAACGTTCTTATCGAAAAACGCCGTCTCGGCGTCGTAGACGTCGAAACCAGTTTTCGCAATGGCTTCGATTTCTTTCCCTAGCGTGGTGCATTCGCTGGCGTTAGGGGTATTCGCGCGTTCGCAAAGCATCCCGATCGCGTCCGAAGCTTCCACCGCGTCAGCGCACATCGTCGCGATTTCCTCGCATCGAACCGTGGCAACCATAATCGCGTGAGCCGGTAAATCTAAATCGCGATTTTCCTGCACCGCTTTCCAAATTTCTCTCATGGAAGTCGGCAACGCCGTCGACGGAACTTTGCTCTCGTGCGTCGACTCATCATCCGTGGAAGAAATCAACGCCGCGCGTAAACCTTTGCATTCTTTCACGAACACCTCGTTCTCGTGCAAGTAATGCGGCAAACTGAAGTATCCGACGTCGAAAAACTCGCTCACGTCCGAGTTTGCGAAATGCTCTGGTTTCTTGATGGATTGCCACACTTGCTCGACGTCCTCTTTCAACGCTTTCTCGAGTAATTCAATCGGCGTTTTCGACCGATCGCGAATGACAAACACGAGTTTCGTTTTCTTCGTCGCCGTTTTGTTATTCGAACAAAACAACTTCAAATTGACTTGTAAAATCGTCTTCAGCAAAGGTTTCCCGCTCGCGTGTTCTCTCCCGATGTCGTTGCACCACACGTTGACTAAGAGAACGTCCGAGGCCGCCAAAGCGAACAGCGCGGTTTGCTTCTCAAACGTCTGGTCGTCTTCGCCTCGCTCGCGACCGTCGGAACCTTCCAGGTCGAGCACGATCGTATTATTATTGTTATCATCCGATTGTTCCGCGATTGCCATCCACACGCCTTTCGTCGTCTGTCGGCGTCTGTTGAATAGAAGAAGAGTATAGTATTAAGAGTAGTCAGCATAAAATCATCACGATCATCCGCAAAACCGCGTTCAAAAGAAAGTCAAAACAAACAGAGTGATAAAGAGAAAGAGAAACGTACCCGGACAACTCGTCCATCTCTCGAAAGCTCGTCCCGAACGCGTGGTTCATCAAAGTGCTCTTCCCGCTCGACTGCGGTCCCATGATGCTCATCACCGCGTACTTTTTATTCCACTCGTGCGCGTTTGCGGCATCGTGTAAGAAAGATTCGCACGCGTGTTCATCGAATTCGCCGCGTTCGTCGATGAGTTGCATCTTATCCTGTCCTTTATCGCCGCCGCGCATCTCTCTCGCAGTCTCGAGAGATCTCAATAATCCGAGAGACTTAATTGTCCAATTTTGAATTCTTTTCGACTGATCTCTCCCGATATCAAGCGAATAACGAGAGGATTATTCAACCGCAAAAAGAGCACCACCACGAAACAAACTGTTGTTGTTATCGCGCGAGATGATGATTTAAAGGCTCTCTCTCGTTCGTATCGCTTATGTTGTTCTTTACGAAGGAAGAGATCTCAATTTTGAATTTTTTCCCCCCTAGAACGATTTGATCTCTCCTGATATCGAGCGAAGAATACCGAGGAGTATTCAATCACAAAAAGAGAGCGCGATGAAGGGGTTGTGTTCTGCGTCCTCTCGAAAGCGTTTGATGCGAGGTATTCGATGCTCTTCGAGCTCAATTATACGTGTACGTGTTTGTGTGTAAAATTCTGAAGATTTACCTTCCGAGGTGCCTCGAAAGCGCCATTATGCGCACGCATCGTTCCGAACCCTTACGACGATGTTTGAAGCGAACACTCGCGAAAGAACGCACCGAGCGCGGAAGATGGTGAACAAACGCTCCCGTTTTGGACAATTTTATGATGCGCGTTGCGTCGCTTCGAGCGTGCGATTCTTCGAGAGCGCGTTTTAAAACGGATCGATTCATCGCTTGTGTTTCCTGTAACGTTTTGCTCGAAAGAAGGTTTAGCATCAGATGACGAGGACGTTTTCGATGCCATCGCTGAAAAAGTTCTTTCTCGTCGTCGCACTCGTTCTCGCGAAAACGGCGTTCGCCAGTGAGGAGGACGAGAATTTGTTGAGCAACAAAACGCGCTGGCCTCCAAAAGAGAGAGGAGGAGAACACCAACGAAAACCAAGATTCGTGACGTTTATGATTTCACCAGGACGAACGAGTACGAGAAGCATGTGCGCGTTTTTTAATCAATACCTGCACCAGCGATGCGCACACAACATGTTCGGGATGTGGAATGTGCAAGATGTGGAATCGTTCGTTCGTGAAGAGGCGTTCGTTACGAATACGAATACGAATACGACTCGATTTGAAAGCGCTCTCGATGAAGCCGTCGAGAGAAAACGCTTGCAATTTTTCACGGACGTGCCATTTTTTATGCCGGGGATGCCGTGCCGATTGCTCGCGAAGTACCCCGAGGAGGCGCGATTTCTTTACGTACACCGCGATAGGATGGAGCATTTTGATTCCGTGCTTCGCATGCATTGTAAATGGGACGCGCCGATACACTGTCTGAATGCGAATAATAAGGCGTTGCGAGAACGCTCGTGGGGTTCGTATTTTCAAACGTTTTGTGACGAACACTCGAAAATTTGCGGAGAGAACCCCGACGATAAAGTTATTAAGAAGAATAATCTAACGTCGCTGATGTCGTCGATTTGGTCGGCACATTTGGACGAGTACGAGCAATCGGTGAGAGAATGTATCCCAACTTCTAAATTGCTTAACATATCGCTCGGTTGGTACAACGAGACGAGCGAGACGAAGCGCTTCCAAAGTTTTTTTGGACTTCCAGAAGAGAATAATGATTCGCTGGCGTTGCGTTTCTCGCGCCTCCATATAAACGATGATTTGATGCCCGGAAGACGGCAGCGGATGTTTAACAACAACAACAATAACAATGAATCCACCAGTAGAGGGAAGTGGCGTCCTCTGATTATGCTCACCGGTCCCGAACAAAGCTCAACGTTAGTTTCTGGCGCGATTCGAAAAGCGTTAAACGAGACGTTTGAAGTAGGCATATCAGAAGGATGTCCAATGGAACTCATAAATCCAGCGTGCCAAACGAGTAAACGTCGAGCGGAGTTGTACGCTAAATGTATCCCATCTCTCTACAGGCAAAAAGCAGTCCAAATGTGGAACACGTGCTCGTCCTCTGATTTGGAAAACGTGTTCCACGAAGCAAATCTAGGACGTTGGAAATTTACAAAAGATACACACTTGAACGGATGGCATTTGAAGACTTTGCACGAAAGGGGGCATCCTTTGTTCGTCGTTTTTCGTAAACCAGAACATACGTTTCCCGCGTCGAGGCGTCGAGGGGGAGGGGGGCAAAATTATTTTGCTTTTTGGCGATCGTTGATATCTACTACACCTGAAAATGTACGAATGCTTCCCGCGGGCGCAGATCTTCTCAGACTTCGAAATTACGCAAAATATGTGTTCGACGCCATCGTGAAACAACGAGATCACCACATCTTTGCCGGTACAACAGGTATTAGAGGGATACAAGAGTGCTTGGGCCATTTCTTCCATTTCTGGCATCTCATAACCGTAGCGAAGAGTTTAAACGTCCCTGTGTTTTCTGTTGAATCTTTGTTGCTGTCCAACTCTAGAGATGAGGCTCTCATAGCACTGAAGGCTTCTGGCGCGTGCACTTCGTCATCAATTGGTAGCGCTGAAACGTGTGAAGCGTTTGTAGATAATCTCAGAGAAATGCAAAGCGTGCCTACTCTGATGCACGTGAATGTTACCGAAATATTCAAAGACGCGTCGTCGTTTTCGTCGGTTTCTTTACTGCTCGATCGAGAGAAAAAGTACTACGAACGCACGAAGTGTGCTCCGGTTCTTAGTACAGTCACGTCCTGGTGTCGCGATAACGTAAGAAATTGCGCAACCGTTTCCGACGTGTACAGCGGGGCAACCGTCGGAACAACTCTGGATTACCTCTCGCCGTTGAAACAAGGCGGGGTGACTAATATCGACGAGATATTTAATAAAACGTTTTCGCCGCGAGGGGGGTTGCTTCTTCTCGGCGGCGAAGAGAAAAGGACAGCTGAAGCGAAAAGGCTCCAGGACTCTGTCGTTTACCTGGCGGCGCTCGTGGGCTCGTTCTTCGCGCTCGCCGGAGTCGCGCGCTTCTTTAGGAGTCGGAAATCTCGAGAGGTCGCGTAGAAGTCATTTTAGCAAAAGAAGTGGAAACATACTGGTAGTATATATATGTTATAGGAAATAGTAGTACACACTCGAATGCTCGAACACATTCGATGATGACGCGTATCGTTTTATTCTCTCTCGTATTTTCCCTTCGTTGTCTCCTCACAAGTAAAAAATGGATAAAATGCGTCGGTGTCGTCACCACCACCAACCTTTTCTTAAAGCGCTTTTCCACCGCATGGAAAAGGGTGCGTCGTTGATGCGTCGCATGAGTAGCATCAGTAGCACGAGTAGTACAAGTAGTGGTAGCGTTTGGCTCAAAGCAGTCGTACACAACAACGCTTTCATCGGAAGTTCTTCAACATCATCGTCGCCAAAATCAATGTCGTCGACGGCTTCGTTTCCATTCTCCCCGGTGCAATCAAAACACTACGCCTCGGTCCTGGAACGAACCATATTCCAACCCTGGTCGAGAAAATTCATCGATTCCGTCCCCATGCCTTTATCCGGGGAGAAAGTTTTAGACGTAGCCTCCGGGACCGGCGCGACGAGTCGAGAAATCGCGGCGATTTTAGGCAACGAGGATAGATTTTCACGAGTGGTTGGCATCGACAGCTCGGAAGGGATGGTTGAGGAAGCGAAGCGACGCGAGGACATTTTCGCGGAGAAAAGAGCAAAGAACGAGAAAACTCGCGAGGATTTGGATTTACCGGCACCGATTACGTACGAGGTCGTTCCGATGGAAGAATGGAAGAGCGAGGAGGACCAGTTCGATCGAGCGTATTGTCATCAAGGCGCGCAGTTTTTTACCGATCGAGAGCGAGCGCTTACGAATGTTTTCAAGAGTTTAAAACCGGGCGCGCATTTTAACGTCGCCGTTTGGGCGCCGGTGAAAGGACAGAAGTTGTTCGAAGTTTTGAGAGACTGTTTGATCGAGTGCGAAAAAGAAGAGTGGGTGCCGATATTGCTGAAACCGTTTTCGTACAGCGGCGACTTCGAATCGACCTCGAGAGTGGACGCCATCGATAGGTTAGAGACGGATTTAATCAAAGCCGGGTTTGAAAACGTGGACGTGATTTTTGAGGCAGATAAAGTGCGGTTTGACTCTTTAGACGAAGCGTTAAAAGTCATCTCGGTCGCACCGTTCGGACAGGAGTTAATGTCGGACGCGAAACTCTTTGAAAAGTTCACCCGAAAGTTCAAGATGAAAATGTTAACCGAAGGAAGCGACATCAACGACGGCGATCGAGCCTCGAACGACGATTTAAGTCAAAGAATAAAAAGCGGCACGGACGGCGGCGACGAAGTCAACGTGACCATGATGAGTTTCTTCGCGCACTGTAACAAACCCTGGGCGGCGGGTGGAATCCAAAGCAGCTCGTTCAAGTGTTAATATAAAATGAATTTGCTGCGAGGTGGTGTTGTTTTACGTACGGAAAAAAGAGACTTTACGCCGCCGTGTTTTTCGAAGACGAAGACGAAGACGTGGGCTTCCTTTCGAGTTTCGAAAGAGAGAGAGAGAGAGAGAACAACAACAACAACAACAAAACATGCCATCGCTATCATCAATATCACGCTTTTGTAAAGGTTTACGTCATGCGCGGAGTACCGTTTCCCTGTAGGGGTCTCAACTGAAACTGTTTAGGGTATCCGCCCGTTTGCTCCATTTTGTCTCTCGAATGTCCTCACATTGCGCGCGCATATATATACTCCCCCATCTGCGGTCACTGCTACTCTTTAAAAGCCAACACACGATGTACGTCGAGGAGGTCTGCATAGACGGTTTCAAATCCTACGCCCAACGTACCATCGTCCCTCAATTCGACCAATATTTCAACGCCATAACCGGTTTGAACGGAAGCGGGAAATCAAACATTTTGGATTCCATCTGCTTCGTCCTCGGGATCACGAATTTAAGTCAGGTGCGCACTCTTCTCGTGACGATGTGATGGTTCTCTCTCTGCTGCGTACTCTTTCTGTCGTCTTTCTCGCGTTCTTTCGCGTTCGGGAACGAGAGGATGCTGAGAGTGTGAGTAGAAAAAGGAGCGAGAGATTCTGATTTTGAATTTTCGTTCCCCTTTTGGGGTGAAGCCCCTCGAGGTGGAAAA
>Ga0206124_10003016_pt1 | contig 12205 bp, 10 predicted proteins | sample Helgoland_Spring_3_FD_148671 | JGI IMG/M metagenome (GOLD analysis project Ga0206124, IMG submission 148671) | Pelagic subsurface seawater microbial communities from Kabeltonne, Helgoland, North Sea - Helgoland_Spring_Bloom_20160321_2 | ecosystem: Environmental > Aquatic > Marine > Epipelagic ... | reverse complement strand
TAAAGGCTGCGCCTGAAACCAACGCGTAAATTTTTGGTAAAGGCGCGTGCGAGTAAGCGCTTTAACTGGCGCAAGGTGAATTGTCACACCGTCGGGCGTCTCTCCTGTCCAGCTTAGGGTGTACACGGTAATACGATATCCGCGTGCGCGGCATTCGTTGAGAATGCGCATAAAGTCGCGCTGCTGGCCGCCGTAGGGAAAATAAGAATAAATAACGAAAATGAGATTCATACTTGCGCTCATTTTCCGGCGCTGCCGAAGTCGTCTTTCTCATAGCCGCTTGTGTCGTAATAACTTTTGGGGCGGCCCAGTGCAGCCTCGGCTAAAAGGGCTTCGAAGGTTTGCCACACCGACACGGGCGAATGGGAAGTAAAACAGGGTGGCGCGATTGCGTTGCCGTCATCTAGCACGGCTGGCCCCTTATAGGCACAGGTCTTTTTTAGGCAGGGCGCACAGGCGAAAGCCGAACACAAATGCTTTTGCCAGACACCGTAAGTACCCGACAGCCCGGGGTCTGTTGGCCCGTAAAGCGACAGCGTAGGGCGTGCGAGCGCGGCGGCTAAATGGCCGAGGCCGGTGTCTACGGCAATCACGCCGCTAGCACTGGCAAGCTGTGCGGCAAGGCCACTTAGCGACAGTTTAGGCAATACGGTAGCGCCGGTGCTTTGCGCAATATGCTCGGCGCGGCTGCGTTCGGCCTCGTCTCCCCAGGGAAGCAAGGCCTCGAAACCGGCGCTGGCTGCGTGTCGAGCGAGCTTGCACCAATAGTCTACGGGCCAGTGTTTAGTCGCCCATGTGGTGCCGTGTAAAAACACCACCTGTTTGGCCTCGTCGGTGACACCGGCTGCTTTGGCTGCAGGCGCTGTTTGCGCAGCTATTATGTCGCGGCTTACGCCGTAATCGATTGTGCGGGGATTGTATTCGTACTGTAGCGCGCGAGAGAAAAGCTGGCGTACGCGGTCGACAGCATGCTCGGTTTTAGGCACCGAATAGACTTTATTGTAAAACAAGGTGGCGAGCGGTTCGCGCACCGTGCTGTCGCTTAAGCCGACGGTTAAGCCGCGCGACAGTCGACTGATAATGCCGCTTTTAATTAGTCCCTGCGCGTCGATGACAAGGTCGTAATGTTCGCGCTTAATATCGTCTTTAAACCTTTTAAATTCGATGCCGCCAAGCGAGCGAAAAGGCTTTTTGCGCCAGCGTCGAAACGCCACAGGAATGACACGATCGACTGCAGGATGCCAGCTAGGCACCTCGACAAAATTTTCTTCGACCACCCAGTCAAAAACAATATCGGGACGCGCGCGCCGCGCATCGGTGATGGCGGGTAGCGTATGGATTATGTCGCCGAGCGACGAGACTTTAACAATTAAAACGCGCACTGCAATTCTCTTTGTTCTTGTAGCTTTTAGGTTAAGCAATAGGGTTAAGCAATTGGGTAAAACACTAGGTTTGAAAAAGGCATAGGCACATCGCTCGCCCCTCTATTTTGCGTACAGTTCGAGCACGGCGGCAACCGCGCGGTGTGGTTCGATCTCGGTCATGCAGCGCTTATGGCCAAAACGGCATTCACGATCGAAACACGGTCGACAGTCGATCGGGGTAGTCAATACTCTCGAAATAGAGGCAAGCGGCGGTGTAAAGTCTGGCGAGGTTGAGCCATAGAGCGCAACCACCGGCAGGTCGACCGCCGAGGCAACGTGCATAAGGCCCGAGTCGTTAGACAGTGCGAGGGTACACGCCGCCATAAGGTCAATCGCCTCGGCGAGGGATGTCTTACCTGTCAGATTAAAACAGCAGTTGGTTAATGGATGCCCTACCCTTTTTTCTATGCCTTCGTAGATCTCTTGCGCGATGGCTGCATCTCCTTCCGATCCCATAATCACCACGCGCCAACCGTCGGCAACGAGCTTGGCGCTTGTCATGCTGAAGTGTTGCCCGGGCCACTGCTTGGAGGAGCCAAATTCGGCGCCGGGGCAGATTGCTATTAGGCGTTTTGGCCAGCCGCCGGCGGTCTCTATACCAAACTTGGCCAGCGCCTTGTCGACCATCGGCCTGGTGACAAGCAGGCGGGGGTCTGGGATATGGTCGGGCAATTTCTTTTTGGCAGGCAGCGCGAGGGCGGCGAAGCGCTCGACCATCCGCGGGTATTTTGCTTTGTTGAGATACCGGCAATCGTTTAGCAGCAGGCCTCGCGCCTCACCGCGCCAGCCGATGCGGTGTTTGATACCGGCGAATCGGGGTATGAGCGCCGATTTAAAGGAGTTGGGAAGTACAATGGCATGGGTATAGCCCACACTTGCGAGACTTTTACCAAAGCGGCGACGCGCGCCCAATTTAAGCTCGCCGTGGTCGAAGGGCAGAACGAGGCTCTCGTCTACCTCGGGCATGCGCTCGAGCAATGGCTTGGTCCACGCGGGGGCCAACACGGTAATGTGGCAGTCGGGACGCGTGCGCTTGAGCAGAATAAAGAGGCTCTGCGCCATGAGCATGTCGCCAACCCACGATGCGCCGACAACGAGTATTTTGTGAGGCGCGGTGACTTTGGCCTGCAACGCCTGATCGGCGAGCGCTTGTTCTTGCCGCTCGCCCGAATAGGTCAGGTCCATTAGCTCATCGAGCGTCTGCTCTGGCGCACCGGCATCGGGGCTCTCTATAGGAGCGCCTGTTTGACTAGGGTCTAGTTGAACGGTGTCTCGTTGACCGGTGTCTGTTTGACCAGTGCCTGCTGGACCCGTGTCTAATTGACCCGTGCTTATCGAGAAGTCACCTGCGCCTTGTTGTTGGTTTTCATCGTCTCTCGCCATTTCCCCAGTTTACTCTCGCTGGGCGGCGAGTGACAGCGTGCAGGCCGCCTATTCGACAAGCTTGACCCAGGCTCCGGGCGCGGGCGTTCCCGAAGGATAATAGTTGTTGAGCAGACGCAGAGTCTCTTCGGGGTAATTTGCAATACGGCTTTGCTGTCCGACGACGCTAAAGTCGAAAAACTCGCTCGCCTGCACGAAGCGTATTTTAGCCTCGACGCCGCCGCCTTCGCCGCGCTGTATGGCTCGGAAGGAACGAACAGACTCGAGTATCGCAGCGTCGGCTTCGTCGGAGTCAGCCCTACCGCGGAAAATCATCGCCCGGCGACCGAGATAGATTACTGCGATGCGCTCGATACTGCCGTCGGCCGACTGGGTGACACCCGTGTGCCCTACCAACCTAAACTGCTCGAGGGCCTCGCTTTGCTGAAGGTTGTCGATGCCGAGCTTGTCTTTAATAAACAAGCGCGGATCTAGCGTGTCCTGCAATTGCTGCGCTTCGATTTTAAGCTCGCCGGCGCCTTCGAGCGCACCGGTGGCAGTGGTGGTGGTCTCTTCGACAACCCACTCGGGGGGAAAAACGAGGGTGTAGCCGAGTAGCGATTGATAGTAACGATTCCGTTCGTCGTTGCGCTGCGACTGCGCGCTCTGGCCTACCACCAAGCCATCGAGTGCGCTGCGAAACTCGGCATTGTCGGTGCGAGTAATCGAGTTGCCGCCGAGGGTGGCAACCTCTTCTATCGCCTCTTGCAGGCGTTTATCGTTGCGCGGATGAGTTGCAAATAGGCCGTGGTAGCCGCCGCCCTTGCCGGCAACTTTGCGATTAAAGTCTTCTTGGTTTTTGAGTACGGTGATGACCTCGATCATGGCGGCAGGATCGTAGCCCGCATTCACGATGTATTCGGCGCCGAGGCTGTCGGCTTCGAGTTCGTCTTCGCGGCCAAATCCGCTCAGGCCGCTCTGCGCCCATATCGAGGCAATATCGCTTATCTGCGAACCCACATAGCCGCTACCGGTAGCCACCGCGGTCACTATGCCGCCGACAGTCGACGCCGTTTTTGCGAGCCCACCGCGCGCCTGCTGCTGCACAGCATGCCGCGCAGTGATGTGCGCGATTTCGTGTGCGAGTACGGCGGCGAGTTCGGCCTCAGAATTCATAAAAGTGAGCAGCCCACGGTTAACGTAAACGTAACCGGCAGGCAGCGCGAAGGCGTTGATTTCGGGGTTGTCGATTATGGTAAACGTATACGCTAAGTCGGGGCGATGACTCACAGCGGCGATGTCATTTCCCACGCGCTCGACATAGGCCTGCAGCACGTCGTCTTTATAAATAGGCATCGAGGCGAGCACTTTCTCGTGTTCTTCGAGACCGATTTCTTTCTCTTTGTTCTCGGTCATTAACACCAAGTTCGCCCCGCCGGTCGCCGGATTAACGGCGCAGCCTGCGGCAGTGAGGGCAACACACAGAACAGTAAGCAGTGCGAGTGGGCGAGTCATAGAGTTCTCCGCTAAATCATTCGCCGTTTACAAATTGTTTGAGCTGATCGGCTAGCCGTATGCAGGCGTTGGCCTCGACGCGCGCGATAAGGGGAATGGGAATAACCAGTGCCGGCACATACGATTGGCCTGTTGCGTCGGTGCTTATGGTGCCGACATTCTGCAACGAGGCGACGTCCCACACACGCGCATCGAACGTGGAATCATCTTCCCATGACCCAAAGCCAAAACAGCCCGCGCCGCCGGGTCCTACCGTGCAGGAGATTGTGCCTGTGCGGCCGCTAGTTTCGGTAAAGCCGTCGAGCCACACCATATAACGTACGCCAAATTCGGCCATCTTGTCGGCGACAACCGGCTCTGACATAAGCCGCTCGAGGTCGCGTGTTCTTAGCGGCGCGGTGCGTGGTTCGAACCAAGGAAACATGGCGTCGACAAACTGTTTTTCGGGAATAACCGAGAGGGCGTCGTTGCCGGTTGTCATGCGCTCGCCTACGCAGTCGACAAATTCGGCGCGGGTCTCGTAGTCGCTCGAATGACGGCGGCCAAGAATGACAACCGACTCGTCGCTGCTTATGCCCGTTGCGCCCTGACGAAATTCGTCGACCGTGGTGCTCGTACACGAGGCTAGCAACACGACTAACAGGGGCAGTAATGCTTTCACGGTAAGCTCCTTACTCTTGATTTAGCGCGACGCTAACCAGTCGCGAACCTCGGGCACTTGCGCAAAGCTTAACGAAAAGCTCGAGGCAAGATCTCGCAGCGCAACCACGGCTGCATCGTTAATCGCGGCGTCGGCAGTGCGCAAGCTCTCGGTCGGCGTTTTGCCGTACGAGGTTAATACCCAGTCGGCTATCGGTGCGCCGTCGCCGGTTAGAAAACGCAGGTTGTAGCGTATCCACACTTCGTAAACGTCGAGCTTGGTTTTGTAGGGTAGCGCGAGCTGAAACTCGTCGATGGCAGGCACGAATATGGCATCGACACCAAGCGCCTCTGCATCTTCGAGGCTCGCCACCTGCACAACCGACTGGAACATGGCCGGCAAAACCGCATCGAAAAGCGCAACATGGGATTCGCCGCTAGCGATATTAAATTCTTCGGCGCCGGTCTCGGAATATTCGATATAGCTAAAGCTGCGCAGCGGCTCGTCGTAAACCACGGCGAGCGTGAGCGGCAGCTTTGCGACGTTAGGGCTTGGATAGCTGCCTTCGATAACAACCTTGCTCACGCCACAACTTGCGAGAACAAGCGCACACACGCTCGCACACAGTGCTCTAGCGATTGTTTGGATTGAATAACTCATTTTGTACTCATTGAAAATCGTTAAGGCCTACGAATGTACCACCATTTCGCTGCGTCATCTCGCGCATTAATGTCGAGTAGCGATAAACGCTTTGCTGAAACCTCGCGGGGCCGGCAAAGATAGTCGGAAAGCCAATGCCGTGGATGCGCACGAGGCGATTGCCATCGGCGTCTTCGACATTAATCCGATCTATTGTACGTAATACGTCGCGAATCGAGCCTCCGGGTTGAAAATCGTCGCCTAATACATAAATGCTGATTTTTTTGTCGGGGGCATAGAACGTGTTAATTGCGCGAGTCACGCCCTCAACCGGGCTGCTGTTGCTAAACGGGTTCCAGTTACGCAAGGTCGACAAAATTTGTGTGCGACGCGCGGGCGTGTCGGGTATCCACTGCCCACGAAACGAATCGAACATGTAGTCGCCCATGTCGTTCATAATCTGTATGCCCTTCACCTCGGGGTAGACATCGAGCGTGTCTTCAATCACCCCCAGCATCTTGCCCCAGCTGGGGTTGTTAAACATTGAACCTGAGGTATCGATCACGAAAATAATGTATTCGCTGTCAACAGGAATACCGCCGATTGCGTTATTTTCGGGTGCGCTGCTGTTGGCCGCGAGGCGCTGCATCTCTTCGGTAAGCGACTGCTGCGCAAGCGACAGCTTGCCTATTTCGTCGGTGGTCTCGTCCGACAGCTGTTTCGAGCTCTGAAACTCACCCTGCACATCGCTCAGGTCGCGCCGCAGCCGTGCCACGCGCTCTTTTATAGACGAGAGCTGCTCTTGTTTGGCGTTGAGGTCGCGGTTGACCACGCGCGTCTCGCCGCGAATCTCGAAAAGCTGTTCTTGCAGCTCAGAGATAATCGCCGCGGGTGCTGCCTCGGCAACCTCGAGTGGCGCCGGCTGCGAGGGTTTGGCAAGCATAAGAAGAATGATCATGGCGCCAAAGCCACAGGACGCCACGTCGAGGAACGACACGGTAAACGACTCTGTCTCGCGGCTGCGCTTAAGCATTATGGCCAGTCCTTTGACGGCGTAATAAAAGAACCGCGCGTTAGTTGCGCAAGCTGCCAGTAAGCCGCCGACGCGCTCGGGTCTCCTTCCAGAGGCATCAGCACGATGTTAACCGGCACATTGTTGGGCAGACTTTTTATCGCATCTTCGAACAGCTCTAAACGATCTTTGGGCGTGATAAGACCGCTCGTTTTCCCGCGGCCGCCGAGCGTTGGCAGGCCGTCGGTAATCAGGAAAATGTTGTCTGGCGGCTCGTCCATACTCGAGATAGCACGAAACACCTGATCGAGGTCGGTGCCGTTATTGGGTACAAGCGACTTCACGTTCTCGATACCTACATTAAGACCGTCGCGGTCGGCAACTTCTTGCCAAGTAAATTTGTCGCCGGCTAATAAGGCCTCGGTTGTGTTGCTAAACTGCCAGAGCTGATACCGGCTGGTAATAGGCAGCTGCGTGCTCACCCAGTCGACGGTTTTGACCACGCGCTGCCACTTGGGCGCCTCGCGTTTGCGTTCGTCGCTCATGTTGCGCGTACGAATAATATTCACCAGCGTTTCGTCGAGCATGCTGGTCGAGCTGTCGACCAAAATAAGGATGCGCTGCCCGCCAAGAAAAAGACCCGTTAGATACTGGCGACTGCCATCGCCTAAAAACTGACGAACGCTGTTACCCTCTTGATCGAGCGCACTCGCCTGCAGGCGCAGGAGTTCTTCTTCGAGCGCTTGCACATCAGCGCGCAGTTTTTCGATGCTCTCGACGGTTGCGGTACTCGAGTTTTCGAGCGCAGCAAGCTCTTGCAGAAAAGTTTGCAGCTGCTCTTGAATCTCGCGCGCAAGCCCCTCGGCGGTGACTACCTCTAAACTAACGTCGGCAACGGTATTACGAATTCGTTCGAGGTTAAGCGCGCCCTCTAATACTTCTTCTTCGAGCAGACTCACCTCGGAGGCGATACTGGGATCGACTGTGACAGCAGCAACCGTGTCGGCGTGGTCGAGAATAAGGAACAGTAAAATCACCGCACCAAAACCGCAGAACATCACGTCGAGAAACGCAAGGCTCAGCGGGCTTACTTGTCTTTTTTGTGATTTAGTCTGCGCCATTGTTTAGCTTTTTAAGGTTAAAAGTTAGCGTGCCTAGGGATTCGTCTAACGTTGTTGCCTCGCTGCCGTCGAAGCTCAGCGTAAGCGAGTCGCCTTCTTTTAAGACGAGCTCGGCAGAGTCTGCGATGCGCTCGCCGTTAATGCGTAAGTTTTTAAGCAGCGCGTTTGCCTGCGCACCTTGCGCGCTTGCGCTGAGCTGTGCGTGGGGGCTGCGGGTGGCGCGGTTTTCTTGAGAGCCGCTTTCTTGAGAGCCGCTTTCTTGAGGGCCACTTTCTTGAGAGCCACTTTCTTGAGAGCCACTTTCTTGAGAACGGCTTTCGTTAGCAATGGCTGGCTCACTAGCGCTCAGTGATTTTGACAACGACGCCGAGGCAGTGCTGATGAGCATAAGCTCTCTACGCAAACTGCCCGCACCGGAACTAAGAATCTGGTCGCTATGGGCAAGGCTGCTCGCTAGATGCTGCTCGGCATTACTACTCGTTACTGGCGCGACGCGCGCAAGCTGTGTTTTTAGGCCGGGCAATTCGCTCAGCGTTGAGCAAAGTACTATCTGTACGTTTTTGCTGTTCGCTACACGACTGACCATGGCACTTAGCTGTTCGTTTACGCGCTGCCGAATCGGTGCAAGCGCAACGACTAGACTCTCGTAGGGCAGTTTTGCATTATGCACCGCACCATCGGCGGTCAGCTCGAGCAGTAAACTGCCGCTAGACACGTCGGCGGCAAGCCATGCGGGCAGCGCGTTGTATAACAGCTGTTCGGTGGCCGCGTCGTGCTGCGGATTAAACCGGCACTGATCGATAAATAATTCGGTGCTGAGCTGCATGAGCGAATCTATAACATTCTGACTACCGCTCGATGGCAGCGTCACAGAGCTGTCGACTTTTAGTACACCCTGATGACAACTCACCTGTGTAAACAGTATTTGGTGGAGCTGTTGCTGCACCACGATTGTGTGCTCGCTCGCCTGCAGTGTTTGAGCACCGGCCGCGGCGATGAGCGCCGAGTCGACAAGCCCTGCAACAGTCAGCGGCGTTTGTTTTGCGATGCCCAGAAGTATGCCCAATTGCTGCCGCGAAAAACTGCCAGGTACGCTCAAAATCACCTCACCGGCATAAGATTCGGACTCGGCGGCGAGACTATTGAGGTGTGCGTGAGCGAGGTCGGCAAGATGCCGGTAGCGATCGCCGGGCAGGCGACCTGAAGGCAGAGGATCAAGGCTTAATTCTTGCCAATAGCGACTGTGGCTGTCGTTAGGATGAAGCCGCGACTGCGCTTGAGCCTGGGCGCCAACCACAAGCGATTTATCGCGGGCGAGCGCAAACCCCGGACTGATAAGCCTAATGCCCTCGGCATCGCCTAGGGTAATTCCGTGGTCGTTAAGCTCTAGAATTTGCGGCGCCATGTTGGTCTCAGGTTGTTGCAAGTTTTACTAAGCGATGAGTTCGTTATCGGTTCGGCCATTGGCCACGCGCAGATGCCGAATCATGCGTTCGTCGCAGTAGGTCTGACAATCGAGCACGAGTCTGTCTTGCACGAGCTGCAGCTGATGTAAGACAAACATCAGCACGATGCTTACCACGAGCGCGACAAATGTCGAATTGAACGCCACGCCAAGGCTTACGGTCACCCCGACAATATCGCCGTTTACCGCTTGATACGCTTGCCCTAGCGCGGTGCCGATTCCGCGGACGGTGCCGAGGAAGCCGATAGACGGAATTGCCCAGGCGATGTAACGCACAATCGCCAGTTCGGTTTCCATGCGATCGGCTTCGGACTCGCAGACATCTTTGACGGTAGTGGAGACGTCTTGAATATTTTGCGTACTCTGAAAACGATGTAGGCCCGCGATAAGCGCGCGCGGTAATAGCGTAACGCGCTCGTCGTCGCTAAGCGCCTGCAGCGGCCGCGCAAAATTGCGCGCATCCTGCGGCAGAATGCTTGTCCCCTCGGTGACTTGTAATAGATTGCGATCAAGCAGTTTGCGGTCACCTAATGTCTGCTTGGCCTTAAGGCCGATGATCGCAGTTGCCCACAAAAAGAGAATGATGCAGGTCTCTTGTTCGAAGTCACGCAGCACCACATAAAACGAGCGCTCGGGCGTGTAGTCGGGATCGGTCTGCTGCAGATACTCTTGCTGCTGCGCCACTATCTCGGCATTGGGCCGAATGACGGCGACATAGGCCATGTGCACAATGATGACCGAAGTGATCAGTGCAGCGACTTGGAAAATCGCGCCGTTTAACAAACCCTGTCTCATAGTTGTTCCTTTTTGCTGCTGTTCGTCGTAGTGCTGCTAAATTAAATGTCGACCGGAAACGATACGCCAAAGTCTTGCGATATCTCTTCGGTTGGAATAAAGCGTGCGCCGGATTCTTCTTCGCTTTCGGCATCTTGTGCGCTTTCAGCGCCGGCCAATTCAGTGTCTTGCACAGGCTCCTGCTGCTCGGCCGCGCTGGCTTCTTCTGTTTCGACTGCCTGCGCCGCGCTTTGTTCCAAGCCTTGCGCGGCTACGCTAAACACCCACGCACACGCAAGCAGCATGGCCGCGCGGGTTAGGATGCTGAGTGTTCTTAATGCTTCCATGAATAGGCGTTTGCCAACTCCGATTAGTCTTCGAGATAACGCGCGACGCGGAAACCAACATCGTCACGCGGCTCTTCACCAAAATCTCGAAACGATAGACGCAGTTCGGTGATCGTTCCGTGCGCCCAGCTCGAGCCGCGAATGACTCTAAACTGACCCGCTTCAGGACCCAGCGGATCGCGCTCAACACCGAGACTGCCGCTCGCGCCATAGTAATCGTTAACCCATTCGGCAACGTTGCCCGCCATGTCGAAAAGCCCATGCTGATTCGCACTGTAAGTGCCCACCGTGGTGGTCACCGGCGACCGGTCGTTGTAGTCGAAGAGTATGTCGCCGAGAAATGCACGGGCGCTCACGTCCGCAAGATTGCCTGCACCGTCGGGCGGGGGTAAGTCGCCGTCCCAAGAAAATTTTCGCACACCGGAAGGGTCTGCGATGTCGCGCCGCGCCGCCCACGCCCACTCGGCCTCGGTCGGCAAGCGGTAGCCGTGGCTTTCGGCGTCAAACCCAACAACGACGTCATCAACAACCGTGTAAAAAGGGGTCAGACTCCCGTTCTCACCCCCTTTCTCGCTGAGCCAGTTGCAGAACAGCGCGGCCTGTTGCCAGGTGATGCGCACGACCGGCTGGCCCTCGTTATTAAGGGTCATGCCGTTGCTCGTGCCGGAGCTGTGCTCGGAGTCGAACTGGCGAAACTGCGAGTTAGTAACCTCGGTGAGCGAGAGATAGAACGGCCTTTCGAGAACGATGTCGCGGATTGTCTCGTTCGGCCGACGCCCCGCTTCGCGGCGTGACGCACCCATCTCGAAACGGTCGGGGTTGAACAGCTTTAAACGCTGTCCGGCTGCGTTCGTGATAAAGGGCTTTATCGCCGCGATGCGCGCCTCTTCGAGCGAGGTGAGATTTACCCGAATCTCTTGCTGCAGACCACGGCGCGGTGTGAACTCGGCTTCGTAAGGCACGAAGCCCTCTTTGCGAATTTCGATGCGTTGGCTAATCGCCATGAGTGCGAGCGTTTGATTGGCGCTGCCGCGGCTCACGCCGTCGATAAATAATTCGGCGTCGCTTGGCGTCGCCACAACCACGACATCAGACAACACGGGATCGAGCGACACAGCTAACTCGCGCGCCTCGTTAGGCTGTGTAGTTAGGCTTGTCTCTTTTGAGGCATAGCCGTTTTTGAAAAAAGTCAGGGTGTGATTAATGTTTGGTGCGAGCGCAACCTCGAGAGGCGTCTGGCCCTTAAACTCACCGCCTATTGTCACGCTCGCACCGCTGGGCTGCGACTTAATAAACACAAGGCCGTCGGCGGGTTCGAGCTCGACACGCGGAATGATGAGACTGGTGCCGGCATCGAGATCGAGTCGCTCTTGCCACGCCTTATGGCCGGCGAGTTTGAGCGTGACTTCGCGTCTACCTTGCAGAATTTCGGCATTGAGCGGCGTCGTGCCCTCGCTTTCGCCGTCGACAAACAGCTCGGCGCCGACGGGTGTCGTCGTAAAACTAACCGTCGCCCACGCCGGTGCGAGGGTTAATTCGAACGCCTGTTGCTGACGTCGCCCTTCTATGTCGATTGTTTGCGTCGCCGGTAAATAACGCGCACGCGTAATGCTGATTTCGTGCACGCCCGGCTCGACATCAATATCGGCAAGCGGTGCGACGCCTAGGTCGACACCATCGATGAGCACACGGCCGTCTTCGGGGGTAGACTTTATAGTCACAATGCCCGGCAGTTTGCGCATGGCAAAATTATGCGTTTGCGCCGCTTCGTCATCGATCACAAGGGTTATGAGTTCGTCATGAAAGCCTGGATTACTTAGCGCGACGCGGTAATCCCCCGACCGCATTAAATAGCGCGCGCCTACCCTCAGCGCAAAACCCTCTTTGATCTCGATCTGCGCGGTAA
>Ga0206124_10003014_pt1 | contig 12208 bp, 7 predicted proteins | sample Helgoland_Spring_3_FD_148671 | JGI IMG/M metagenome (GOLD analysis project Ga0206124, IMG submission 148671) | Pelagic subsurface seawater microbial communities from Kabeltonne, Helgoland, North Sea - Helgoland_Spring_Bloom_20160321_2 | ecosystem: Environmental > Aquatic > Marine > Epipelagic ... | reverse complement strand
CAAAATGTCGTTGCGGATGAGCAAGGGACCATCCATATCCACAAAATCTAGCATCGGCAACAATTGACTGATCGCTGAAATACCCACAGATGACTCGGTCATACAACCCACCATAACCATCAAGCCCATTGATTGTGCTTGAGCAATCATTTTCCGTGCCATTGCCAAGCCTCCACATTTCATTAATTTTATGTTTACCCCATGAAAGTAGCCTTTACAACGTGTCACATCGGTCATTTCAATACAACTTTCATCGGCCATGATCGGCAAGGTGCTGTGTTTATAAACTTCGGCCATCCCCTCCCAATCTCCCGCCGCGAGAGGTTGCTCAATAAATTCTACGCCCAGCTCCCTAAACGAATTGGTATATTCAATGGTTTGGGCAGCCGTCCAGGCACAATTGGCATCTATCCGGAAAACAGCATCCGTTGTTTTTCGAAGTGCTTTTACGATGCTCAAATCATCATCGGTTCCTAATTTTATTTTGTAAACAGGCCAAGGAAAGGCCTTAATTTTTGATTTCATTTTGGAAAGCTCATCTATCCCAATCGTATAATTAGTCAAAGGCATACGCGAGGTATCTAAACCCCAATATTGATAGATCGAAACCCCATTGAGTTTACCATACAAGTCATGCGCCGCAACATCCAATGCACACAAGGCAAAATTATTTCCTTGGAAAAAAGGTTTTAAGCCTTCAATAAATAACTCTAAAGACTCAAATGGGGTTTTTTCAATGTGGTGTCTATTCTTCTCCAAAACTTCAATGATGGATGCTACGGGTCTTTGGTAATATTTACTCGCTGTCGCTTCCCCAAAACCCATCTTACCCTGATGCTCAAGGCCTACAATCAATGTTTGCTGCACATCGCGCTTATCATGGGCTATTTTGAAGGTGTCTTGAAGATGAAGATCAAAAGCTTTATAAAATAATTTCATTTGGTCAGTTTTTTTTAGAAAAGGATTAATAACAGACCACATCTTATCTATCCTTTAAGCAAAGATAATATATATCAATACTGTAACTAAAATCAGCATTGAATGCTTATGATAATTAATCCAATACATCATAAAATAAATACCCAGCAAAAATAATCTCTATAATATACCCTTTTAATTGTATCAAATTTCTCAGGGAAACCTTCCAAACTATTTTAGACTTTCTTTCCAGGTAAGCAGTCACCTTTATAAAAACAAGTATTCAGACTTGCTTTTGGAGCCAGAGTATTGTCTCCGTTAACTCGGGTAAAAACCATTATAATCCCGTTTGATATTAATGGAAAGAATGGCTATATGCCGTCAAATCTTCCTTTACCATCCGGCGAAATGACTGGGTGGATATAAGGCCAATATTTAAGTCTGGTGTGCTGGGTAAAAATAGGTGATTGGCTCCTTTTCGATATATTTCAATGATTCTTAATTCCTATTTTTTTTATGATATGAAGATTGATTTCGCCTGCAACTCTGTAAACTGATTCCTTGTTTTTTGACAAGAAAAAAGAACAACCGTGACTATTGAAATCTAAAGATAACTATTTCTCAAAGCTTTCATTCTGCCTATCATTTATCCAAATATTAAAGCCAGACCTTATTATTTATCAAAAGAACGACAATGGGAAGTCAAACTTTAGGCTCGATGGTGAATTCTGGAAGTCTTACTCTTTCGCCTCCATTCATCGCAGATTCATGAGCGCATATCCCTACACATGTCCAATTAGCACTTTTTACAGCATTAGGCCAAGGTTCACGATCTTCTGCCAATGCCGTGACAAACTCATGAACCATGTGGGGGTGTGATCCGCCATGTCCTCCCCCTTGCAGAAAAGAAAGATGCTTTTCATCTTGAATAGTTTTAGTAAAACGTCTGATTTCTGGAGGTAATAAATGTGCGAAATCCGGAATATTGATTCGTGAGGGAATTTCATTTTCAGGTTTTTTAGCTGTATGAATGACATGTTCATCGCCCTCAACTAAGCCCCATTCGAATGATTGTTTTGAACCATAAACATCAAAAGATTCTCTATACTGCCGTGCCGTATCATATAAAAACCGCCATACTTGAGCTGAAAGTTCCATCTCTTTGATTTTGATATGACAAGATTCAACCGCAAAAGGATTACCAGAGAGCTGCCTGATTTCTTCATTCACGCTACCCGAACCGAAGCATGAGACGTACTCGGCACAACCATTTACCAAACCCAATACTGGAGAAACCACATGGGTAGCATAGTGCATGGGTATCATTTTTTTCCAATAATCCGGCCAACCTTCCATATCTTGAGGATGCGAGGCCTTCATAAACTGAATATGTCCAAGATCACCACACTCGTACATTTCCTTGATGAAAAGAAACTCCCTACTATAGACCACTGTTTCAGCCATCATGTATTTGAGCCCTGTGGCTTTAACCAATGCGACGATTTCTTCACATTCAGCGATCTTAGTGGCCATGGGAACCGTACAAATAACATGCTTGCCAGATTTCAATGCTTCAATAGACATCCAGCCATGGTCACCAATGGGTGAATTGATGTGAACAAAATCTACCAAGGGGTCCTTCAAAACCTCTTGATAATCATCGTACCGGTTTTTAATATTGAAATGATCCCCAATAACCTTGAGTTCAGACTTATCTCTACGGCAGATACCATGGAGATCGACCGCTGGATGCTGCTGATATATGGGAATAAATTCTACCCCAAAACCAAGACCAACCAGGACTACCCTACTATGCTTTCCCATACTCAGACATCATTAGAAGTTGTATCTTATAATTATCCAACATAAATAGAAGTAAAAGAATACAGAGTCCTTTACATTTTAGAAATTAAAATTACTAAATTATTAAATATTTCTAGAATGGAGCTCCGTTTTAAAAAAAATAGCTGTCCGCGAAGTTTTGAATAAGATAACGGAGCCCAAAGATTCATTTGGTGATTAATAACCAGAAAAAAATCTAAAGATCCCAGAATTCTTGTAGTCAAACATAATGCTCCAATAATCAACCATATTAAAAAAAAATTTTTACAGATATAATAAAACCCCTGTCCTAAATACATATAATAATTAATTAACTATCAAAAAATTATAATGAATAGCAAGACGCATTAATTTAAAATCGATAATTGAGAAAATATAAATACCCATATTAATCACCTTCCATACTCGCCAAAAATGCAATAACATCTCGAAGCTCTCTTTTAGTCAGAATCTGTCCCATCGGAGGCATACTTGAAGGCGCATTAGTACGCGTTTGTATTCTTTCCAAAGGAATATCCATAGGTTCGGCTTCCGTTGTTTTTAAGATGAGCTCTTCATCATTTTCTTCCATTAAAATACCGGCCACTACTTGACCCCCTTTCAGGGTAAGGGTTACAACACCGTAACCTGGAGCCAGTCGCTTACTTGGCTCAATCAACGCTTCTAGCAATTGTTTACGCGTCAAAAGACTTCCAATTACACGTAAATTTGGTCCTACACCCACAGAACCTTTTTCCACGCCATGGCATCTCACACATTGCCCAGCACTGCCCTCGTAGAAATAATTTCGCCCGTTTTCTATACTTCCACCATACATGACCTCATCAAAATCCGAAGACTTATCCGTTACTAAAGCGGCCAATTGAAGGCCTAGATATTCACTATGCGTTCGTGCAATGGCTTCACTCAAATCAAGGTGTAGTTTGGGATCTAAATTATTATTACCCATCCTTACTATTAATTTCTCGATCAGCCCTTGCGTAAGTAGCGTATCCATATGGCCTAATACCTTCAATAATTTTTGCTTTTCTAAAACGGAACCCTCGCTGAGAACGGCACTCATGGTATCATCAAATTTCTCCTTATCGAGGGACACTTCAGTCAAAAGTCCAATGGCCTCCGTACGCACTAAAGATGATTTATCCCTCATTCCTAGCATCACCATTTGATCAAGATGCTCATAATCTAATTGACCAAGGGCCAATAGGGCCGTAGCGCGGACCTGTGCACCCTCGTTATTTTCTAATAACTCAACGATTTTCTGTAATGCCGCCCGCTCACCAACTTCAGCAAACATATCTACCAAAGCTACCTTCACCTGCATCTCATTTTCGATATCTAAGCGTGCTATCATTGGCTTCAAATGGCGTTTTAGTAATTCTGTGTCTCTCTTTTGAGGGCCTCTGAAGCGTCCATCGACCCGGTCCAATAAAGAAGGCTCAGCCCAATGGCTCAAGGCATTAATCGCTTCCACTTTCAGTGCCACGGGAATTTCATCACTTTGAGCAAATTGAACCAGCAATGCCAGCGTTTCTGGACTTCCTAGTCTTGAAGCAGCATTGATCACCCTTCTTCCCAATGCTTCGGATTGTAATTGAGTATTTTTAAGTAATGAAGCCAAATCAGGTAATGCTTCTTCCACCGACCAATCGTCATTGATGGCCCTGGCAGCTTCCAATGCGATGTATTCATCCTCATCTGTCAAGAAATATTTTAAACTTGGATGTGACCATCTTCGCATAACCAATACGGCTGCCAATCTCAAAGATTTATTTGGACTGTCCACTAGATTAAGAATAGGTTGCTCTACTCCTATTCTACTCAATGCCAATACAGCCGCATGTCTTAAATATACATCCTGATCTTTATTTTCAACGAGCATTTGAAGCAAACCACTCACGGCCACTTGGTCTTTTATTCTGCCTAAAGCTTGGGCGGCATAAAACTGAACACGGGGATGTACATTTCCCAATAAAGCGATGAATTGAGGTCCGGCAGCAGCGTATTTGACATCTCCCAATACCTTAGCCGCCTGTGCCATAATTTCAGCATCCTCATCGGATAAATATCTCATCAACATTGGACCGAGGTCACTGCCCTGTGCCATCATTTGCCCAATGCCCCATATGCCATGAATCCGCATCAATTGATGCTCTTGCTGAGCAATGGCTTTTGCTAAATTTTCAGAATCCCCTTTGTCAACCAATGCAAATTGTGCTTTTTGACGAATCCGCATATCCGCATAATTCAATAATTCAAAGAGCTTGGAGGCATCGGCCTTTTGATAATCCATTTCCATCAGTGATTCGGTCTCAAGACGCTCAGCTTGAAGATCATTTTCGTCTTCTGTCACATCCAATCGCCACACGCGGCCGTAATTTTTGGTTCCCCAGCCATTGATCCAATCCGCAAAATATAAGGCCCCATCAGGGCCAAAACGAATACCCGTGGGGAGTAAACCACCCATAACTTTGATTTCACTTCCGAGCTCAAATGAAAACCCTTTGCGTTTCAACGTAAAGCCCCAAATATGAGATCTAGAGGGATTGCCCACAAATTCACTAACAAAAAAATGATTTTTCCACTTTTTCCCTAAACCAGTGCCTGGATTGTAATTAAAACCCGTTGGACCATTGTGATAGTTCGTTATCGGCGGAAGCATATAGGCGGCTTGGCCCTCCCATCGAGGTTTGAACATAACTTCGTCCATCCAAACATTATAACCATTGTTTTTAGGATCCGTGTATTTACCATATTGCCAGTTGGACCTCCAACCGGCGTCTGAACCTTCTACGATATGGACCAGTCTTTCACTTTCACCTTCATGATCGCCATCATTATCTTGGCCGATGATATTTCCATATTCATCAAAGGCAAATTCATGAGTATTTCGCAACCCTGAAGCAAACACTTCAAAATCCGATCCGTCAGGATTGGATCTTACCAAAACACCTTGATTGGGATAGAAATGATTTTTTCCTGCTTTATCCGTAAGATTGGCTCCAATATCACCTATCCCCCAATAAATTTTCCCGTCGGGCCCTTCTATGGCACCCGACATTCCATGCCCACTGAAGCCAATGTGAACCGAAAAACCTGTATTGATGGATTCTTTCGATTCATAATAACCATCCAGGTCTTCGTCTTTCAATCGCCACATGTCTGGACCAATACCCACAAACATATCTTGGTCTCGCACCAACAAAGCACCTGCTACATCGGTGATTTCATTATGGAAGTCATTCAATACACGCGTAGATACCTCGGCCATACCATCCCCATCAAGATCCTGCAATTTCCAAACTTCGTCTCTTTCTACCGCTAAATCTCTCCAATCATGAACTCCATCTGAATTGAGATCCTTTAACCAACTGTTTTCCTCACTTTTTTCGGTAGCAAATATGTCTTTTAATAAATTTTGACGTTCCTCAACCGATTTTAAGGCAATCGATCTGGTCATCCAATCTTCATGTCCTCTGATATCAAATTCCGAGTTTTTCTGTCGATTAGTTCTTGTCAGAAATACATTACCCAAATCGTCTATAGACATAGCGATGGGATCAGGTGCCAAAGAATCAGTAGCCCAAAGGTTTATACGCAAGCCTTCTGCCAATTGAATGGGCGTGGTTTCAATTACCTCAATTGCTTTTAAAAAACTACTTGCAGGCGCCTCCCGAACGACTAATAAAGGCTCGTTCACCTGATTAATTTGATCTGTCTCACAGGCAACTAAAAAAAACAAAAAACAAATCTTTATTCTATTTGAAAAAGTACGCATAAGTATTGTTAATTGAGGTAAGTCTAAAATCACTTGTTAAAACAATTTGGCCTAGTGATTAATATAAAAAGTGAATGAAAAATTACAATTAAATCAAGGAAGATCTAAGACCCGAATAAAGTCTTACAACCAAACGAAATTAATGCGTATCCGCATATTATTCTAGATATATTAAAAAAAACTCATTTAGGATGATATATTCTTTCCGCCTGATTACGAACTAAATCAATGTCTAGGGTCATCTGCTTTCGCTCTTGATTCACAAACATATCCATTTGATCTGCATAATGGGGACTTTCAGGCCGGTTTGAGGCCCCATAGCTATTGACCGTTTCAATAATGGGAAGTCCTTTAATTGGATAGCGCACCAACATAATATAGGAATCTCCCGCCACTCCTTTTACTTTCCCTTCCTTATATGGCCTACTATACATAGCTGCCAAGACGTCTCCTAATCCTCGTATAGGTAAAGTCTTATCTCCTCTAAATAAAAACTGATACTCACCCAAGGTGACTTCAATTTTTCCAAAATTATTCAGTAATTTTTCATGAGCATAATGAAGAGATTCTATCATTTGCACCGCTTTCACCTCATCCACATCAATCCACTTTTTCTTGGTCATGAGATGAAAATAAAATTCATTGAAATGCGCTGCTCCTATTTCATTTAATTCACCACGGCGATTCCATTTTTGTAAGATACGAACAGTTGGAGCAGCCTTTCCAGCCAGTGATGGGTCCATACGGAATACTGCATTTACATTGATATTATAATAGAGGGAATCAGGCAGTGTCGCATCGTATTTAATGGATAAAAAATTTTCCCATGTAATGGTATCATATTCCTCCATGAGTTGCATAAAGCGAATACTTCTGTTATTCTCATGTAATTGATAGCCCATGGTAGAATCAAAATCATCAAAACTCAAATTGTCATGTGAAGCACTAGCACTATAGGCTGAGTTATTAGTATTGAATAAATAACCCGATAAGGGATTGGTCAACTGAGGCAAGTCTTCAAATTTATGATAGTCATCGGTGAGGGTTCTAAACGTGTTTCCAGGCAAGGTCTTTTTCCAATCAAATTTTGAATCCCGAAAAGGAATCTTGCCATTGCTTACATAAAAGATATTGTCGTATCTATCCGCATAAATGATATTGAAACTTGGAATAGCTACCATTTCTAAAACTTGTTTAAATTCATTTAAGTTTTGTGCTTTATTCATATTGTACCACTGCTCGATCGCTCTTATTTCATCAAAAACTGACATTTTAAAGGCGAAATAACCCTTATCATTTTTGATGACTGGACCATATTTTGAATAATAAGCCACTTTCTTTACCCTAATTTTTAAACCCATAAAAAAGCTGATGCGAAGCGCTATCTTCCGCTTTTCTAAGTTATGCCAAGTTGAATCCATCCGATATCTACGTTCATCTTGAGGATCTATTTCCAGTTCAAATATGTCAATTTTATCGGGGTGATTTACCGTATGCGCCCAACCCAAATATTCATTGGTTCCATGAAATATGACCGGCCCCCCAGGAAAGAGACCCCCCATTGCATTCCAGCCTTCCTCGCTCACCAAGTGGGCTTCATACCATGCGGCCGGGCCCTCTAATGGCTGATGGGCATTTACTGCTAACATGACATGATCGCTTCCTGTTTTCTTTCGATTGAATGCAAAAGCATTGGAACCAATACCAATCAGCGCACCATGATCAATATCGCCCTTAATCAATCCCCCAATGACCCCATCTGCACCATCCATAACTGCCAACTGAAGGACATAAGCTTGAAACACATCTTGAACTGTGATGGGAAAAGATTTTTTAACAAAAACTTCTTGAGGATGATGTTGAGCATACGCATTAAGGCCCGCCAGATAGCCCTTAACAATAGTTAGAAAATCTGGAGAAACTTCATCCAGATGTTGCGCGACTATTTCTTTGGTTCTAAGTAAGCCCGCCACATAATCGGCAATGGCACCATCCTTCCCCAAATGTGAACCCAACATACCTTTGGCAGCCAATAAAGTGGTTTGGATAGTACCAAAATCATCTTCAGCATGTGCCCAGGCCAATCCATAGGATACCTGTGCGTCGGTAGGTGCATAAATGTGTGGTACCCCCCACTGATCTCGAATGATCTCAATTTGATCAGGATGCCACTGTGCTGAAATTTCTAGGGAAATAAATAATAATAACAGTAATGAAAGGAAATTTCTAATCATTAATATGGATTAATATTTTTTTCTAAGCGTTCCACTTTTTATCTTTTATTTGCTACAATAATCTTATGTTGAATCTGATAAACTATTCAACTTGGTTAGAAAACACATTGAAAGCCTATATGAATATTTGATTAAAACTTCCTTTCCGTATTATGCCTCGTTTATTTCTAAGCTTAGAATGAATATCAAAGGTTCAATTAGCTTCAACGGTCGTTTGACCCGGATCATCTACTTTAATAGATCCCGCAAAAGCACAAGTTGTTTTACTCGTTTCCAGCATAGCTGGCTGTCCCCCTATTTTAGTTTTTTCGGCTACAGGGCTCCAAGGTGAAACGGGAAGAGGGGTACATGTAGAAGGGACAAATACAGGAACCGGGCCAGCCATTTTCCAATTCAAAGGATTTGCAGGAGACAAGCACAATCCAAATGAAGGAACATTTAACGCCGGAATAAAATCCATCTTATTAGCAATAGGTTTAAACATTGCTGTTATAGTACTATTTAAAGGTAGCACCATCATGTCAACCGGCTTATTTCCGAAGGAGCACTTTAACTTAGCGCCGAAAGCAACACATTTGGGCATAAAACATCCGATTTTATCTAAACAAAAAAGTTATTAAACAAATCTAATAAACAAGTTCAATATAAAATAATATGATCCTTAGATTATTATAACGGTTGTTGTTAACACAAAAAATATTTTGATTTATATTAATTTATTCTCACTTATGTAAACGCTTAACGTAGCTTATCAAAGCCATAAATAATTAAAACGTTTTTGATTTTAACCTTTTATTAAAAATCAATAAGGATGAGACACTGAAGATTTTTTTACTACTTGAAAAATAGATTGTGATCCCCTAAGAAATTTCAGTAATAAACTTTGGATTGAATAAGTAATAACTCCGTGTTTTAATGAAAATCACAACTAATTTGATAAAAATAATGTTTAAGAAATAACTACGTTTAAATATTAAAATTTTAATTAGATGAGGGACAAAACTTGAAACAAAAAAAGAAATTAGCCATAGCAGGTGCCTCTGGATTTATTGGTAGGTGGTTCATTAAAAGCTACAAAGATGACTATCATATTATTGCCCTTTCACGAAAAAAAATAGCCCCTTCAAGTTCGGATATCGAATGGAGAACAGTAGATCTATTTTCAATTTCCAGTACTATCAAAGCGCTTGAAGATGTAGATTATGCGCTTTATTTAGTTCATTCTATGCAGCCCTCTACGCGGTTAAATCAGAGTAATTTTGAAGATACAGATCTGTTGCTTGCTGATAATTTCTCTAGAGCAGCTGAAGCCTGTTCGCTCTCTCATATTGTCTATGTAGGTGGTATCCTCCCAAAAGACAATTTAAATATTTCAAAGCATTTACAATCAAGATATGAAGTAGAACGCGTTCTTGGGTCTCGGCAAACTCCAATTACTCCCATTCGAGCCGGTATTATCATTGGACCCGGAGGATCATCTTTCAATATTATTAAAAAATTAGTAAAAAACTTACCTGTCTTGGCTTGTCCAAGCTGGACAAGGTCCAACAATCAACCCATAGACCTAAGGGTAGCCCTAGACTGCATTAATCATACGCTTGGTAATTCAAGTTTATATGGCCATCCAATCGAAATAGGAGGCACCCAAATCATTCAGTACATGGATCTGTTAAAATTAACAGCTCAAGAAATGAACAAAAAAAGATGGATCTTTTCCGTACCTTTTTTTTCATTGGGTATGTCCAAGTTATGGGTAGGCTTGTTTAGTGGGTCTAGCCCTAATTTTGTGTCTCCATTGATAGAAAGTCTGAGACATGACATGACGTTGAAAGATCAATATTTTCTATCCATTTTTCCAGAGTTTACTCTAACTGAAACCATCAAAAGAGCGCTTGATGAATCAGTGATTATCCCAAAAATACCAGCGGGTATGGCCCCCATTAAAGATAAAAACACGGTAAGAAGTGTTCAAAGGATTGCCAATCCAGGCAAAAAAACCACCCTTTGGGTAGCCAAGCAATATCCTATCTGGTTAAGTGATATGTTTGGGAAAATCATTGATTCGAAAAAAGATGAAAAAATATTGAAATTTACTTTTTTAGGCATTCCATTATTGCAATTGGAATTTATCGAAAACAGAAGTGATAAAAATCGACAGCTTTTTTATATAACCGGTGGTTTGTTATCCAAAAGAAGCAATACCGGTTGGTTAGAATTTAGATCTATTTTAGGGGGTGAATACATCATTACAGCCATTCATGAGTTTGTTCCACGATTACCTTGGATCATCTACAAATATACACAGGCAAAAGCCCATTTGTATGTGATGAAACAATTTGAAAAGTACCTCTCTTCATTTCAACTTCGTATAGATAAATAAGTTAATTTTCTTTGTAATATCTTACGACTTAATTCAAGATAAAATCAATAAATGAAAATGAAACAGAGCCAAAATTTCAAAAATCATACCATTTTCCTCAAAGGATTTCATGGCCTCCTTTCTGGAGGGATATTAGGACTGGCTGGAGGCGGTTTAAGCTATTTACTTCAAGGAAATGATGAAGCCATTTATCCAGCTTCGCTTTTCATAATGATTTCTCTTTTATTAACTGTGATCATGTGGTATCTTAGAATATTTCCTTTGAAAGCCCAGGACCGAGCCATTAGAGCTGAAGAAAACCTAAGGCATTATGTACTTGCAGGAAAGTTATTGCCGCCTGATCTCAAAATTTCTCAAATTGTAGCCCTTCGCTTTGCCCCTGATGACGAGTTTTTACCACTCATTTCGCGAACGCTAGATAAAAATCTCACTCAAAAAGAGATTAAAAAGGAGATTAAAAATTGGAAGCCCGATTACTATAGGGTTTAAAAAAACCTGCTTCATACAGTCATATAGCTTCATTAGTCTTTTTTTCTACTACGAACATTGCAAAAATGGCAGCTATAAGCAGTGAGACTCCTCCCATCATCAAGGCAAATATGGCCTGTGAATCAAATAGATTTTTTACGATAGGTCCTCCAATAATCCCACTGATTATTTGAGGAATCACAATGAAGAAATTAAATATCCCCATATAAATTCCCATTTTGGTCAAGGGTATCGTTCCGGCCAGCAAAGCATAAGGCATAGATAAAATACTCGCCCAGGCCATTCCGACGAAAGACATGGAGAAAATCAACATGATTGGATCTTGGACAAAATAGACTGATAATAATCCGAGTCCACCAGCCGTCAAAGCCACACTGTGTGCCTGTTTTTTCCCAATCTTTTTGGCTATTATGGGCAGCAACAATGCAAAACTAGCAGAAATCGCATTGTATACCCCAAAAATTATCCCAACCCAATTACCTGCCTCGTTGAAAAGTGACGAACTAGTATCCTCAATATCAGTGCCATAAATATGTTGAGCAATTGCAGGTGTTGAATAGACCCACA
>Ga0206124_10003001_pt1 | contig 12226 bp, 6 predicted proteins | sample Helgoland_Spring_3_FD_148671 | JGI IMG/M metagenome (GOLD analysis project Ga0206124, IMG submission 148671) | Pelagic subsurface seawater microbial communities from Kabeltonne, Helgoland, North Sea - Helgoland_Spring_Bloom_20160321_2 | ecosystem: Environmental > Aquatic > Marine > Epipelagic ... | reverse complement strand
GAACAGGGCAAAGTTATAGTCGTAATCTTCGGAGAGTTTCCGAAAGGCTCGTTTCAACGCTCGGTATTTCGAGAGGACTCTTTCGAGAGTATTCGCCTCGTCATCTTGTTGATTCCTGTTACTCTTTCTGCGCATCATCTCGTCGCGAGTTGCACTCGTGAGCCTCTTTTCGTTTTTGCTCCTCGAACCATTCTCGTTGTTGTTGTTATTATTACTATTCTTTTTGCTCGGAAAACCACCACTCCCGCCCGAGTTTAAAGCGTTTCCGCGCGGAATATGATGAACATGACTTTTCCCAACGAACGCTTTTATCGATTCTCTCAGCGGGGATGAATATTCACGCGATGAAGTCATCGTCGGCGCCGCTAAACCGTCGATTTCTCTCGTCAGCCGTTCCAGCATTTGGAATTCATCCTCATCCTCCTCCTCCTCATCTTCCTCTGAGATCACATCGTTGCGTTCTGGTAACATACTTCGTGTGCGCTTCTCTCTGCGTATCTCTCCGGTGGTAACGTGTTTCCCGCGAGCGCTTTTTAAGCACAGGGCGCAAAGCGATTAGGGTTTAAGACCCTAAACATGTTTTTTGTCTCCCTTTTTTTCTCCGGAGTGGATAGAAAAGAATTGGACTGTCACACTTCGGTACACATAATCGCGCGCTCGGAACGACGAGAATACCACGGAGGAAGAATCATGGCGTCGTCGTTATCGTCATCGTCTAACGGATGTGGGCTTTCTTGCGCGCATCATCTTCGAAACTCTTTGAAAGCTTCCGGGTCTTCTGTGCCCTCGAGTTCTTCTTCTTCTTCTTCTTCTTTGCATGCCTTCAAGATGAACACAAAAAGCAGCCGCTTTCTGCGTCAAAGGATGACGACGACGACAACGGCGAAGACGAATACGACTCGCGCGTTCAACGCCTCCTCTTTCAACGCCTCCTCTCGAGACAGACAAAGACGAGAACAACAACGCGGTGAAACGAAAAGTCGCACATTAAAAGGGCCGTACCGGCCTGGCATCCAGAAAACAAGAACGACGTCCCGTTCGACGAACCCACACCTGGGTTCAGTTCTATCCCAAGCGCTTTAGAGGAGATTAAAAAAGGCAAGTTTGTCGTCGTCCTCGACGACGAAGATCGAGAGAACGAGGGCGATTTAATCGGCGCGGCAGATTTGATGACGCAAGAAAGCATGGCGTTTATGATTCGACACACGAGTGGGTTAGTGTGCGTTTCGTTGGAAGATGAACGAGCGGACGCGTTGCACTTACCGCTTATGGTGGACTCAAAGGCGAATAAGGATTACATGAAGACGGCGTTTACGGTGAGTTGCGACATGGCGACAAGCACGACGGGGATTTCCGCGGGGGAAAGAGCGGAGACGATTAACGCGTTGGCGAACGATCTGACGAAACCGACGGATCTTGTGAGGCCAGGGCACGTGTTTCCGTTGCGATATCGCGAGGGCGGGGTTTTGAAAAGAGCGGGACATACCGAGGCGGCGGTGGATTTGTCCAGGATGGCTGGACGAGCGCCCGTCGGGGTTTTGTGCGAAATTGTCAACGACGACGGAACTGGGAGCATGAGCAGATTACCAGAACTGCGAGAGTTTTCTAAGAAACACGACTTGAAAATGGTGTTGATTTCGGATATGATTCGGTATCGCCGAGCGACGGAGAAGAATTCGTTGATTGAACGCACGGCCATCGCCAGGGTGCCCACCGAACACGGATCGTTCACCGCGGTGTCGTACGTTTCGAAAGTCGATGGGATTGAGCACGTGGCGTTTGTGTACGGCGACCACGCCACGGAGGAAGAAATTGCGGATAGTTTAAAGGAAAACGCGTTGGTTCGCGTGCACTCGGAGTGCTTAACCGGGGATATCTTCAAGAGCGCTCGATGCGACTGCGGTAACCAGTTGGAGATGGCGATGAAAAAAATAGCAGACGAGGGAAGAGGGGCGATTGTGTATTTACGAGGCCAAGAAGGTCGAGGGATTGGGTTAGGTCATAAACTGAGAGCGTATAATTTACAGGATAAAGGACGAGATACGGTACAAGCGAACGAGGATTTGGGTTTACCGGTGGATAACAGAGAATACGGCGTCGGCGCGCAAATCTTGAACGATTTAGGCGTGAGAAGCGTTCGGTTGATGACGAACAACCCGGCCAAGTATCACGGTTTGCGAGGGTACGGGATTACCGTGACCGGGAGAATGCCTCTGTTTGCGCCGATTACGTTGGAGAACAAGACGTATTTGGAAGCGAAGAGGAAAAAGATGGGGCACTTGTTCGGAGAAAGCGGCGATTTCGAAAACGTCGCCACCGCGGCGACCCCGATGTCCTAATAATAATGAATCAATCATCATCAAAGAAAATGTGTTTGTAATCTTTATATATGCCAAGAATAATCATCATCATTGGTGTTGTCACTGTGTGCATGTTGTAGTGTGTCCATATATTATTACATTACTCGCTGAGGTACAAAACATTTACGTGTCGTTTGTTCGTACGTTTGTGTTTCTCTTCTTCTTCTTCTTCTTCTTCTTCTGTTATACATTTTTCTCTAGAAGCTTCTCTTATTTATTCTGTTTCAACATGCCGAAATAACTTCCAACCTCGGGCGAATACGAGCTGCTCTCGCCTCGTTTCGTTTGCTTGAGCAAATCGAGCCCAATTTTTCCCGAAACCGTGTTCTGCTTCTGCGCGCTCATCGTGATCCCACCACCTTCTCCGGCGGGAGCAATGCTCGTATTTTTCTTGGCTGCTGGCGAGTAAAATTCGCCGAGATTACCCATCATCGCCGCGTCGTTTGTCATCATCTGCGATGGTCTTTGCTGCGAATCGTTCGATATTATGACTCCATCGCCCCCGTAGTGAATGGGAGGACTCGGTGTATCTGTCTTTCTATTCAAATCACGTCCTTCTTCATCGAGAGATACTAAACCGTATTGCGGGACGCGGTGATGTCGCTCTCGTTGTGGTCGAGGAATACAATCCGCGCTGTCGATGGAGATGCGATTGATTTTGTTAGGACTGTTGATGTTTCTCTCGTTGCTTCTCGTTTTATGTAGCTTTGATTTCGGCGTCGGTGATCGATTATTCGCGTCTTCCACCGCGTCATCTCGGGAATATAACGATTCCGATTCCGAATCAGAGTATTGTAGACCTTGTTTCTCGAGCGCGTGCGCGATGCCAGAGATGGAATCGCGTTCGTTGACTACGTACACTTTAGACGGCGAAACCGGTTCAGACGAAGCGGAACTTTGTTGAAGCAACTCCGAGGAGAGCGCAGATTTCAACGCAGGCAAAGGTTCCTCACCGCCAACGACACTGTCGGCAACACCGTGAGGAAGAACGCGTTCCGGCGAATTCGATTGCGACGCCGCGCTTCCCTCTCCGTTCAACGCGATGCGTTCCAAATTCTCAAGACATTTAAATTCGCAATACAGCACGGGACTCGCCGCGCCTAATTTTGGCGACATTCTTTCTGCCGTCCCGCCGTTCCCGTCCGCCGCCGCCGCCATGTGCGCCGTGTTCTGCGCGTCCAAAAACTCCTTTCTGGAGCACCTCCCTTTCGTCGGCACCATCGGATGCGTCACCACGAGACTATTCGGCGGCATCAACTGCCACCGCTCCAACCCATTCATGGACAACGGCTCCGACGCCCCCAGCATGCTCTGCGTCGCGAACATTCGCTTCTTGAAAATATGCATAAACTCTGGCGACCGTCGACTTCGATATTTCGGCACGCCTCGGTTTTCTGAGCCTTCTTCGCCGTGGAGCATCATCTTATCGAAACCGCCTAAACCTCTCGCTTGTTTCTTCGGCGTCGTCGTCTTACCACCGCCCCCGATCTTTTTCTCGCCGCTTTCACCTCCCAAATCCCACGCTTTCTCCCCTGGCAACGGCCCTAAGTGAAAATACAACGACGGCGGATCTTCGTGACTGGAATTCCTATACCGCGCGGCGACGACCGTCTCCCCATCCGTAAACGCCAAATTCATCGAGCTCGACTTCCCTCCGCTCGCTCGGATAATCAGACACATCGCTTCCCTCACCGCGCGCTCCATCATCTCGTGCGATTGACTCGAATTCGTATCCGGTAACTGATTCAAAACCAGCGCGAACAACACCTCGCTATCCGTCGTCCCGCTGATGTGTTCAAACAAATCATCCCGCAACGTCGCCAACAAACTTCTCCGTATCTTCTTAAACCCGTGCACTTCCCCGTTGTGCATAAACATGTACCTCCCGTTATAAAACGGGTGACAGTTATACTCGTGCACGCTCGCCCCTGGTCCGGCTGCTCTCACGTGTCCGAACAATAAACTCGTGCTGATTGCTTTGCTCAAACTTCGTAAGTTCCTGTCGTGCGACGGCGCCGCAATCGTCGTGTAACAGCACGGTCTCGAATACGAGCACAACCCTTTCAACTCCCTCGAGCCTTGCAACGGGTTCGACCCGTACCATCCGATGCCGCACCCGTGCACGTTCACCTCGTGGTTGCGACGGATGTCTCGTTCCACGCCTGGGGTGAACCCAGCGCCGTCTGCCATGTTCGCCAGACCGTGGTAGGCGCCGTAGATGATCTTGGAGATGCAGACTTCGTCGCCGTAATAGAATACCCATCGACACATGATACACAACCCGCGAGAAGTCGTTATCCGATTCCTTTAAATGTCTCTTTCTCTTATGCGTGTGTGTTCTCTTTGAGAACGCGCGCTCCCTTCTCGAGAAAAAGAGGAACGCGAGTCGAAGAACGGACTGCTCCCCTCGCGCGCTCTGCTGTTTCTGCTCAGATGGAATATATTTACGAGTCGAACGAATGATGATAAAAGAAATTGGTTTCGAAGTTTGAAGACATTTCCCCATGCAGAGAAACAAGTTAAGGAAACTGCACAAATGCGAGAGAGAGAGAGAAAAGCACGTGAGAAAGCGCGATACGCCCCTCCCTCCGGCCGCTGCCGCACACAAATCTGTCGCACATTCTGACATGCGCGTAGAGGAGGGCACCAATCCTGGTGCTGCTGCTGCTGCTGTTGCGAATACGAATGCGAAGAACACGAATGACGCTTTGCATTTGGACGAGATCGTGAAGCGGGACGGCTACTTGGAACGCATTGTTCTCGACGATGAGAAGACGAAGACGAAAGCGAGACGAGTTTTGAAGTGCTCGATAACCGGGCACGCGTTCACGCTTCCGTCAGAGAAGGAGGAAAAGGAGGAGGACAAAGTAGCCTCCGTTATAAACGTCCTGGAAAGTTTCTTGAACGGGAAAAAGCGGAAACGCTTACGAGAGAAGAAAGAAGAGGAAGCGAAACTGACCGAAGAGTACGCGCCGGCGCTCGTCCAATCGAAACATCTTCCGGAGAAGTTTTTCTGCCGAGTGACGGGGAAATACGTCCCTAAGATTGAGAAGCTCGTGGTGGAGCATTGCTCGGGGAAGCGGTTTACGGTCGGTGAGGCGAAAGTGGTCGGGAAGAAACAGACGCTGTTGGAGGAAGGAGATCCGCGGGAGGAGGAAGAGGCGAAAGAGAAGAGGAAAGAGGAGAATCGACGGGTGGCGGAGAAGCTGAGAGAAATGCGATTGAAAGAGTGGGAGGAGAGACAAGCGAGGAGGAAAATAGCCATGCAAGAGGAAGGCGAGGAGAGCATGGAGGAAGAAGAGGAAGAGGAGGAATCCGAAGAAGAAGAAATAGAAGAAGCGCCGAGAGAGAAGAAGCGAGCGAAGAGATGATAACTAAACAAAAATAGACCACAAACATCAACAGTGAAAGAATTCTGTGTAAACGCGCGCGCTATCTAAATCTTTTATACACGCTAACTGAACTCAAATGCTGCTACGCTACAAATCTGTCTTTCCATGTAGGCGACGTCCATGAGTCGATCCATTCGGAATTTTTCGTAAAATTCGTATAATCAACGCTGTCGAGCTTTGCCATGAGTTCTAAAAAACTCGCGCAGCACAAAGCTCCAACTGGTACAAAACTATCCATCAGTTTTACTAATTCCTCCTCATCGTCGTGCAATCGCAGCGGCAACCACACGCCGGATCCTTCTTGCACTTCGCCGTCGAGGAAGGCCATTTCATTCTCCGCCGCCGCGTCAAATTCCAACTTGTAACACTGACCAAATATGTTCATGTACTTATCGCTATACGTAAATTTTCGTATCGGTTGTAACTGCTTACTTATTTCCGCGGGAGAGCGCGCGTAGATGGACAACTTTACGCCTGAAATTCCGAGTTCTTCTTCGATTTCGCGAATCGCGCATTGCGCGTAGGGATCAAAATACGTCCGTCCGTGATCTTCCCACTTCACGAAATCTATCGCGGTCTGCACACCCGACGTGCACACGTCGTACATCCCGGGCCACACGTCTTTCTTCACGCTCCGCTTCGTCGAAAACACGGACAGGTTTCCCAACCTCGCGTTCCTCGTTTCCTCCAACGTCTGCGACGCTCGTTCCTCGAACATTTTCCGCAACCGAAACACAACCTTCCCCGTCTCGTACATGTCGTACCTTTCCTTGTCGATCTTTTCCGGCACGAACTTTCTCTCAAAGTTGTTCAGATAACTCGCCATCATTTTTTTAAACGCGTCGTCGTTTACGTCGCCCTCCTCTTCCGCTCTTCCTCTCGTAGTATTATTCTTGGTGGTTTTGGTTATCAACACGTAACTGCCTCTTCCTCTCAAGCGCTCTTTCACGGTCGTTTTCCTCGAGACAAAGTCAACCACGAAATCGTTCTCGTCCACTATCGCGCACAACTCTTCCTCTCTCCCGTTTTCAAACGCAAAGACCACCGACTCGGGTGGTTTCCCGAGCGTTCGTTCGCACCAAAAACCGTTGCGTTTTACCGCTTCCAAGAATGCGATTCGTTCATCTTCTTTGAGTACAGACGATACCGAGGACGACGCGAGCGCGCTTCTCCTCCCGTTTTTCCTCCCAATACCGATGCACCTTCTTCTCTGCCTTCGCTTCCTCGAAGCGAAGGAGGAAGAGGAAGACGCGGGAGACGAAACACCGCCCGCGAGAGGACACATCCTTGTCTCCAATTTGTGCCGAATTTTCCCCATAAATAAAGTAAACATGGACGAGGATGTCCTTCCGCACCCGCCGCGCGGGGTCCTCCTCTCCGCGGTCTGTGACAGTAACAACGTCGCTTCCTATCGGGACTACTTCGAGGACGTCTCGAAATGCGTGCCGTACTCCTCGTCGTCGTCTTATTCCGTGTCTTCGGGAGATTCGTGGGAAAGCGACGAGGACGACGACGGAGTGTTCTTGCGGATAACCAAAGCACACGAGCAGCAAAACAACAACAGAAACGAGAAACCTGCCGTCCAAGTTTCGTTTATAAACATTCACGACGTGATCGACGCAAACTCGCCGAACGAGTACGCGCAAACCGCGCAAAGAATCGAACGGGTAAAAGCGAGATGTAAAGAGAAAAGGATTGGGTTGGTGTTTTGCACGGTGAGTCCAACGAGAGAAGAGGAGGAGAAAAAGGATCGCGAGAATAAAGAAGACGTGACGTACGCATTGGAGGAGAGAGTTTTACAGGTTTTGAAAAGGTTGTGTGGTGTGGAAACGAGGATTGTTGCGTTGACGCGCGTCGGGAGCGACTCGCGGGAGAAGTGCTTGAAAGCGTTGGCGCGAGCGACGGAGGAGGTGAAGCAGGAGGTGCTCGTGAACGAAGGGAAACGGGCGATTGGGAAATGCGACGACGTTTTGAACGCGTTTGAGAGGGAGGTTTTGGAAAGTGGTGTCGCGGTTTTGGAGGAACGCGAAGTACGTTTGGCGAGATTGGAGGCGCGGTGTAAAGCGAGTAGGTATTTGTTTAAAGCGGCGAGTTACGCGGAGTTTAGAGGCGACAGTGAAGCCGCGATGAACGCGTTGGGTGAGTGTTACGCGAGCTTGATGGCGTACGTTGATGAAGCGTTGCCGGAAGTACTTCGCGGTAGTTTCGAAGAAAATAATAATACTCAATCGAGACGATTGTGGAGAGTGTGCGAGACGCTGAGAGTGTTGACGTATTGCAGATCGAGAATGTCCTCGACGCAATTGAGCCAAATTTTGAAGACTATGGATACGAGCGCGAATAGCGAGGTGAATAAAGCGATCCAAGAATTGGCGAGAGTGGAGAAGGAACACGCTTGTTTCGTTAAGAGGTGCTTGTCGATGAGAAGAAAGAATTCTTTTTTACTGAAAGCGTACGACGACGACGCCCCTCTCGGCTTGAAATGTTTCGCGGCGTATTTCTTATCTTTGCGCGCGAAAGCGGATAAATCGTTTGCAGACGTGCTCGCACACACGATGCACGCGAATCCGAACGTGTACGACGCAATCTTCAACGACAATACGCAGTTTCAACGCACCGCCGCGACGAAATCGACGAGCTTTGATTTGAGATTAGATCCAGGATTTTATTACCAAAGCGCGTTCGAAGCGCTCTCTTCGCGAAGAGAGTTTATGCAATCGTCGGGGTTAGGAAAGGATCCGTCCGTATCCGCTACAACAAACGCATCCATACTCACGCGAGGACGCTTTTTGGGAACTTTCGATCTCAAAAACGAAACGGTCACGGGTGCAAATCAAAGCAACATAGAAAATCACGGCAGAAACGCGCAAATCCCTTCTTCGATTGAGCTACGGCGCGCGTACGCGCGCTTTGAAAACACTTTCTCGCCTCTCGAAATGCTGGAAAAAGCGAAAGCATATTACGAAGGAAATCCAAGGTATAAGGCGTTCCATCGTTCATTAAACGCTATTTCGAGCGATTACGCGTTAGAACTTTTCTACGCGAACAACACGGCGACGAACAAGGAAAAGGTTTTGCACATATTGACTGCGTGCGCGGAAACCTATCGGAAAGAAGGATGGGAGGATTTACTCGAGGAAACTCTGGAGCGCACTTTGCTGTGTCTCGGAGGAGGAGGAAATGAAGCTGGAGAGAGCGCGTTAAAACATCGCATGGATGTTTTATTAGAGCTACACGGTATTCAATATCGCGAATCCGAAGGAAAGACGCGCGCTTCTCGTTTACTCGCAGACGGTGCGACGAAAACAAAATCTTTGCCCGTTGTGTTTGAGGTATCGCGCAAATCCTTAGCTTCTCGCGCACTCAAAGTGTCTTGTAGTTTTGGCCACGATGCGGCACGTAACGATTCCGTTCGCGCGGGCGATTGCGTCACGTTAGCCGTTCGATATGCTCTTCAAGGCTTAGTTGACCACGACATGTTTTCGGTGGTAAAACTTGAAGCGCACTTTTCCGATGGAACGAAGGCTTCGACAACAACTGCGAGTAAAGACGAAAACGACGTCGTAAATATTCCGTTAATTGTGCAATCGAAAACGCAAAGCGACTTTGTCTTGGAAGTTGACGCATTGGATGTACTTACGAAATCTGGCTTCACTTTTCGATTCCCGAAAGCTTCTTTCGAAACGCTCAAACTCCTCGGGCACACAAAATCTGTTTCCGTGAAAAAACTCGCCCCTCGCGCAGAATTAAAGATCATGGATGGAGAAAATGATAGCAACGAAACGACCATTTTGTTTGGCGAAAAGAAGACGCTGGCTGTTGTCGTCACCGCGGTGGACGGACTCGCAGACGCCATCGTAAATCTTTCCATCGACGAAAGTTTGCGAGAGATTTCCCTTGGAAGTGAAGACGACGGCGGCGAGAAGAAAGGCGAAGTCATCGCGAGCTTTGAAAACCCACGAATAGTTGTCGGCTCGCTCTCCAAAGGCGAATCAAAACGCGTGAACGTGACCGCGACGTTCTTCTCGAATCGCACGAACACCGCTAACGACAAAAAACAGAACAGGAAGAAATCTCGAGCGACAGTTTCAGCACACTTAACCTGTAACTTTGGTTCCCCGGGAGACGGAGAGGTAGAAGTATCTCCATCTAGACATCGCGTCGTGGCAGCGGAAACTTCAAAAACATTCGCGTTCACAGATGCGCTCGAAGTTTTAGATTCTGCAATCTATGCGCCGTGTGGCACGTCGCCGGTTTCCATACTCATCGCAAAAGACGATGTAGAAGACGACTTCGCTACGAAGAAGATTGACTTGAAAGCACAAAATAGAGCACTCCTGGACGAAGGTGACGTGCGCTTGACGAACATTCGCGCCAAGACGACAGGTTTGGTCGTCGTGGACGATGCAATCACCACGCGATTAAAGCCAGGAGACGTGTATACGCACGTCGCGACGAAAGAATACGTAACGAGCGTTTCGTGGTATCGCAAGGAGGGCACGCAAACAACGACACAAAAGACACAGTCGTCTTTGTCTATCGATGATGACGAGCTCATCGACGGTCGTCGAATAGAAATCATGAATATTTCTGCTCGAGTGTCTGAATACATCCAAGTCGGCGTCGCGTTCGAGTTCGTCGTCGAGATGAAAAATCTCGACCTCGACGTACCTCGCGATTTCGTCGTTTCGGTCAAAGACGCGCCTGGTTTTGTCATGGCTGGTGAATCAAAAACTACGAAAACGGCAAACCCGGGCGAGAGTTGTTTCTTGCGTTTGAAAATAGTCGCTGTCGCGAGCGGGGAGAGATTCTTACCTTCAGTGTCAGTCGCGTGTCCAAAATTAGCCGCGACTTGGACGAACACTCAACAACAAAGCGTGCTTGTTTTACCAGTAGCGCTGTAATACACAGAACACACGCGAGACGTACTGGATACACGACGCGTGTGTGCGCGTGGGTATAGTTTTTTTAGGGAATTAGTTTTAGAAGTTTGTAATATAATATAGTATATAAATAAACAACAGTTTCCTCATTACATCATGTCGACGACGTCCTCGCCGTCGTCAAAAACGTCTATCCACGCAGAAATACCTTCCATCGTCGGCTCTACAATTAACGCTTGACCTTCCACTCCAAACTCTTTGGCGGCATCGCTCATTGCCTCCGCCACTCTCTCCGCCGTAATCGCCGCTATCGTGCTATCGCCAATCTTCCCGTTCTCGTCCCCGCCAGTCATCGCCAACACCGTCGGTCCGGCGCCGCTCAAGAAGCAACAATGCGCACCGGCCCCAATCGCGGCCGCGATAATCTTGTCTAACCCAAACTGCTTATCCCCTCTTTGATGTTGGTGCATGATATCTTGCGTGCCAATTTTCATCAACCGAAAATCGCTTTGATTAAACGCGTTGATCAACGTCGCCGTTCTCCCGATGTTGAACACCGCCTCCGCTTGCGTCAACTTATCGCTCAGCGCCGCTCTCGTTTCGCTCGTTAAACTGTGAAAATCCGGAATAAAAAGAGAGCACAACATCCCCTCCGGAATGTTCACCGAGCTCGTGATCCATTCGTTCTCGTCGCTCAGCGCGATTTGAAACCCGCCAAAAATCGCCGGAGCGACGTTATCCGGATGCCCTTCCACCTCGCACGCTAAATTCAACAAATCCCTTCTCGCTCGCGCCGTGCTCACGTCTGACCCGGCCAACGTCATCCCCGCGGCCAATCCGCACACCAACGCCGCGCTGGACGACCCCAACCCTCTCGCCGGAGGAATTCTATTCGTGCTCGTAAACTTCAACGCGCTCACGTCCAACTCTCTTTTATCGTTCGATTGAAACCGGTACCCTTTCTTCACCGCTTCAATCACCGCGTTCGTCTCATCCCGAGGTAGAAAATCGCACCCTTCGCCTTTCAGTTCTAAAATAAACGTTCCCGTTGGAGAAAACTCCACGGTTACATCGTTCCTCAAATCCACGGCGAACCCGAGCGAATCGAACCCGGGCCCGATGTTCGCCGTCGTCGCGGGCACGGACACGGTCAAACATTCGTTCCTGTTTAACGCGATGCAATCGCTCGATTGGGATGTAAAATCTGGTTTTTCCCACTGGTCGACGTCGGAGGACCATCGAAGTTTCCTGTCTTTCGCGGGCATCCCTCCAGAACCCATCGCGGTCACGGCAACCCCCCTTCTATGGAATGCATTTTTACTTTTAACAACGGTGCTTTTCTGCTTTTTGTGAGGACGAGGACGAGGAGGATGCGCTCTCGCGCAGTGGTGAGAATAACTTGACGACGACAGCATCTCTCTCTCTCTGTCTCTCTCTCTCTCTCTTTTCAGACGTGTGTGTGCGCGTGTTCTCCCCTCTGTTTGCTTTGAGGAATTTCTCCATTTTATCCACTTTTCAACGTTGGAAAAAAACGAACAGAAAGCGTGGTCTTCGTCTTCCCGGGGCGATGTTCTGAACTCAACACCGCATT
>Ga0206124_10002981_pt1 | contig 12281 bp, 7 predicted proteins | sample Helgoland_Spring_3_FD_148671 | JGI IMG/M metagenome (GOLD analysis project Ga0206124, IMG submission 148671) | Pelagic subsurface seawater microbial communities from Kabeltonne, Helgoland, North Sea - Helgoland_Spring_Bloom_20160321_2 | ecosystem: Environmental > Aquatic > Marine > Epipelagic ... | reverse complement strand
TCACCCATTGTTCGTTGCCCGCTGCGAGTTTTTATCAGAGCTAGAATACGCTGCCGAAATTTCCTTTAGCGCACTTTCGATCAGCGCAGGCCCCTCATAAATAAAGCCAGAATACAGCTGCACTAGATCAGCGCCGGCCTCCAAACGGGCGACGGCATCAGACGCTGTCATAATTCCACCGACGCCGATAATCGCCATGTTATCGCCCACTAAACATTTGATCTGGCGCAGTGTCGCGCAGGCTTTTTCAGTCAGTGGCGCCCCGCTCAATCCGCCTGTTTCAGCGGCATGGTTACTTCCCTGTACACATTCGCGATCGAATGTCGTATTCGTCGCAATCACACCATCTATTTCATGAGCAAGAAGTTTGGAGCAACACAGCTTAAGTTCATCCTCAGACATATCGGGCGCAAGCTTTACAGCAAGCGGCACAAAGCGCGAATGCGCTTTTTCAAGCTTGGTACGCTCGGAAACCAAAGCACTCAGCAAACTATCAAGCTCTTCGCCATATTGCAGCGAACGCAGCCCCGGCGTATTGGGTGACGAGATATTGATGGCAATATAATCCGCCACCGAATAACTTTTTCGGAGCCCGATGAGATAGTCCTCATTCGCATCACTAATTGGCGTGTCGGCATTCTTGCCTATATTCACACCTACAATGCCCTTCCTGTGACGACTTTCAAGCCGACTAAGCAGATGGTCAATACCCTTATTGTTGAATCCCAAGCGATTGATAATGCCACGCTCATTGGCGAGCCGAAACATTCTTGGCTTCGGGTTCCCGGGCTGAGGCCGAGGCGTGACAGTACCAAGCTCGAGCCAGCCAAAACCGAGAGCCTGCAGCGCATCAGCATAGTCGGCATTTTTATCGAGCCCCGCGGCAAGGCCGACAACATGCGGAAAGTCGATACCCATGACGGTTTTGGGTACTGCATATTTTTTTGTGCTTGCAGCAAGAATCCCCAACAAACCGACGCGCTCCCCTACACTCATCGCTTCCAGCGCGATGTCATGCGAAAGCTCTGCGGGCAGCCTGAAAAGCAGACTCCTAATCAATTTGTACACACTCTCTCCCTGCTCAATTTTGCTAAGAAATATATCGCTAAGCCAAACGTTTTAGTTCGCGTAGCGCAACGGTAATCATCGCCAGATCTGGTGTCTTCTCGGCGCGCAGGCGTGCAAACACACTTTTTGTTCTACTGATTGCAAAGGCATTGCTTTGGAACCATGCGTCGACTCGCTTACTCAACCCCTTCTGGCTGCGAGTTTCTTCAAGCAACTTCTTTGCCAGCACCCTTTGACGCCAAGCCAAGTCGTCGATCGCGCTGGCTCTCAGTCGCGACTCCCAGCTATTCGTTGGCGCAACCCCACTGATTAGCTCGCCCAACCAATCGAGACGTAATGCGTCACCTATTAGGTAATAAGTACTTATCATTGTTTCTAAGCTTTCCGACACGCTTTGTGACACATCGATCAAACTAAAAACAGGGGCCAAGAATAAGTACTTAGCAACGCTGTCGGCAAGCTCTTTGGGCAAGCCGGCCTTAACAAGAGCATCCTTCTTAGCCGTAAATTTCTTTTCAAGATTTTTTGGTAGACCCGCAGGAAGCATCGCAACCATAGCTTTAACACCGATCGCAAACGGCTTAATCTCCACGACCAAATCCTCTGTCGCAGGTCGATTTCGCAACAACCAACGCGTCGCATCGCGCACGAGCTTAATAAGAGCCAGCATGGTCTCGTCTTGATAGGACGACGCGACAGAGTAATCGAGAGATTCAATCGATTGCCATTGCGACTCAGCATCGAGCGCCTCTATCGCAAGAATAGACGCTCGTACAACGTCAGCAAGGCTCGCAGACGAGCCCGCCATCAGCTCGAAGACAAAATAAGCGCCGACCCTATTGACTAAGTAATTAGCCAACTGCGTTGCCATCAACTCATTGCGTAAAGGATGCTGATCTATCGCATCAGCGTAACGCGCAACCAAAGATTCAGGGAACGCTTTGAACAAATGCTTCTGCAGAAGCGGGTCCTTCAAATAAGAAGCCGTTACCAGTTCTGCTTTTAGATACATTTTCATGTAAGACGTAGCGACCGCGAGCTCTGGTCGCGACGGCTTTAACCGAGCATTAGCCCTCTGTTCGAGCTGTTCGGCACTTGGAAGAAATTCGATTTCACGATCGAGTCCCGCGTTTGATTCAAGAAAACCAACGAGGTCGTTAAACTCTTTGCAGCCAAGTTCTGGGTCCGAAAAGCTCAGCGCTAGGGTTTGTACTTGTCGGTAATTGTTTTCTAAAACGAGCGCGGCAACCTCCTCGGTCATACTCTCAAGTAAGACACTACGCTGAGCCTCGGCGTCGGCTTGCGCTTTAGCGGGACGGGTTGGCGCTTTGTTAGCAACCTCGTTAAGCAATATCTTAATATTGACTTCGTGATCAGAACAATCAACACCCGCAGAGTTGTCAATAAAATCAGTAAACGAGGCACCACCTTTGAGGCCGAACTCTATGCGTGACAATTGAGTCATGCCTAAATTCCCCCCTTCGCCTATAGTCTTGCAACGAAGGTCGCGCGCGTCTACACGCAGCGAGTCATTAGCTTTGTCACCCACAGCAGCATCGCTCTCGGTAACACTTTTCACATACGTGCCAATGCCGCCGTTCCAGAGTAGATCAACGGGTGCTTTTAACATCGCTGAAATAAGTTGATCCGGGGTAAGCGATTTCGCCTCTGTCGCAAATGCGGTGCGCATTTCGTCGGTGAGTACGATGGACTTTGAACTCCGCTCGAAGACACCTCCTCCACGCGATATCAAGTCGCTTTTGTAATCGGTCCACGAAGATCCGGGGTGTTTGAATAAGCGCCTGCGCTCTCGGAAACTCGCCGCGGCGTCTGGGGTTGGGTCGACAAAAATATGCAGATGATTAAACGCGCCTTTAAGCAAAGTTTTTGCCGACAGCAGCATGCCGTTGCCAAACACATCGCCAGACATGTCGCCGATGCCTACGACACTGAACTCTTCCTTCTGGATATCGATGCCGCGTTCTCTAAAATTTCGCTGCACAGAAATCCATGCGCCCTTCGCGGTAATTCCCATCGCTTTGTGGTCGTAGCCATTGCTTCCACCTGACGCAAACCCGTCGCCTAACCAAAAGCCGTAACTTGCCGCAATGCCGTTTGCGATATCTGAGAAAGTCGCTGTTCCTTTGTCGGCCGCGACAACCAGATAGGGGTCGTCCTCATCGAGGCGCACGACGCGGTCTGGCGGGACTAGCATTCCGTCCTTGAGATTATCGGTAATATCTAACAATCCAGCGATAAACGTTTCATAGGCCCTAACGCCTCTGGCCTGAAACTCAGCGCGATTGGCCACCGGCGTCGCATCTTTTACAACAAATCCGCCTTTCGCCCCGACAGGAACAATGACGGAATTTTTCACTTGCTGCGCCTTAACTAAGCCCAACACCTCTGTACGGTAATCTTCACGCCTGTCCGACCAACGCAGGCCGCCGCGGGCGACTTTTCCGCCGCGCAGATGCACGCCTTCGACTTTGCTTGAATAAACAAAAATCTCAAACTTAGGCAATGGCTTTGGCACACCCTCAATACGCTGCGGCTCGAACTTGAATGAAAAATAGTCCTTCAGCTCGCCCGTAGCATCGAGTTGGAAAAAGTTAGTCCTTAGCATTGCGTCGATAAGACCAAGATAAGCGCGCAGCACACTGTCCTCCGAAAGATTAGACACGCCATCGATTGCTTTGACGATTCGAGTCCGAACTTTCGCTACTAAACGTTTGCTTTTGTTAGGCTGAAACAGTGCAGTGAATAACTCGATTAAATCGCTCGAAATTTTCGGATGAGACGACAGAGTCTCGGCAATAAAACCCTGCGAATAATCGAAACGGATTTGCTTGAGGTAAGCACCGAGCGCACGCAGTAACGCTGCCTGTCGCCAGCTTAGCCCTGAATTAAGAACCAAGGCATTATAGGAGTCGTCTTCGACCCGCGCAGACCATATCGCGTAAAAAGCCTGTTCAAAAAACTCTCTCCCCTCAGCGCTTAATGGCGAATTCGACTCGCTACGATAAACCAAGAAATCGTGAAGCCATATTCGCGGCCCAAGTTCGCTCGAATCGAGTGCGCAGTTACCCCGCAGCGGATAGGTACTCTCGCTAATAATACGCAGACCCAGATTTTCCAAAATCGGGTCGACATCAGACAGCATGAGCTGACTCTCTAAACTAAAAAGCTTAAAACTAAACTCAGCGCGTTCTGCATGTGACTCCCTTAGATTTACAGCAACGTCGCCGGAACTCGCCACGGCGTTAATGAACCGCACATCCTCCACAGCTTCAGCAGCGGTGTACGCTTCTTTATAGGATGATGAGAAACACTCCGCGAACTGCTTGTATTGTTGCTGCGCCTCGTCTTCGGTGCCGACTTCACGAAGACGCTCCATGAAATCTTCTTCCCAGGGGCGTATGAGTTCGACAATTTCTTTTTCTAGCGCATTCTGATCGATCTTAAGCGCTCTGATAGACGGCACTCTAAATACCAAGTGAATACGCGCCTGCGAGGATTCGGAAAGATAAGTATTAAAGTCAACATCTTCAGCTTGGAGCCTTTGCTGAAGTAGTGACTGAATCGCTAATCGCGATTTAGTATTAAATAGCTCACGCGGGATATAAACCAGACACGAAACGAAGCGACCATAGAAGTCTTTGCGGACAAATAATTTGCTGGTGCCAGTGTCGCGAATTTTGGTTATGCCAATGGCGATATCTAAGAGCGCCTTACTGCTAACCTGAAACAACTCGTCTCGTGGAAAGGTATTGATGACCTGCAGCAGGTCTTTCATGTTGTGGCCATTCTTTGTATAGCCAGAATTCTCTAGCGCACGACTCACTTTTTTTCTCAGCAAGGGAATCGACAGCGCTTCTCTAAAATAGACAGACGACGTGTAGAGTCCGAGGAAACGGTGCATGTGAGTCACTTGCCCCGCCTTGTCGAACTCTTTAATCAAAACGTAATCGTAGTAAGCAGGACGGTGTACCTTAGAACGTTTCGAAGATTTCGCGAAACTAAGTAACTTAGGCCTGCGGATAAAATCGGCCGCAGCTCCGGGCAGAGAACTAACCTTCGTTTGCGACTTGAGTTCGGACTTGTAGCGCGAGACTCCTAACAGTGAATCTGACTCGAGCTCAATGATGCTTTCACCCGCTTTCTCGCGTATGCGGTACTTCTCGTAGCCTAAAAACGTAAAGTGGTTATCGATAAGCCATCCGATAAATTCGATAGACTCAGCGACGTTTTCCTCTGATACAGGCAGGTATTCGGCATTGGTGAGCAGGTTTCGGCGTAGATTAGCCGCCGCCGACCCCATCTCTTTGTAGTTGCCGACTGCAGCACTGACATGATTGAGGGCGTCGCGGAGCTCTGATTCGATCGGCTTCGAACGCTCGCCCCCCCATCGTGCGCAGGTGATGCTACAAAAAGATTCAGCGCTGTAATCATCGTCGCTCGACCTGGCGATGCCTATTAGCTGTCCAAAGCGGCCTAAACTATCCTTCGCCGCACCTGTTTTACGCCTACCGCTAAACAACACCGTGTTGCGTACTGTTTTTATCGTAGCGCCCGAACGCAGCAGCGCTTGGCGGAGTGAATCTACGATAAAAGGCTTGTCGTCGAGCAGCACCCGAACGACAGTCGTTGGCAACTGTCTGCCATTCTCCTCGAGCAGCCCCTCTTCAAAGGCGATGACCGGGCGACTAGATTTGCGCTCTTGGACGAAATGCCAGGCCTGAACAATGTCAGCAATAATCAACTCAGAAGATTTGACAGCAGAGTCATCCGATGACGTATTCCCGAGATAACGTTTGGTGAAGCGGTATAAAAGATCATCTTTCGCGGCTGACTTGCCACCTAAAGCCAAAGTTACTGCAGCTAAAGTTGTGTCTAACTGTAACTCACGAGAACGTGATTCCTTGCTCATTGCCTACCTTCTCCACAACTTAGTTGGACCTGAACGCTTGGCTCAGCCAGCACTCACCCACTCTGGCTCGAGGCGCGCCTAGACATCCAGTTGAAAACGGTTAAAATCGATGACCTTGCAAAAAAGCCCCACTATTTGAGACTTTACACTATGAGCCACCACGGAATAATAACAGAACTCAGGGAATGGTTATCGACGCAGATTATAGGTCAGGAGCGCCTAATAGATCGCCTGCTTATTGCACTTCTCGCGGATGGTCACCTGCTCGTAGAAGGCGCACCAGGGCTCGCAAAGACCAAGGCGATCAAGGACCTGTCGAAAGCCGTCGAAGGCGATTTCCACCGCATCCAATTTACCCCAGACCTATTGCCAAGTGACATTACTGGCACTGAGGTGTTTCGCCCGGAAGATGGCTCGTTCCGCTTCCAAAAGGGCCCAATTTTCCACAATCTTGTCCTCGCCGACGAGATTAACCGAGCGCCGGCAAAAGTGCAGTCAGCTTTACTCGAGGCAATGGCAGAGCATCAGGTTAGTGTTGGGCGCGAGTCTTTCACCTTGCCACCTCTCTTCCTAGTCATGGCAACCCAGAATCCGATCGAGCAAGAAGGCACCTACCCGCTGCCCGAGGCGCAGCTCGACCGTTTCCTCATGCATGTAGCGATAGGCTATCCCGACGCTTCTGCCGAACGCGACATTCTTAAGTTAGTCCGCAGCGAAGCCGCCAATGTCGCGACTGAGGTGCCGAAGGAAATTCCACAAGACAGCCTTTTTGAGGCACGACAAGAAATTCTTGCGATGCACATGGCACCGGAGGTTGAGGAGTACATTATCCAGCTGATCATGGCGACTCGTGAGCCTGCGCAATACGGAGAAGACCTTGCCGGCTGGCTTGAATACGGCGCAAGCCCTCGGGGCACCATCTCCCTCGACCGCTGTGCGCGCGCACATGCGTGGATTCAGGGCCGTGATTTCGTTAGTCCAGACGACGTACAAGATGTGCTCTTCGATGTGCTGCGTCATCGCATCTTACTCAGCTTCGAAGCAGAAGCGAGCGGCGTAACCCCAGACCAAGTGTTGGAGACTATCCGTCAGCGCGTACCATCCGCTTAAGCCGTGAGTCTCAGAGAGCCATTCAGAGAGCCAACCAATGGTCGCTAAATCGAAGCTCGACCCCCAGCACGAGCGCTATCGAAGTCGTGGGGCACTAATCACGCTGCCGCAGATGTTGATACAACGGCAGGCCGCGAAAGCGCTTGCCTATGTGTCCCACGCTCGTTCGATAGCGGGAATTTCAGGGCTACATTTATCCAAGATACGCGGCAGAGGTATCGATTTCGAGGAATTTCGCCCGTATCAAGCCGGCGACGATATAAGACTAATTGACTGGCGTGCCACCGCACGCACCGGTCGCGCCGTTACCAAAGTCTTCCGCGAGGAACGTGAACGTCCGGTGATTATTGCGGTAGATCAATGCTCGAGCATGTTTTTTGGGAGCCAAGTCGCGTTCAAATCAGTTATTGCCGCGCAGGCGGCAGCACTATTTTGCTGGCTTGCAATAGACAATGGCGATCGCGTTGGCGGACTGGTTTTCTCGGACACCGACGCTAGCCTCGTGCGGCCTAAGCGATCTCGTCGCTCAGCACTCCATCTGCTCAACCAAATTTTTACGTTTAACCAGAAGTTAAATGCGAAGAAAGAACACACGCCCGACTCAGAGCCGCAAGCTGCCGACTTTAAACCCGGCCTCGCGCACGCCCTAGGGCAGATACGCCGCATAACCAAACCCGGCAGCACGCTTTACGTAATCTCCGATTTTGCCACCCTCGACGAGACAGCATTGCAGTACCTAAATCAGCTCTCGCGCCATAACAACGTAGTTTGCTGCATGGTTTACGATGCACTCGAGGAGAGTCTTCCAACACCGGGTGTTTACAGCATTACCGATGGTTCGAGCAAAGGCTCAATCAATACACACAGCAGCAAAGCGCGCTCGCGCTACAAGCAGCAATTTGAAGAGCGCGTGGCAACGATAGAATCAGATCTCGAACGCCTTAAAATTCGTTTGATTAAACTACGCACCAATCAACTCGTCGTGGAGCAAGTCCGAGAATGGATAGCGAAGAACTCCTAGCACAGCTAGCCGATATTCGACTGCCGGGCGAAATTAGCTGGTGGCCCCCAGCACCTGGGTGGTGGATACTCGCGGCGCTAGCGCTCGTCAGCGGCATCTTCGCATGGCGTGCTTACGTGCGCGCCCGCGACACCAAATTATTGCTTAGCTTCGCCCTTGCCGAAATCGAACTGTGCATAGAAAATTACAGCCAACAGACTGCTGGCAACGATCCTATGGCAGGGCTTAACTTGCTCAATGCGACCAACACTGTATTACGCCGTGTCGCACTCTTTCATAATCCTCACACGACTATCGCAAGCCTCAGTGGCGACGACTGGGCACAGTTTCTGTTGTTTTCGTCAACAAGCGCAGCTCACCTGTTCACTGACTCTTTGCGCGAGGGGTTTTCAAGCGGGCGTTTTCAACGCGAACTGGCAGTAGATGCAGAGACACTTCACGCCTTCGCAATCGGCTGGATTAGAGATCAGTATAGCCGAGCCGGCGACACGCAACTGCCGGTAGGCACCGCTAAAGTGTCCCCCGCAGCCACGGAGGCAAACGCCTAATGTTAGAGCTTACTTGGCCTTGGGTTTTCGCCCTGCTGCCCCTGCCATATCTCGTCTATAGATTCGCGACGCGGGCTCCGCGTCAGGACGCAGCGCTTTATGTGCCTTTTTTTAGCATGCTCACTCGACTCCAATCGGACAGCGAGAACATCAGTAACGGCCGTGCACTGTCCGTTACTCTCTGCACGGCAATCTGGTTACTTCTAATAGTAGCCGGCACGCGCCCCCAATGGCTTGGCGATCCGGTTGAGCTGCCGTCCAATGGACGTGACCTTATGCTTTCAGTCGACATCTCGGGATCGATGGAAGCGCAAGATATGGTTATTGGTAATCGTCAGGTGTCGAGAATCTCTGTCGTCAAACGCGTCATAAGCGACTTTGTCGAGCGCCGCGAAGGCGATCGCCTCGGCTTGATATTGTTTGCAGCTCACGCCTATATTCAGGCGCCACTTACCTTCGACCGCGAAACCGTGGGCACTCTACTCGAAGAAGCCGACATCGGCATTATCGAAGAATCGGCCACCGCGATAGGTGAATCGATCGGTTTGGGCGTAAAGCATCTGCGCACTCGACCCGAGAACAGCCGAGTTTTAGTCTTACTTACCGACGGCGTTAACAATTCAGGTGAAATAGATCCGCTGCAAGCGGGTCAGCTTGCCGCAATCGAAGGCATCAAAATATACACAATAGGTGTCGGCGCAGACCAGGTTATACAGCGTTCGTTTTTCGGCGCTCGCGCAATAAACCCTTCTGCCGAGCTCGATGAAGCGGTACTGACTCAAATAGCCGAAGCAACGGGTGGGCGTTATTTCCGTGCTCGCGATGTCAATGACCTCGTCGAAATCTATGAAGAACTCGACAGACTCGAAGCGATTGAGCAAGACGATCAAACTTACAGGCCGACTAAGGTATTGTTCTACTGGCCGCTAGGCACCGCACTCATGCTCAGCTTTTTGCTCGCATTGCTGACCATACCCTGGAGACTACTGTTCGGCCTTACTCCGCGCGGAGCGGACGATGACTTCACGCAGGAGGCCCACTGATATGGATCTTCTCATTCCCGTAAGCCTGATCGAGAATTTTCACTTCGTGCGCCCTCTTTGGCTGCTCGCGCTCATTCCAGCAGTTTTACTGCTGGCTGCTCTCTGGCGGCTCAACAGCAATGTGACGGCCTGGGATAGAGCGATTGATCAAGACTTACTGCCCTATCTGCTGGATCGCAGTAAGAACGCCTCCCAGCGCACACCGCTTTTCTTACTCTTGTTAGTTTGGTTGCTCACGAGCCTTGCTCTTGCAGGTCCGGTTTGGGAAAAGCTGCCGCAGCCGGTGCAAAAACGCGAAGATGCGCTCGTCATAGTTCTCGACCTCTCATTGTCGATGTTTGCACCCGATCACAGTCCAAGCCGCGTCGACCTCGCAAAACGCAAGCTGCGTGACATTCTCGCCCTGCGTAGCGAAGGTCAGACCGCGCTCGTCGTCTACGCCGGTGACGCGCATGCAGTTACCCCTCTCACCGACGATGTCGTTACCATTGAAGCACTCGTCCCCTCGTTAAACCCCAACATTATGCCTTTGTTCGGCAGCAATCCGGTCGAGGCGCTTGAGTTGGCTATCAGCCTTCTCAAGAACACCGATGGGGGCAGTGGCAAAATTTTGCTAATGACCGATGGAATCGCTGGCTTCGACGAAGAAGAGCGCATAGCCAATTTGCTCGAAGGCACCGATAACGAACTCTTGGTCATGGGAATCGGAACCGAAGAAGGCGCACCTATTCGCACTAACGATGGCAATTTCTTAACCGACGAGCGCGGCACCATTATCGTTCCACGGCTCAATAAAAACTTGTTAACCTCGCTTGCCAACCGCGTGAGTGGACGCTACCACGATATCCAACTAGCCGATTCCGATCTTGCCTATTTGCTAAGTGACATTAATCCACTGGGCGAGGAATCTTTATCCGATGTCGAAGAAGAATTCGATGTTTGGAATGAAATAGGTCCGTGGCTACTCCTCTTAGTGCTTCCCGTTGCAGCACTCAGTTTCCGTCGCGGCTGGCTATTTTTGCTACCGCTCTCTGTTAGCCTTGCGCTTGTGACGCCCTCACAGCAGGCCTATGCCGCAGACTTTGGCCCCACAGTCGACATCCAAATCAATGAGGAAGGACAGCCTCTACCTGGCGAGGCCGAAGAACAAAGCTTTAGCTTCGCCGAAGCTTGGACGGGACTGTGGACGACACCCGACCAGCGCGCAGCAGCCGCATTTGAACGTGACGACCACAGCGAGGCAGCACGGTTATTTGAAGACAACGATTGGCGCGGCGCCTCCTCTTACCGGGGCGGCAACTATGAGGCAGCCGTCGCAGCATTTGCAGCTAATCCCAGCGCCGATGGACATTACAATCGCGGCAACGCGCTCGCTCAGAGCGGCAATTACGCCGAGGCGATCACTGCCTACAATCTCGCCTTAGCGCTTGATGAGCAACACGATGATGCGATTAAGAATAAAGAAATCGTTGAACAGCTTTTAGAGCAGCAGCAAGCCGAAGAAGGCGAACAGGAAGAAGGCGACAGCGAGGAAAGCGACTCGGAACAAAGCTCAGAAAGCGAATCTGACCAGCAGGAAGAAAGTAGCGAGCAGCAAGATCAAGAAAGCCAAGAAGGCAATCAAGACGAACAAGAACAGCAGGAACAGCAGCAGCAACAAGCGCCAGAGGACCAGGAAAATTCCGAGTCTAACAGCGAGCAGAACACGCCTAACGAGACCGAGAACGAAGAGTTCGAAGAGCAACAAGCGCTCGAACAATGGCTGCGCCGCATAGACGATGATCCGGGCGAGTTACTACGACGATTTTTCCGCTATCAGTACCGACAGCGACAGCTAAATGGGACGGCAAACTCAAACCAGAGCGGTGGCCAAATATGGTAAGACTAATCTCCGTCGCCCTTTTCGTTTTATCGATGTTTGCGACTCAGGCGTTTGCTCAGCAGATAGAACTTAGCGTCGATCGTAATGAGCTCGCGCGTGGGGAAACGCTTACCCTCACTATTCGAGTTTATGATCAACGCCAAGGGATGCAACTAGATCTCACTCCGTTAACTCAGGATTTCGACGTTCTGGGTACGCGCACCTCGAGTCAAATACGCAGCATTAATGGCGTAACCGAGTCTTGGACAGATTATGTCATCACCTTGTTCCCTGAAAAAGAAGGCGAACTCAGCATCCCTGCACTGTCGATATTGAATCAAACCACTGATCCGGTCTCAATTAACGTGGTGAATGCCGGACCGCGTTCCAATCAAGGTGGCGACGATCTTTATCTCGAAATCGAAGTCAATAAAGACAGTGTCTATGTGCAAGAACAACTGCTGTTTACTGTGCGCCTTTTCTACACGATTAACGGAATCCGCAATCCGGTTTTTACCGAGCTCGAGATGGAAGACACTGTTACACAGCTGATTGGTTCCCCTAATCAATATGAACGCTTGATAGACGGTGAGCGTTTCGGCGTTTACGAAAAACGCTACGTCATCTTTCCTCAGCGGAGCGGTCCACTCCAAATCCCAGACATTCTGTTCCGAGGAGAAGTCACCGACGGGTCGAAACA
>Ga0206124_10002979_pt1 | contig 12282 bp, 9 predicted proteins | sample Helgoland_Spring_3_FD_148671 | JGI IMG/M metagenome (GOLD analysis project Ga0206124, IMG submission 148671) | Pelagic subsurface seawater microbial communities from Kabeltonne, Helgoland, North Sea - Helgoland_Spring_Bloom_20160321_2 | ecosystem: Environmental > Aquatic > Marine > Epipelagic ... | reverse complement strand
AAAAATGGCCCGAAAAGCATTGATCAGACTGGTCCCTCCTGCGGGGACAACACTTCCTAGTGCTTTGATGGTTTGGTTTATTCCTGCGCCATCGGCCGTGTCTCGCCAAATACCATCGTCACCATTAACAGCACCGGCAACAGTGTTAAACGTGTAAATTTGGTAACGGCTTTCCTTGGGTAGTTGTGCTACCAGCCACTCAGTGGTGCGGATCGCACGTCTCCACTTTTCAGCATTGCGTTTGACAGCATCACTCATGTTGCGCCGGCGTATGACGTTGACGATCGAGTCAGACAGCATGCTCGCCGAGGTGTCCACCAGAATCATGATACGCCGACCACCCAGTTTGAGGCCCGTGAGGTATTGCCGTTCACCTTCACCAATAAAATGTCGTACGTCTTCATCGTTGCCCTGATCCTGAAGCTTGGCCGTCTCTTCTTTCAGCTCCTCTACCTGTTTTCGTAACAGCTCAACTTCCTGTGCAGGATCAGGTTGGGCGCTTAACTCCCGGCGTACTTCCTGCGTTTGGTTAAGGACTCTTTTCGATAGACCCTGAGCGTCTAAAAACGTCTTTTCCAGATCAGCCAAACTGTTTTTCAGTGTAACCAGTTCAGCTTCGCCAATTTGGACTTCCTCCGCGAGGAGATTGGTTTCAGCGACAAGGTAGGGATCCGCTGTTTCAACGGCGGTGGCATCGTGTTTGAGGATAAGAAATAACAGCGTTACCGCGCCAAATCCACAGGCCATGATGTCGAGAAACGACAGGCTAAAGGTGGTGATTTTACGCTTGGGTAGGCGCAACTCAGGTGACCTCGATCAATTGCAGCTGGTGCACACCTATGTGGATAATAGCGCCGGGCTGAAGGTTATCTCTGTTACTTTGGGTGGTGATATTTTTGTGGTTGGAATGAAGCTGTACTCTGTCATTATCTCGGATTAGGGCGATGTCACCTGTGTGCTGATGTGAAAAGCTCAGTTGGTTGCCATCGACCTGAATATACAGGCCATCACCGATGGTATGGGCCCGGTGCTGATACAGTAAGTGAGTTGGCGTGGTCGTCACATTCAATTGCGGTGTCTGGGTTGGTTTGTGCTGCCTCGGCAGTTGAGTGACAAAGTGGATGGTTTCTTCGTGACCTATAATGGCCTCCAGATTATTTAGGCAACCCTGAATAACGGCATCATTTGGCAGGATGTGGATGTCGTCCAGCCGCTCTAAGAGCCCCTGTAATAATAGCGTTCTGTGGCTGGCAATCATGATTTCGTCAGCCCGTTGGATGTTGCGCACTTTCTTCTGTAGCAGTTCCAATCGGGCACTGCTGCTTGCCAGCAATTCACTACGATTGAGGTTGAGGTGATAACTTCCTTGGGGGCTATCTAGTGCAATGGCCAGTTCTGATGTTTCTGAAAGCTGTCCTAACCAGTTCGGCAATAGGTCATAGAGTTGTTGTTCACCGGCGGCGGTGTGTAGCGGGTCATACCGATACTGCCGAATAAACATATCGGCAATATGCTGAGCCCACGTGTCATAAAAAGCTTTCAGGCCAATACCGGCAATGACCTCGACATCAGTACGTTCAACATAGCTGTGTTCAATGGTATTACCGGCATGAAGCCTAGTGAGAACACACTGATGGAGCTGGATATCTAAGTGTAGTAACTGGCCGCTTAAGTCGGACTGGCTGACAGCAGCCACGGCTGCGTCCACGAGCCCCAGAGCTTCGAAGGGTGATGCTTTGGCTAATCCTAGCAAGATGGACAGTTGGTCTCTGTCGAAGCTGCCTGGGGTGGCAAAGATAACCTTATCGGGACTGCCACCTTCATGGTGTAGTTCCAGCAATTGAGCGTAAGCCAAGTCAGCGTGGTGTCGAGCCTGATTATTGGGGGCTGGAAGGGGGGATAGATTGAGTTGGCGCCAGTACTGGTTAAAGCTTTGTTGAGGCTCTAGGTAGGCACGCTCCAAGGCAGCCTTGCCAGTGGTGATGCCCTGCTTAGTGAGTAGGGCATAGCCGGGGCTAACAATCAGCTCTCCCTGATCATTGCCGCAGTACAGACCGCTGTCGTTAATTTCAATAATGGCAACACTCATGCTCAGGCCTTAGCGTAACGTTTGTCAGTCTGTCTTGAGGTGACGGAGTAGCTTGTCATCACAATAGCTGTGGGTATCCAGCACCAGCCTTTCTTGCATCAGCTGTAGCTGATGCATCATAAACATCACCACAATACTGATAACCAAAGCAATAAATGTGGAGTTAAAGGCCACACCAAGACTTGCGGTAACACCGGCAATATCCCCCTGCACCGCTTTGTGGGCCTGACTGAGCGCCTCGCCGATACCTCGTACGGTACCGATAAATCCGATGGAAGGGATTGCCCAGGCAATGTATCGCACCATCGATAGCTCAGAATCTAGTCGATCCGATTCCATATCTAGCACCTCACTAACGGCGCTCGAAACATCCTGAATATTTCGAGTGGAGTCAAATCGTCGAAGGGCTGCCAACAGTGAACGAGACACTAAATAGTCCTTTTGTACTGTGGGTAATGCTTGGATAGGTCGAGACATCTGTCGTGCATCTTCGGGCAAAATTCGTGTGCCATCGGCCACATTAAGTAGTTGTCCGGTTAGCAATTTACGCTCTTCGATAGCGTTGCGCGCTTTGAGCCCCATGATGGCAAAAGCCCATAGCATTAAGATGAAGCAAGCCTCCTGCTCATAATCCTTGACGACAATGTAGAAGGAGCGCTCAGTTACATAAGCTTCCCCAGCGGCCTCTCTGGCTAACTGTTGCTGGAGGAGAGCATTGGCATTGGGGCGTATCAGAGTGAGATAAAAGGTGTGTACCAGAATAAGTGCCAGAATCAGGGCAAAGACCTGATAGAGAAATTCTGAGGAAGCTCTTGTTTGCATGTGTGATAGGTTCCTTTTTAACCGTTCCCTTAAATATCCACCGGGAAGGGGACCGATAGATCCTCCGATATTTCTTCACTGGGATCAAATTCCCGATCTACTGTTTTACTTTTCGGCTTAGGCGTAGGTTTAAGTACTGGGGCTGTTTCTATTTCTGCCGAAGGTTCTGCTGAAGGCTCTTCTGCTGTGGACGTTAGAGGTAACAGTATTGCCAGTAGAAGCATGCCTATCTGGTATTTCATAGTTTTGCTACACATGGTTCTGCTCCATATAGCTCTATTCCACATAGCGAGCAATTCTAAAGCCCACATCATCGCGCGGATCAATGCCGTAGTCACGGAATGAAAGCCGCAGCTCAGTAATACTACTGTGCCGCCAACTGGCACCACGGATCACTCGGAACTCACCTTTTTCCGGGCCGGAGGGGTCTTTGTCAGCGGTCATGCTGAGATTGAATTCGATGCCGTAGTAGTCGTTAACCCATTCTGCCACATTACCGCCTAGGTCGAAGATCCCCTTCTGGTTTGGTGAAAAGCTCCCCGCGGGTGACGAAGTGGCAAAACTATCGTTATAGGTGTTGATCACACGACCGACAATTTTTGCTGCACTGAGGTCGGCGAAATTTTCCGTTTTTCCTATGGGAGGAAATTGGTCGCCCCAAATATATTTCTTCACGCCACTATTGGTTGAACGGGCAGCCCAAGCCCATTCAGCTTCGGTTGGCAGGCGATAACCATTAGCTTTGACGTTTTCTCCGGTGATTTTACCCCGTGTCTCTGTATAAAAAAGCGCAAGATTTTCCTTTCGGCTCAACCAGTTACAGTAGAGAGCGGCTTGCTGCCAGCTGACGTTGACCACGGGCTGCGTTGGTAAATCTAGTGTGTTGCCACTGATATGCTGGGAGCTGTGCTGGCGTTTAAAGTGTTTGAATTCAGCGTTGGTCACTTCTTTGATTGCCATGTAGAAAGGGCGTTTTAGCTGAACATCCCGCAACACCTCATTGGCGCGCCTGCCTGATTCGCGCCGCGAGGCTCCCATGGAAAATTTATTTTCGGGCTTGAATAATTTGAGGGTTTGGTTGTTGGAATTAGTAATCACTGAGGGGGTGTTGGCCCAGCGCGTTTCTCGTTCAGTGAGAAGTGTCACTCTAACCACTTGGTCCAGCTTTGGTTGGGGGGTGACCGTCCGGGTTTGGCTGGCATAGCCCGATTTTTTGATGCTGATTCGGTGGGAACGTGCGGGCAGCCTGAATGTTTGGCCCGCATAGCCCCTCAGCACGCCATCAATCCATACGGAGGCATCCGTGGGTGAAGTGAGCACCTTGATATCCCCCATATTGCCTTGCAACGAAATGGACAGGGTTTCTGTTTCTCCTGGCATCAGCGACAGGGAAGATTTTCCGGTGATATAGCCATTGAGGAATAGCGATACTTGGTGCTGCTCATTGGCAGCTACATCCAGACTGGCAGGTGTGGTCCCGCGATATTGACCATCTACAGTGATGGTTGCCCCTGTGGGGGTAGAGGTGAGTTCGATTACTCCATCCGCGGGCTCCAAGGTGATGTTTGGCACTACCAGTGTTTCACTAACGGGTACTTGTAACGCTTTACTCCAGGGTTTGAAGCCCTTTAATGCAATGGTCACATTCTCACCTGAGGCGAGCAATTCTGTTGTTAGTGGTGTGTTACCGCGAAGTTCATCGTTAATAAGAACCTCAGCATTAAGAGGAATTGAGCTGAGCTGTATATGGCCCCAGGCTGGCTTGAGGTCAACGTTAAGGGACTGGCTACGATCCAATCCTTCAATATAGATACTGGACTGGTGAGCGAAATATCGAGGAGCCTGAATATCCAGCTGGTGGTTGCCAGACGATAGTGGAGTGATCGTTATGGGGCTAGTGCCAGCTTGCTGTCCATCGACTAATATCTCAGCACCTGGGGGCGTCGTGGTTAGCTGGAGGTGGCCTGGTTTCTTTTCCAGTGTTAGGGGTAATAACTGATTGTCTTCCTCACCAATGGTAAATAATTGCTTCAGGTCAACGTAGCCTTCTGATGTGGCCGACAACCGGTAATCGCCAGGTCGCATCAAGTAGTGATCGGCTAACTTAAAGCTGATGCCACCTTTAATGCGTAGGGTTGAGTCTAAAGGGTCGATGTTAATAATGACTGATTTAGCGGTTAGCAGAAACCAAAGTACCAATAGGCTGGTTAGTAATGCCAATCCAGTCATGATGGGTATTGGGCGCAGGGAGAAGCTCGATTGTTTGATTTCTTCCTGTATCGGAGTGAACTCGACCGGTGCTATTTTTTCTTCATTTCCGGAAGATAGATTCTTGTTGATCACGATACCGGCTCCCAGCAGGACACTTCTACCGGATTAGATAACCCTTTTGAAGTTACCTGAAATTCAACTCTTATATTTCGATAGCCGGGGCGGCTTCCCGTGACTACATAATTGCCTGGTTTGAGTGACAAGTATTTTTGGTTGAACTGACCAAGTTCTCCCACTTTAAATAGAGTGACGGTAGTGTAACTGTCAGATCGAAGCTCTACAGGGATAGGTGTAATGGCATTTTTCAGCGTTTTCTCGAGCTGGGTAATTTGCCTCTTTAGCTGAGGCCCAGGTGATCTTATGCCTTGGGCATCTGCGAGCAGTTGCTGACCATGCTGATAGACACCAGTTGAGGCAAGTCGTAGTGGGGTCTCAAGTATTTTCTTAATACTGTCGCTGAGGTCTGCAAAAGTTGAGCTGCGAATTTGGCCCATTCTGGCGTCCATAACTGAGCCATCCCGAGCCAGAATTCGGGCGTAGGTATCCCGAGCCTTATGCCACTGCTCTTTGGATTCTAGGGCTGCCCCGTTAGCTAGCTGCGACCGAGTCATGCTTTGGGCCGCGGCATTGCTTGCTTGGGTCAAGCCGGAAAGGGCCCCTTTATGACCCGGGCTTAATTTTAACGCCGCATTAAATGCTTTGCTGGCGTTATTGAACTGGCGATTGTCCAGTGAGCGATAGCCTTGGCTCATGGCATTATTGAAATCACGTTCTTTGATTAAGAGAGTGGTTTTCTCCACGCCATTAATGGCTGCCGGGTGTAGTACATCCAGTGTTTGTGCTTCGCGAAAAATAGCCTGAGATTGTTCCAGTTGTTTATCTTCCAGGGCGCTGTTGGCTTGGCTTAGCAAGAGTAATACGGGGCCCAATGTGCCCGCTCTCTTGATGCCTATGCTTGCTTCGCTATTATTGGGATCGATGGCTAGGGCGAGCTTATAGTGTTGCTGAGCACTGGTAGCGTTACCCTGCGTAATGGCCTCTAGCCCCTTTGCTAAGCGCTCGGACAGTTCATTGGGTATACGTTTTTCCAATGCAGTTAGCTGGCCCAGTGCATTTTGATAAGCGATCTGTGCTTCCGAAAAGACCCGTTGTCGGTAAAACTGGTCTCCTTCAGCGGCTTGGTCGAGGGCTGCCTGAAACGCCCGTTCACCCCAGAGGCGGATATTTTTCTTTTCAAGAAAGCTTTGTTTTTCAAGAATTTTACTGAGGGTGTCCTGAGCGGCTCGGCGGGCTTTGGATAGTTGGGCATCATTAAATGGCGCTTCTTTAACACTTGGTAGCTGTATTGCTTGTGGTTCTATAATTACAGTAGGTGTTTCAACTGGTCTAATCAGTAAAGGGAGAGCGAATATGATAAACAACGCCAGAAGAATACTGAAAATTAAGACGATATAGGTTGCTGGTCTCTTTTGCCAAGGGAGTTTTTCCGCGCTTTTAGCGGTTGCAGATTGGGTGAGGGTGATGTCTGCGGGTTTGATCGGGTCAAAGCCTTTACTACTTTCCATAGTGATCAGATTCCGCCGCGCTCTGCTTGATAAATATCTCGTAACAGCGCTTTCCACTGAGCGTATTGGGCTTCTACATTTCCGGTGAGAGTGATAGTGCGATTTTCCAGTTCAATCACGCGAGGTTCGATGGCTGCCTCTAGAGATTGCCCTAGTTCTACTAGGGCATCATTGTGAATTTGCAGTTCAGCTTTTTTGGCAAAACCACTTTTTACCAGTAGCGCGCCTGCGCTGATGCTTACAGCCGCGGCTGCTTGGCCGGAGCTGCTATTGCTTCCGGCAGCAGCAATACCGCCTATTACTGCGATGATGCCGCCAATGGTGCGATTGCGATACTGACGCTTGAGTTCACGTACGGCCTCGAGTTCTTCATAGCTGTTTGCTCGCCATGCTTGGTAGGGTTTCTCCATTTTGCGGGTGTAAGCATCGTAATACTCTTGCATGGTGTCGATATAGAGGTAATCCCGCTCCCTTATGCGTTCAATACGAAGAAGTGTGGGGTCATTACGTGCGGGTAAACTAAGTATTTCAAGCTGACCACCGGGCATTTCTTTAATATGGTCGCTAAACGCTTCGGATGAAAAATCACGGGCAAAACGTAGGGAAGAAATAGTGCGCAGTTTTTCTATTTCGCTATCACTCAATTGTTGAAGGTGTTCAAGTAAATCGTTGGAGATTCGATTGAATAAGCCCTGGAAGGGATCGCGTTTTGTTTGTCGTCCACTATCGTATGCGTATTGACCAACGGTTTCGGTGTAAGATTTTTTGTACCAGTGGCGATTGCTTGAATCTGAGACGCTGATGTCCAGAGTGAGTGTTTTCCCATCAGAGTGGATAATGGTTCCATCCACATAAACATCCACCACGGTTTGGCGGCTGGGGACTGCGCGTACAGCGCCCCAAGCAGCAGTCTGCTGAAGGGTAGCTGCTAGCTTGTTGGGTAAGTATTGAGATTCTGCATTACGCACAGCCGGTAACACGATAACGCCTTTTTTGTCATCATTATCGAGTCCTGGATCAAATGGCAGGATGGCAATATCCAGTAACAGGGCTTCTTCCACCTGAGCCGCTTGCTGCTGCAGCGGAGTGACTACCGTACTGGTAACGCGTTGGCCGGCGCAGGCGCTCAGCACTGATGCAATCAGTAAAATGGTCAACCATTGAGACAGATGCTTTTTAGAGATAGACAATTTACAAATAAACAATGCTTATTGGCCTCGTTTGTATTTGCGGTATTCCTCCCAGAGTTTTTCACGTAACTCTGGATCCTTTTCCTTCATCGCAGCTTCACGAATTTGTCGAGCAACAATATCGTCATCACTCCCGTTGGATACGTCGGCAGGAACTTGAGCATTGGCGCTGTTAGTCCTGACACCGCTACTGGAAATGATGGTGCCATCTCCAGCGCCATCGCCCAAGGTGTTATTACTATCCCCAGCTGCTGAGGATGAGGCTTCTTTCTGGCCATCTGAGTTTTCTGAGATATCAGCCTCTTCAAATAGAGGCTCATCATCCCCCAGGGGCATATCGTCTTCGGGAAATTCACTTTCAATGACTTGGACGGTAGTTCTTTCATTGACAATCATGCCATCAAAGACAGCAATTGATTCATCCAGCTGTTCATCGAGCATTGATACCGCCTCTTCATCGCTCGTGGACCCCTCACTTCCGAGCATGCCAGACGCTTCGCCGTCATTGTTCTCACTAGGGTCTCCGGGCATACTTTCGACCCCTGTTGGCTCATTCGGTTCCTGCTGATCTGACATACTTTCGCCTTCTCCCCCGTCGTCAGATGTAGGACTGGAAGGCGGTGCTTGTGACGAGCTGGCAGATGGTGATCCTGTCGAGGAACTTTGGGATTGAGAGGAGCTTTGAGATTGCGAAGAACTCTGGGATTGAGAAGAGCTTTGGGCCTGAGAGGCGCTCTGGCAGCTGGCCAGCAAGAATGCCATTGTGATGGTCAATGCGCCGGTCAGAAGTCTGGTGATGAGATGCATAGGAGTTAGCCTTACTAATGGGGCGTTAGCATTTTCATGGTGAAATCACTGGTGAGTACTGCATGACCGTCAGCAAAACGTGGCCTGAATTTACTGGAGTGCAAGCTTCTTTTTACACGGGTTTCCAATTCTGGTGCATTCTCCGGATGGGTTTTTAGGATATCAATAGTGGTGACCCGGCCTTCGGACGTTACTTCAATGGAGACATTAACATAACGTTCATTTAAAACACTTAAACGATCATTATTATTGCCGGGCTTCTTGCTAACCTTGCTGCTTACAACAGGTTGTTTTTTAATTCTCGGTAGCATTTTTGGTGCCCCGAATAAGGCGTCCAGAATAAGGTCCTTCTGTTCAACACCGCCGAGAACTGAATGCGCCTGATGATAGGCTTCTGTGGCCGCATCAGGGTAGCCAAACAATAAATTCCAGTCGCCTAATTGGGCATAGGTTTCGGCTTTATCCTGAATAGGCGCATCAGGGTTATTCTCCAGAATATCAAGAGCGTTCCTATACGAAGCGAGTCCATTTAGGTAGTGGGTCCCTCTCCTTAGGGTTTCTTCACTAAAACCAAATGGTCGGTAGCCAAAGGGAGCACCACCAGGGTTCCCCCATGCGTCGGGGTAAAGCCGTTCATGCAAAGCACGGTAGTAAGTTGCCAGGGCAAAATTGTTTAGCATGTCTACCAATTGCAAGTTGGTAGAACCCAGCTGGCTGGCAGTGAGGTCGATGGCCGACGAATAGAGCCGTAAAGAAGCTTGAAGGTGATAAAGATCATCACGGCGGCCCATTTGAGCATAAGTCTCCAAATGCCATTGACCGACTTCGTCCATCAGAGGGATTAATCTGACATCATTTTCACCATAGGTCTTCATATGTAACCAGAGCAGTTGATGGTAGCTCTGGGATGCTTCGTTGATGCTCCCCAGTTCAATATGACTCTTAATAATCCCTCGTAACATCGGCACTTGAGACAGGCTGTAGACACCATCATTCACTCTATGGAGGTGCATGGATCGTTTATAGGCAGCGATGGCTTCTTCGTAACGATGATTGTGTTGGAGTGTATTCCCTAATCCGTAGGTCATTTCTGACAATATGGGGTCGTAGGGGCCTGCTTCGTTTTCCTGTTGATCAATGGCAGACAGATAGTTTTGAATAGCGAGATTGGTGGCAATGGAGTCTTGCGCACTGGAGAGTTCAAGTGAAGCTGGGGTGGTGTTGATGTCTATTACTGAGTCATCACTGTTTATGGCAAGTGGGGCTGGAGGGGTGTCAGCGGATGCCGCAACGCCAGTTAATATACTTGTTACCAACAGCAGAGTGCCTAATACGTTCTGGGAAAAACCCATATGTCCCATGCCTGTTGATTAATTAAATGCTTAGAGGCAACTAGCGGGGGATTGTTCCTTGCGGTATGTTGCAGACGGTAAAATCTTTCCCGAAAAACGGCCATGTGTTATTTATCAAATTGCTTAGCGTCAGTATAGCGTTGCTGGCATTAAAAAATGGAGTCAACTTTTAAAAATGCTGTTTGTATTGTGGAATGTGATGGCGCCAGTCTTGGTCTGTACTGCTATTGGCTTTTTTTGGGGGCGATCTTCTGTGCCCTATGCGGCAGAATTTGTCAGCCGAGCGGTGATGAATATTGGTGCGCCTTGTCTTGTCATTTCAACTATCAGTCAGGCAGAAATTTCGGGCCAAGGATTTGCCCAGGTTGCTTTGGCGGCATCATTGATTTTTATCGGGACTGCGGCCTTGGCCGTTCTTGTTATTCGCTATTCTGGCGGTGAAGTTCGTTCATTGTTGTCGGCAGTGGTTTTCCCTAATAACGGCAATATGGGGTTGCCGCTGTGTCTATTTGCTTTTGGTGAAGAAGGGCTAGCATTGGCGTTAGCATTTTTTTTGGTACAAATGACAGCGTTGATGACAGGCGGTGTGGCATTAATGTCCCGAGCTGACACCGGGCTGAAAGCGATGTTAAAGGATCTGGCAAGGCAGCCTTTGATTTACTCCATCATTGTTGCACTGTGGTTGCTTGGTAGTGGCGCTACACTGCCGACTTGGATCGATTCTACAGTGGCGTTGCTGGCCGGATTCACGATACCACTCATGCTGATCACTCTGGGTGTTTCCTTGTCGAATCTGGCCACCACCGGTTGGTGGCGAAGTATTGGCTTCTCGGCATTGCGGATTGGTGGCGGATTGGCATTTGCCTGGATTGCCGTTTCATTACTGGGGCTTACTGGTACCGCAAAAAATGTGGTGCTTTTACAGTCTATTATGCCGGCAGCAGTGTTTAGCTATCTGTTAGCACTTAAATTTGATCGCGACCCCAATGCGGTGGCTGGTATTGTGGTTGCTTCTACGGTCATGGCTCTCTTGGCGGTACCGTTACTGTTAGTGCTGCTGTTATAGATAATTGAGGATAGGAATGTGGCTAATACCAAGCCTCTTTCAGGGTATCGAGTAATAGAACTGGGGCAATTACTTGCTGGTCCTTTTGCCGGTTCATTGTTGGCATATTTCGGTGCGGAGGTCATTAAGGTCGAGCCTCCCGGTGGCGGTGATCCATTGCGTAATTGGCGCGTGCTTAAAGATGGCACCTCACTTTGGTGGCGCAGTCTTGGACGGAACAAAAAATGTATTACGCTTGATTTAAAAACAGACAAAGGACGAGAGTTGGCGGGTCAGTTAATTGATGGCGCCGATGTGTTGATTGAAAATTTTCGTCCGGGTGTCATGGAGAAGTGGGGGTTGGGGCCAGAGCGATTTAAAGAACCAAATCCCGGATTGGTATACACCCGGATATCCGGCTATGGGCAAACCGGCCCCTATGCTCACAAACCGGGTTTTGCTTCGGTGTGTGAAGGAATGAGCGGATTCCGCTACGTCAATGGTTTTCCGGGTGATGCACCAGTGCGCCCTAATCTCAGTATTGGTGACAGTATCGCTGGGTTACATGCAGCTTTCGGCGTTGCCTTGGCATTGCTGTCCCGTCAGTCGAGCGGGACCGGCCAAGTAGTGGATGTTGCGCTCTATGAGGCCATGTTCAATTTACTGGAAGGCGTGGTACCAGAATTTGATGGTGCTGGTGTTATTCGCGAGCCCTCCGGGACGACGGTAACGGGTATTGTGCCTACCAATACTTATCGCTGTGCCGACGGTAAGTTTGTGGTGATTGGAGGCAATGGCGATTCAATTTTCAAACGATTGATGACAACGGCAGGGCGGCCCGATATGGCCGAAGATCCTCGTATGATGGATAATACGGGTCGCGTCCAGCATGAGCGGGAAATTGATGATGCGCTTTCTGCTTGGTGTCGTAGCTCGCCTAGTACTGACATTCTTCAGCTTCTGGAGGGGAGTCGAGTCCCAGCTGGCCCTATATACAACGCAGCAGATATGCTGGCAGACCCCCATTTTAATGAACGGGGTTTATTCGAACAGGTAGAAATTAACGGTGAGCCTCTAAAAATTCCCGCTATGATTCCCAAGCTCAGCGACACTCCGGGAAACACCCAATGGCCCGGTCCGG
>Ga0206124_10002977_pt1 | contig 12286 bp, 14 predicted proteins | sample Helgoland_Spring_3_FD_148671 | JGI IMG/M metagenome (GOLD analysis project Ga0206124, IMG submission 148671) | Pelagic subsurface seawater microbial communities from Kabeltonne, Helgoland, North Sea - Helgoland_Spring_Bloom_20160321_2 | ecosystem: Environmental > Aquatic > Marine > Epipelagic ... | reverse complement strand
TGATCAAACCATAAGCCAGCCCTATGTTGTGGCGCGAATGACCGAAGCCTTGAAACTTGGCGGGCGTGAACTGGTTCTTGAAATCGGATGTGGCAGTGGCTATCAGTCAGCGATCTTGTCGCATTTATGCCGGCGCGTCTATTCGATGGAGCGCGTTCGTCCATTGCTTGTCGATGCTGAAAACCGGCTTCGTGACCTTCGCATATCGAATATTAGCTTTCGTTTTGGTGATGGATCAAAGGGTTGGCCCGAAGCGGCGCCATATGACCGGATCATTTTAACATGCGGATGTGATAAAATTCCGGACATTTTGTTGCAGCAGCTTAAAATTGGCGGCATCATGGTTGCACCAGAGGGTCATGGCAAAGCGCAATCGCTTGTTGTGGTAACACGGCATGAAACTGGGTTTGAACGCGTCACCTTGATGCCGGTAACCTTTGTGCCATTGATTGAGGGTGAATAAATGCCGCAAAAACGCATAACTGGTTTTCAAGCCTGCGCTTGGGTCTTTAAGTTTGTTGCAATGTCCAGTTTGCTTGCAGCCTGTCAGGCACCAAATTTATCCTTGAACCGTTCGACACCAGCCAAACTGGTTGTTGCGCCATTACGCGAACCAGTTGAAGCCATTCCGCCAAACCAAATAGTCGAGGTGCGCGCCAATGATACATTATATGCCGTGGCAACGCGCTATCAGGTGACGCCGCAATCAGTGATCGAGGCAAATGGCCTACAGCCGCCCTATAATCTTCGGAAAGGGCAGGCGCTAAAGCTTGTTCCGCGCCGCACCCATATTGTGCGTCCGGGTGATTCGGTCTACGTTATCTCGCAACGCTATGCTGTCAGCCAATATCAACTGGCCCAACTCAATTATCTGAAACCACCATTTGAACTGAAAATTGGGCAAAAGCTGCAATTGCCGAACAGCCTTGATTTTTCGGTTCTTGATGTGCCAACAGAAAACAGCGCTCCAGCCGCCCCACGCAAACGTTTTGTTGCGCCATCGCTTGCTGGCAGTTCTGGCTTTACATGGCCGGTGCAGGGCGAAATCATCACTGAATTTGGCCCGTCACAGCGCGGCGTTCATAATGATGGTGTGAATATCGCCGCAAGCGAAGGGGCATCGGTTGGTGCCGCTGCGAAAGGCCGCGTGGCCTTTGTTGGCACCAATATCAAAAGTTTCGGTAAGCTGGTGCTGGTCAAGCATGATGGTGGCATTATCACCGCCTATGCCCATCTTGGTGATATCAGCGTCAAAGAAGGTGATATTGTTACCGCAGGTCAATCCATTGGTACGATTGGCAGGTCAGGACGCGTTGATAGCCCGCAATTGCATTTTGAAATCAGAAAATCGCGGCAACCGAACCCGCGGAGTCTGATTTCCTAACCGCCAAAATCATTATCACACCTAGTAGCGCAATGATGTTTTGGTGCGTGCGGCAAGGTCGGTAATGAATTGCCATGCAACCCGACCCGACCGTGAACCACGACCAACTGACCATGCTAATGCTTCATGTCGTATATCAATACCATCTGCTTTGATATTGTAAAACTTAACATATTCATCGATCATTTCGAGATATGTATCTTGATCAATTGAATGGAATCCGATCCATAAACCAAACCGGTCAGACAGCGAGACGGTTTCTTCGGTTGTTTCAGACGGATTAATCGCGGTTGATCGTTCATTTTCCATCATTTGCCGTGGCATCAGATGCCGCCGATTGGATGTAGCATAGAAAACGATATTATCAGGGCGGCCTTCGATGCCGCCTTCAAGCGCCGCCTTTAGCGATTTATAAGTGCTTTCGCCGCCTTCAAAAGCAAGATCATCCGAGAAAATAATGAAATGGCGGCCAATTTGGGCTAAAAACGCCATCAAGAATGGTAAATCGGCAATATCTTCACGATGGATTTCAACAAGCCCGAGATCATGCCCGCGCGCAATCAAAGTGCCATGAACCGCCTTGACCAGAGATGATTTGCCAGTGCCACGCGCGCCCCATAAAAGCGCGTTATTCGCCGGAAAGCCCTGAACAAAGCCCATTGTATTCGACAATAGATCATCACGCTGCCCATTGATTCCCTTTAACAGACCAATATCAAGCCGGTTTACCTTGGCAACGGGAACTAGCTGGCGAACATCGGATTGCCAGACATAGGCATCAGCCTTTGGCAGGGCATCAGGTGCCATGTCGATTGGATATTTGCGCTCAAGCGCATCTGCAATGCGGGTTAATTGGCCAAGAAGAAGGGCTGTATCGTCAGACTTGTTCATTTTTTGCTCGGTTCAGTCACTATTGTTGAGGAAACTGTATAAAAAGGGAATATGGGTCATTGCAGCAAAGCGCAAGGGCGTTTATGTTCCCCCATAGTATTTTCAGAGAAAATTGGAGAAATTCAGAGATGTTTATCACCCCAGCATTTGCACAGTCAGGTGGCTTTGCAGAAGGCGGATTTGGCTTGCTGCCAATCGTTTTCGTCATGGTTATTTTCTATTTCCTGTTGATCCGGCCACAACAAAAGCGCGCCAAACAGCATCGTGAGTTATTGGCTTCGATCCGCCGTGGCGACAAGATTGTCACAACGGGTGGCCTGACAGGTACAGTGGTCAAGGTCACTGATGACGTTGATACGGTTGATGTCGAAATTGCTACGGGCGTAAAGGTTCAAATTGTGCGGGCGATGATTGCCGATGTAAGAGGCAAGACCGAGCCAGTCAAAGCTGAGCCAATCAAAGCCAAGCCAGCAAAGTAAATCGCTGGATAATCAGCCCAATCACAAAGGCAAATTCGGTGATTGCCGGAAAAACCTATAAGGTAGGGTTGTTTTTCCGTATCTCTAGCCAAGAGTATTGTCGTCATGTTGCAATTCCAGCTTTGGAAAAAACTGCTTGTTTTGATGGTTGCCGTTTTGGGAATCATCTTCGCACTGCCAAATCTTATTGGCGGTGATGATGGCGCTGGTGCAGATTTTTTACCCGGCAAACAGATTAATCTTGGCTTGGATCTTCAAGGGGGGTCGCATCTTCTGCTTCGTGTCGACGTTGACGCGGTAAAACAGGAACGGCTCGAAAATCTTGGGATCTTCAAGGGGGGTCGCATCTTCTGCTTCGTGTCGACGTTGACGCGGTAAAACAGGAACGGCTCGAAAATCTTGGTGAAACATTGCGGCGCGATTTCCGCTCGGAAAAAATCCGCTTTAGCGGCCTTGCCGTTGCCAATGAAACGGTCTCATTGCAAATTCGCAACCCAGAAGATGCCACCAAGACAAATCAAATCTTTACCGATCTTGGTAATGAATACACGGTCAGCAATGATGGGCTAACCTACCGCCTAGCCTTCAATGAGGCCGGACTTGCGGCGATGCAAACACGCACGGTTGAGCAATCGATTGAGATCATTCGTCGGCGGCTTGACCCTGAAGGCACCAAAGAGCCGGTCATCCAGCGGCAAGGGCTTGATCGGATTCTGGTTCAATTGCCCGGCGTTGATGACCCTGAAGCGGTAAAACGGCTTCTTGGCCGTACGGCAAAACTGACATTCCAACTTGTCGATATGCGAATTAGTGCCACCGAAGCGATCCAGCGTGGCCGCACGCCACCGGGAAGCATCCTGATGCAAAGCGCCAGTGATGATGGTCGAAGTTATGTTATTGAAAAGCGCGTCATGGTCAGCGGTGAGATGCTTGATGGGGCAACGGCAACTTTTGACCAAAATAATCGCCCAGCAGTTAGCTTTACTTTAAACGCTGCCGGTGCGCGCAGGTTTGGCAAGGTAACTGGCGAAAATATTGGCCGACCTTTTGCGATTATTCTCGATGGCAAAGTTGTATCAGCCCCGACAATTCAATCGCAGATTTTTGGCAGCGGGCAGCCCCACTGGCGATTTCAGTGTTGCCGAAACAAACGAATTGGCGCTTGTCCTGCGGGCAGGGGCGTTGCCAGCCCCGTTGATTATTCTTGAAGAACGCTCGATTGGCCCCGGCCTTGGCGCGGATTCAATTGCCGCTGGTGAAATTGCGGCGGTCATTGGCATCATCCTTGTCGCCATTTATATGGTAGCCAGCTATGGCTTTTTTGGCGGGCTTGCTGTTGGCGCGCTAACCGTGAACATCATTTTGATTGTGGCGGCGCTATCGGCCTTGCAGGCCACCTTAACGCTGCCGGGCATTGCCGGTATTGTCTTGACGATGGGCATGGCGGTTGATGCCAATGTTCTGGTGTTTGAGCGTATACGCGAAGAATTATCAAAGGGCAGGTCGGCCATTGCGGCGATTGATAGCGGCTATCAGCGTGCCATTTCAACAATCATCGACTCGAATCTAACCACCTTATTTGCCGCGCTATTTCTGTATATTTTTGGTTCGGGGCCCATTAAGGGCTTTGCCGTTACGCTCGGCATTGGCATTGCCACATCCATGTTTACGGCGGTTATGGTAACACGTCTGTTCATTGTTTTCTGGGTTGAACGCAAACGTCCCAACAGACTTGTTCTCTAAGAAGGGTTCTAACCGATGCGTCTAAAACTTGTTCCTGAAAGCACGTCGATCAATTTTCTAAAATTCTATCGGCTTGCTTTTGTTTTATCTTCATTGCTTGTCGCCGGATCGATTGGGCTTTTTGCCATTATAGGGCTGAATCTTGGCATTGATTTCAAAGGCGGTATTCTTATCGAAGCGCGCCATAACACAGGTCCTGCCAATATTTCGGGTCTTCGTGATGACCTTGAATCCTTGGGTCTTGGTGATATCAGCCTTCAAGGCTTTGGCACCGAAACCGACATCCTGATCCGAATTCAACGCCAAGATGGTGACGAAAAGGCGCAAATCGCCGCGATCCAACTTGTTGGCAATACGCTTGGCAGCGATTATGATATCCGACGAACCGAATTTGTCGGACCAACGGTTGGTGCTGAACTGACTGAAAAAGGCATTTTGGCGGTTGTTTGTGCGCTTTTGGCAATCATGGTCTATATCTGGTTCCGTTTTGAGTGGCAGTTTGCAATCGCTGCGATTTTGGCGCTTACCCATGATGTTTTATCAACGATTGGGCTTTTCGCGCTGACAAATTTCGAGTTTAATCTGGCAACCGTGGCAGCAATTTTGACCATCGCTGGCTATTCGATCAATGATACGGTTGTGGTATTTGACCGTGTCCGTGAAAATCTACGCCGCTATAAATCCTATAGCCTCGGCGATATTTTGAACAAATCCTTGAACGAAACCCTTTCACGAACCGTTATGACCTCGGTCACAACCCTGCTTGCTTTGATGGCAATTGTAATTTTTGGCGGTGCCGTGCTTCGTGATTTTGCCATTGCGATGATCTGGGGTGTTTTGATCGGCACTTATTCATCAGTGTTTGTTGCCGTTGGCCTTTTGTCACGTTTTGACATTAAGCGCGGCGATGATGATGACGATAATGGCGTTGAAAAGCCTGAATATGAACGAACCTAAACCACCTAGCCCGAAGTCACCTAGCGACGCATCAAGCGACCTTGTTGAAATCCGCAGCTTTGAAGCTGCCAGCGATCTGCAATTGATCCATGGCTATGGCGGCAATAGCTTTCGCATTTCCGGTGAACGCTACAGCGGTTCGGTATTGGTGCACCCACGCCAAACGGCAATCTGGACACCGCCAGCTAAACCCGAAACATTGACAATTGATGATCTTTTGCCGCATTTTGGCGATGATTTTCCGCCTTTATTTATTCTTGGAGTTGGCGGCGCGCCAATGGATCCAATGAATGATTTATCTGCGGCACTTCGCCATCATGGGATTGCGCTTGAGGTTATGTCAACGCCGGCGGCTTGCCGCACATGGAATGTGCTGATGAGCGAAGGGCGCGATGCCGTTACCGGCCTTTATGACGTTGCCTAAACAATTTCTCGTATGATTTAGTTTGCATGACCGATAACACCAAAACCGCATTAACTGCATTGCGTGATAGCGATCATCCGCTTGGCCGTCCCTTGGCGCTTTGTTTAATGTTTGAAGCGGCCAAGGACCAATGTCTTGCCGCCTCGATATTCGATCTTGCGGCTGCACTTGATTCGGCACTTCACATCCCAAGCGAGTCACTTCTTGCCGCAATCCGCGTTCAATGGTGGGTTGATGCCTTATCTGACAGCGCCACTCAAACAGCCCCGCTCGTCACACAATTGCATGCACAATTTCACACCCATGACGGGTTACAGTCAGACATTATTGATTTAATCGGCCATTGGCAAACCTCCTGCCATGATGAAAATCGCGACAATATTGATGGCTGGGCGGCAGTTTGGGCGCTTGTCGCCAAACATATGGGGCAGGCGGCGCAATCGGCAATTGCCACCGATATTGGCCATCAATTGCATCACGCAATCCGCGGGCAAAAACCACATGCAGCAGTGCCCTTGAAAAGGCCTCAGATCAGCAGTCTTCGCCGCGATGATGCTGGACAAAAACGGTCGTTTTTGTATCTGGCGGCCTGCTGGCTTCGCTATATGCAACGCCCCAATGCAGACGCCAACCATCCGGCGCTGGTGTGGTATAGGGGGCGCTGGTGTGGTATATGCTGGCATGGCAGCTATTTGGACCACCAAAGTAATTTGGGTCTGAAAAGCGGGGGATTTTCGCAATCAGGCTTATGGCGCCGCTGTTGCGTTGCCCCATGCAGCCAATCTGGTCAAGGCGCGTTCGGCATAGGCAGCTTTACGGTCACGCCCACGCGGCCGCCGCCCGCGCTCATTTACCGGCAATTCAGGAAACAGGCCGAAATTGACATTCATTGGCTGAAAACTATCAGCCATGGCACCGCCAGTAATATGTGCAAGAAGCGCGCCATGCGCGGTATCGACTGGTGGGGCAATCCATTCACTGCCAAGTATCTCAGCTGCGGCCATTCGGCCAGCAAGTAAACCAATCGCGGCCGATTCAACATAGCCTTCAACACCGGTAATTTGCCCAGCAAATCGCAATTTCGGTTTTGCCTTCAGCCGCAATTGCGGGTCAAGCAGACGCGGCGAATTGATAAAGGTATTACGGTGCAATCCGCCAAGCCTCGCAAATTGTGCATTTTCAAGGCCCGGAATCGTTTGGAACACCCTTACCTGTTCGCTATGTTTCAGCTTTGTCTGAAACCCAACCATATTATAAAGCGTGCCAAGCGCGTTATCCTGACGAAGCTGGATAACCGCATGGGGGCGAGACCCGTCATGCGCATTGGTAAGGCCAACTGGCTTCATTGGCCCCCAGCGCAGCGTTTCGCGCCCGCGTGATGCCATGATTTCAATTGGCATACAACCATCAAAATAGGGGGTGCTTTCTTCCCATTCCTTGAATGACATTTTCTCGCCGGTTAAAAGCGCATCAATAAAGGCTTCATATTGCGGCTGTGTCATGGGGCAATTGATATAATCCTTGCCATCGCCGCCATCAGTGGATTTGTCATAACGTGACTGGAACCAGGCCACGTCCATATTCACACTGTCAAAATGGACAATGGGCGCAATCGCATCAAAAAAGGCCAGATCATCTTCGCCGCCCCAGCAACGGATTGACTCGGCCAGTTCAGGCGAAGTGAGCGGGCCAGTGGCAATGATAACCTGTTGCCAATCTTCAGGAATATCGGTAATTTCTTCACGTTGAACGGTGATCAGCGGGTGGCTGTTGATTTTGGCCTCAACAGCGGCAGAGAAACGGTCACGATCAACCGCCAAAGCGCCACCAGCAGGCACTTTTTCAGCATCTGCGGCCTGCAAGATCAAAGATCCCAAAATCCGCATTTCCTGATGCAAGACACCAACAGCATTTGCCGTTGCATCATCTGACCGAAACGAATTGGAACAAACCAGTTCCGCAAGGCCTTCGCTATGATGTGCATCGGTTTTGCGCGTAGGGCGCATTTCATGGATAACAACAGGCACACTCTTGCTGGCAATTTGAAAGGCAGCCTCACAACCAGCAAGACCACCACCAATCACATGAACAGGAGCAAGATCATTCATCATCAATCACTTTTTTAAAACACGGGCAAGATAGGTGCCGGTATGGGAGTCAGCAACTTTTGCCACTTGTTCAGGCGTGCCTTCGGCAACGATATAGCCCCCGCCATCGCCGCCTTCAGGGCCAAGATCAATAATCCAGTCGGCGGTTTTGATCACATCCATATTATGTTCGATCACAATCACGCTATTGCCCTGTTCGACCAATTCTTGCAGAACCTCGAGCAGCTTGGCGATATCATGAAAATGCAAACCAGTTGTTGGCTCATCCAGAATGTAAATCGTGCGGCCAGTTGCGCGGCGCGATAATTCCTTAGATAATTTGACACGTTGCGCCTCACCACCTGACAGGGTGGTTGCTTGCTGGCCAATACGAACATAGCCAAGCCCAACACGAAGCATGGTTTCCAGCTTTTCGCGGATGGATGGCACCGCCTTGAAATAGTCAACGCCTTCTTCGACCGTCATATCCAAAATATCGGCAATAGATTTGCCGCGCCAGGTAATTTCCAGTGTTTCCCGATTGTAACGGCGTCCCTTGCAGCCATCGCAGGTTACATAGATATCAGGCAGAAAATGCATTTCGATCTTGATCAGACCATCGCCCTGACAGGCCTCGCACCGTCCACCTTTGACATTGAACGAAAAACGCCCCGGCGCATAGCCGCGCGCCTTGGCCTCGGGAAGCCCTGCAAACCATTCGCGGATCGGCGTAAAGGCACCTGTATAGGTTGCCGGATTTGACCGCGGTGTCCGGCCAATCGGTGATTGATCAATATCAACAACCTTATCCAGAAATTCTGCACCATACGGGGCAGGGATCTCGCGAGCTCTATGCAAATTCCGCGCAAGTGATTTCCATAAGGTTTCCAGAACCAAGGTAGATTTACCGCCACCTGAAACCCCAGTAACACAGGTCATGACACCAAGCGGGAATTTTACCGAAACATCCTGCAGATTATTGCCTGTAGCGTTTTCCACCCGGATAAACCGGTCTTTTTTTGGCGTACGACGCTTTTCCGGCACGGCAATTTCTAACTTGCCCGATAAATATTGGCCGGTTAGCGACCCTGGATGGTTCATCACCTCATCGGGCGTGCCAGCGGCAACAACGTGACCACCATGAACCCCCGCACCAGGCCCCATATCGACAACATAATCAGCCAGCAGAATCGCTTCTTCATCATGTTCGACAACTAAAACAGTGTTCCCAAGATCACGAAGCCGAACCAATGTTGATAACAGCCGGTCATTATCGCGCTGATGAAGCCCGATTGACGGTTCATCAAGAACGTAAAGAACGCCTGTCAGGCCGGAACCAATTTGCGAGGCGAGCCGGATACGTTGGGATTCGCCGCCTGACAAGGTGCCGGAATTGCGCGACATTGCCAGATAGCCAAGCCCTACATTGACCAAAAAGCCAAGCCGTTCATTGATTTCCTTTAGAATACGCGCGGCAATTTCTGAATCTTGACCAGTTAATTTCACACTTAAATCAACAAACCATTGACGTGCATCAGCAATCGATAAACGGGCAATATCAGATATGTCATGCATATCAATTTTGACGGCCAAGGCCTCATTTTTCAGGCGCTTGCCCTTGCAGGTTGTGCATGTCATGCATATCAATTTTGACGGCCAAGGCCTCATTTTTCAGGCGCTTGCCCTTGCAGGTTGTGCAAGGCAGGTTCGCCCGGTATTTTTCCATCTCGTCACGCACCCATGACGAATCGGTTTCACGATAGCGACGCCCAAGATTGGGCATAACCCCTTCAAACGGCTTGACCGTACGATATGACCGCATGCCATCATCAAAATCGATTGTAACAGGCACTTTGCCCGATCCATGAAGAATGATCGACTGAACATCATCATCAAGATCATTGAATGGCACATCGAGCGAAAATTTAAATTGTTTTGCCAGTGATTCCAGCGTTTGCAGATAATAGCGAGACGTGTTTGACGACCAAGGTGCCAAGGCGCCATTGCGAAGGCTGGCTTGGCGATCAGGAACCACAAGCTGTTCGTCAAAATGGCTTTTGACCCCAAGACCATCACAAGCCCCGCAGGCACCATAAGGATTATTGACACGAAAACAGCCGCGGCTCGATCTCATCAATGGTAAAGCCCGAATCAGGACAAGCAAATCTGGCAGAAAACACAATCCGTTCGTCATGATCCGCGTGATCGGCAAAAACCAAACCGTCACTAAGGCCAAGCGCCGTTTCCAGCGAATCTGCAAGGCGTGTTGCCAATTCATCATGGTCACCGGTGATCACAACCCGATCAACAACAACCTCGATATCATGTTTTTTCTGCTTATCCAGTGTTGGCGTATCGTCAACATCATAGATTTCGCCATTAATACGAACCCGGCTGAACCCCTTGCGATGCAATTCGCCAAGCTCTTTTCGATATTCACCTTTGCGGCCGCGAACGATTGGCGCCAATAGATATAGCCGTGCGCCATCATCAAGCGCCAATAAGATATCAACCATCTGGCTGACGGTTTGGCTGCGAATTGGCAGACCCGTTGTTGGTGAGTAGGGAATACCGATCCGCGCCCACAACAGCCGCATATAGTCATAAATTTCAGTAACCGTGCCAACGGTTGACCTCGGGTTGCGTGATGTTGTTTTCTGTTCGATTGAAATGGCTGGCGACAAGCCTTCGATCAAATCAACATCCGGCTTATTCATCATATCCAGAAACTGGCGTGCATAGGCCGACAGTGATTCGACATAACGGCGCTGGCCTTCGGCATAAATCGTGTCGAAGGCAAGGGATGATTTGCCCGAACCGGAAAGGCCAGTCAAAACGACAAGCTGATCACGCGGTAAATCAATGTCCACATTGGCAAGATTATGCTCGCGCGCTCCACGAACCGAAATCATGCGCGGTTCAATGCCTTTGGCAGGGCGGGTGGTTTGCTGAGCCTTTTTGGCAAGCGGGGTTCTTTTAGTTTCATTTGGCATGGGTGGACTATAGACCGTCTGCCTGTCGGTTTGCTAGTCTTTTCGCGGCCGTTAGCGCCTAAAAACTGATTTGCAATTTTCACAAAACCCATCGCATTTTGGCCGCTTATGACAGGCAAATTTCACATATTTGCGATTGATCCGAACGATGGCCGATTTATCCTTGTCATACCCTCACCAGCATGGGTAATCTGAACTGGTAAATCGGCAGATTATTTTAGCTTTAAAAATTCAAAACATATTTCATTGAGGAGCAAAATCGCAATGGCAGGCAGCGTTAACAAAGTCATCCTAGTTGGCAATCTAGGGCGCGACCCTGAAGTGCGGTCAACACAAGACGGCAGCAAAATCGTCAATCTATCAATCGCAACTCCCCAAAGTCATCCTAGTTGGCAATCTAGGGCGCGACCCTGAAGTGCGGTCAACACAAGACGGCAGCAAAATCGTCAATCTATCAATCGCCACTTCCGAACGTTGGAAGGATAAAAACACCGGCGAACAGCGCGAAAAGACCGAATGGCATCGCGTTGTCATCTTTAACGACGCCCTTGGCCGGATCGCCGAGCAATATCTTCGCAAAGGCTCGACATGCTATATCGAAGGCCAGTTGCAGACCCGCAAATGGACCGATCAGCAGGGGGTTGAAAAATACACAACCGAAGTGGTTCTGCAACGTTACCGTGGGGAAATGACACTTCTTGGTGGACGTGGCGACTCATCCAGCATGGGCGATAGCGGCGGCTACAGCAGCAATCAGGTCAGCCATGATCAAGCCCCGGCAGCCGGTGGCCAATCAAGCCCGCCACCAATGCGCAGTTCAAATGACATGGATGACGATATTCCATTCTAAATCAATATTTTAAAAACCATATTTAATTCGGTATCTCGTTTACACGGCAAGATACCGTTTTTTTTGCCGAAAAAACGGCCAAAACTACAATATTTGGTGTCATAGCTTGCATAAATCGTGTAAATATTGTGTGTAACTTGTGACATTGTCTTTGCATTGTCACTGAGCGATGCGGGAATGGCTCACTTGCCCTTCCAAAGGAAGAAAGAACAATGGCGTGACCGACATAACCGATTCGACCAATCCAACAATTTCGATTTCGGAGGAGATGCGCAAATCCTATTTGGATTATGCCATGAGCGTGATTGTTTCGCGTGCGCTTCCCGATGTGCGTGATGGCCTAAAGCCGGTTCACCGCCGCATTCTCTATGCCATGATGGAGGGCAATTACGATTGGTCAAAACCACCGCGTAAATCGGCCCGTATCGTTGGTGATGTCATGGGTAACTATCACCCGCATGGCGATTCATCCATTTAT
>Ga0206124_10002971_pt1 | contig 12305 bp, 7 predicted proteins | sample Helgoland_Spring_3_FD_148671 | JGI IMG/M metagenome (GOLD analysis project Ga0206124, IMG submission 148671) | Pelagic subsurface seawater microbial communities from Kabeltonne, Helgoland, North Sea - Helgoland_Spring_Bloom_20160321_2 | ecosystem: Environmental > Aquatic > Marine > Epipelagic ... | reverse complement strand
CATGCACTTAAAGATATTAATTACCTTTTAATAACTACTAGTGAATTTTCAGAACAGGCGCAAAGAATAGCAAATTACCATATAGAAAATTCAGAAATAACAGCCAAAGTGGTTTTATTAGATGAAATTTACAATGAGTTTTCATCAGGAAGTAGAGACATTACCGGAATTAGAGATTTTATAAGGCATATTTACAATACAAATTCTACAGATTCTACTAAATTGAAATTTGTGTGTTTTTTTGGAGATGCTTCCTATGATTATAAAGATAGGGTCGCCTCAAATAATAATGTAGTTCCAGTGTATTTAGCAAGTGAAAGCTTTAATCTTGCTTCTTCATATGTTACGGACGATTTTTTTGCAATGTTAGAAGAGAATGAGGGTACCATGTCTTCTAGCCATTCAATGGATGTGGCTACAGGAAGAATACCAGTATCTACCCAACAGCAAGCTTCTGAAATAGTTGATAAAATACTAAGAGATTATAATTTAGATTCTTACGGAGATTGGAGAAATACAATTACGTTGGTTGCAGATGATATAGATGATAATGTAGATAGTAGTATTCAATCAGGAGTTGAAATTATTGCAGATGACATCAAAGAGAATAAACCAGTTTTTAATGTCAATAAAATATATGCAGACTCATATGTACAACAAAATTCATCTGGTGGAGAACGATACCCAAGTGTTAAAAGTTCAATAACCTCAGCCATAGAATCTGGAACTCTGGTCTTTGATTATTTTGGACATGGAGGAGAGAATGGGTTTGCTCAGGAGAGATTTTTAGATGTACCACAGATAAAAGGTTTTGTGAATGAAAATACGCTGCCCCTTTTTATAACGGTTACCTGTAGTTTTTCTAGATTTGATAACCCACAAAGAACATCTGCAGGTGAATTTACATTCTGGAATACTAGAGGGGGTGCTGCTTCCATGATTACAACTACTAGAGAGGTATTTATTAGTGTTGGACAAGCTTTTAATAAAAAATTAATAGCTTCTTTACTTCAATTTGATAATGAAGAATTATCCATTTCAGAATCTTTAGTTAAAACAAAAAACAATTTTTCAGATCGTCAAAAATTCTTTATTTACTATTTTGGTGATCCAGTAAAGAAACTTGCAATTCCGAAACCCAATGTGAAAATTACCAAAATGAATGGTGTAGAGATAACACAATCTTTAGATACACTAAAAGCTCTTTCCAAGGTTAGTTTTGAAGGAGTAGTAACCGATAATTTAGAGAATACTTTATCTGATTTTAATGGGAATTTATCGACAACAGTTTTTGATAAACCGATTGACAAGGTTACTTTAGATAATGACGGATTTGGAATAGTTAACACCTTTGACTCACAAGAAAGTAAACTGTTTAGAGGATTGGCTAGCGTAGAAAACGGGAACTTTAACTTTGAATTTATTGTTCCTAGAGATGTAAGAGTAGCCTATGGAAATGGGAAGTTGAGTTTTTATGTTTCTAATAATGAATTAGACAAAGCAGGGTTTAATAATACTATTATTGTTGGAGGAATAAACGAAAATGCACCCGAAGATACTCTAGGACCAGAAATCCAATTATTTATGAATGATGAATCATTTCTTGATGGTGCAAACACAAATGCTTCTCCAAATCTAATTGCAAAACTATCTGATTTGAGTGGTATTAATACATCTTTAACAGCTGTAGATCATGATATCGTTGGTGTTTTGGACGGAGATGAATCTAATCCAATCATTATGAATGATTTTTATCAAACTGAACTAGATGATTTTACAACAGGAAAAGTTATATACCGTTTAAGAGATTTATCTGTAGGGCCACATACTCTAAAACTAAAGGCATGGGATACCTATAATAATTCTTCAGAAGCTATTTTAAATTTTGTGGTAGTTAGTGATACGAGTATCACATTAGATAATGTATTAAATTATCCTAATCCTTTTATAAATTACACAGAATTTTGGTTTAATCATAACAAACCTAATGAACCGTTAGAAGTTCAGGTTCAGATATTTACTGTGTCTGGAAAACTTATAAAAACAATCAACCAACAAGTTCAAACAAATGGTAATTTAGTTCGAAATATTGTTTGGAATGGTTTAGATGATTTTGGAAATAAATTAGGAAAAGGGGTTTATATTTACAAACTAAAAGTAACATCAACAATTAGCAATATATCGTCAGAAAAGTATGAAAAACTTGTCATACTATAATAAATTACGATATTTACGTTTATAATAGAGAACTAAAATATATTTATGAAGAAAATAGGGGTATTATTCATCATTTGCATGTCAAGTATTCTAGGTTTGTCTGCACAAACTACCAATGGAATTACAACAGCTACACCATTTTTATTAATTATACCAGATGCAAGAGCAGGTGCTATGGGAGATATAGGAGTTTCTACCTCAGCTGATGCGAGTTCTCTTTTTCATAATCCGTCTAAAATTGCATTTAGTGGACAGCAAGTTCTCATTGGGATAAACTATTCACCATGGCTAAGAAATTTAACAGATGACATTTTTGTTGGAAGTGCTTCATACATAAACAGATTCAGTGAAAACTCTGCTTGGGGTGCTGAGTTTAGATATTTTTCATTGGGTCAAATAGATTTAACTGATGGAGCTGGAAATCCAAATGGGACTATCAATCCAAATGAATTTGCTTTGTCAGGAACCTATGCATTAAAATTAAGTGAAACATTTTCGATGGGTGTTAGTGGTCGTTACTTCAGATCTAACTTGGCATTTACGGGAACAAATTCAACATTACAACCTATTAATTCTTTTGCCGTGGATGTTTCTGGTTACTATCAATCATATGAAGAAAATTATGGAAACTTCAATGGTCGATACAGAATTGGTTTTAACATTGCTAATATTGGACCAAAAGTATCTTATGTTCCTGGAGAAGAAGATTTTATACCTACCAATCTAAAACTAGGAGGTGGGTTTGATTTTATTTTAGATGACTATAATATTTTAAGTATTAATACAGAATTTACAAAATTATTAGTTCCTTCACCACAAGAAGATGGATCTGATCAAGACAAAGGCTTTATTTCCGGAATTTTTAGTTCATTTGGTGATGCAGAAGGAGGCTTTAGTGAAGAATTAGAAGAAGTTACTTATGCACTAGGTGCAGAATATCTTTATAATGATGCATTTGCATTGCGTCTAGGGTATTTTCATGAGGCTGAAAATAAAGGAAATAGAAAATTTTTCACGATGGGGGCCGGATTTAAAACGAATGCATTGAACGTAGATTTGTCTTACCTAATCAATTCATCTGATGTGAACAACCCATTAGAGAATTCCCTACGATTTTCTTTATCTTTTGACTTGGGAGAAATTTACGATGATTATTAGTACCTTAGTTTTTTCAAAAGAATCGATTCTTAATGAAAAAAATTAATTTAGGTACTTCTGCACTATTATTTGAAGACATCAATCAATTGTCTGATGATGACCAAACTCTTATGAAATTTGCGTTAAAAGCTACTAAAGGAGCCTATGCTCCTTACTCAAAATTTAGTGTTGGTGCAGCTCTTTTAATGGAAGATGATACCATAATTACAGGAAACAATCAAGAAAATGCAGCCTATCCGTCTGGGATGTGTGCGGAACGAGTAGCCATTTGGAAGGCTAGTTCTTCTTTTCCTAATAAAAAAATAAAAAAAATAGCTATAGCTGCTATTTCTTCTAATAAAAAACTTGATAGACCAGTAGGTCCTTGCGGTGCTTGCAGACAATCACTGTTTGAATATGAGGTAAAACAAGGTAAGGATGTAGAGGTTATTTTTATGGGAGAAGTAGGTTCTGTCGTAAAAACACCTTCTATTGCTTCTTTATTACCCTTTTCTTTTGATAGTTCTTATCTATAATTATTTTTGAAACTTTTAAGATACTCTCAATTAGTAAAGTTTATTACTTTTCTATAATGCCTATATTTGTTTTAATTTAAATCTCATTTATAATTTTACGATAGACTGAACATCGTAAAAAAAACACTAATCAAAATTTGATTTCAAATAAAAGTAGTTTATTGAAGTCTTAAATATAACTTTAAACATGATATCTTCACTCATAACTGGAACAGGATCTTACATTCCTGAGATAAAAAAAGAAAATAAAGAGTTTTTATCGAATCTTTTTTTAAATGCAGATGGTTCTGAAATACCAAATGAAAATGAAATTATAATTGAAAAGTTTAAAGCCATCACAGGAATTGAGGAAAGAAGATACGCGGTCTGTGAATACAATACATCAGATCTAGGTTTTTTTGCAGCACAAAAAGCAATTGATGATGCAGGGATTAACCCAGAAGAGCTAGATTATATTATACTGGCTCATAATTTTGGAGATGTTAAAACAGATGCTATTCAAAGTGATATGCTACCTAGCTTAGCAACTAGAGTGAAATATAGATTAGGAATACAAAATCCTAATTGTGTAGCCTACGATATTTTATTTGGTTGTCCAGGTTGGATAGAAGGAGTTATACAAGCACAAGCATTTATAAAATCAGGTATTGCAACCAAGGTATTGGTGATTGGAGCTGAGACACTCTCAAGAGTTGTTGATAAATTTGATAGAGACTCTATGATTTATAGTGATGGAGCAGGAGCCTGTGTAGTTGAAAAGAATGAAGGACAAAATTCTGGTATTATTGGACACGCTTCTCAAACTTTTTCCAAGGACGAAGCCTATCATTTATTTTTTGGAAAATCTTTTGAACAACAACAAGACCCAGATGTTCGGTACATAAAAATGCATGGAAGAAAAATTTATGAGTTTGCATTAAATAATGTGCCAAATGCAATGAAAATTGCACTTGATAAGACTGGAATTGCTATTGATGAGGTTAAAAAAATATTTATTCATCAAGCCAATGAAAAAATGGATGAAGCTATTATTAAACGTTTTTTTAGATTGTATAAAAAACCAGTTCCTGAAGGTGTGATGCCTATGATAATTCACAAGTTGGGGAATAGTTCTGTGGCTACTGTCCCTACTTTATTAGATTTAGTAATTAAAGGAAATTTAGAAAATCAATCAGTAAAAAGTGGAGATGTGATCATTTTAGCATCTGTTGGTGCCGGTATGAATATTAATGCGATAGTTTATAGATATTAAATTGTAAAATTTATAAACACAAAGTTTTCATTTCTAAATTGAAGTATTATTTTTGCACATGCAACAACACCAGGTACTTATTTTAGATTTCGGATCGCAATACACTCAACTAATAGCGAGAAGAGTAAGAGAGTTGAATATTTATTGTGAAATTCATCCTTACAACAAACAACCCAAAAATACAAGCGATTTTAAAGCAGTCATTTTATCCGGTAGCCCTTCATCTGTAAGAGCTGATGATGCTCCGCATCCAGATTTATCAGAAATTAGAGGTAAAAAACCCATATTAGCTGTTTGTTATGGAGCACAGTATTTAGCTCATTTTTCTGGTGGTAAAGTAGCTCCATCAAATACCAGAGAATATGGAAGAGCTAATTTATCTTTTATCAAAGACAATGAAATCTTTTTCTCTAGCATCTCAGAAGGAAGTCAGGTTTGGATGAGTCATTCAGACACCATCAAAGAATTACCAACAAATGCAATTCATTTGGCTAGTACAGCTGATGTGGAGAACGCAGCTTTTAGAATTGAAGGTGAAAACACCTATGCGATACAATTTCATCCAGAAGTTTATCATTCAACTGATGGTAAACAATTACTAGAAAATTTTTTAGTAAAAATTGCTGGTGTAGAACAAACATGGACTCCAAATTCTTTTGTAGAAACAACCGTAGCTAATATTAAGCAAACAGTAGGTAATGACAAAGTTGTCTTAGGGCTCTCTGGAGGGGTAGATTCCTCTGTGGCTGCAGTTTTATTACACAAGGCAATAGGTGAGAATCTCTATTGTATTTTTGTAAATAATGGATTATTACGTAAAGATGAGTTTGAAAGTGTACTTCATCAATACGAAGGTATGGGATTAAACGTTAAAGGAGTAGATGCATCGGCACGCTTTTTGAATGCCTTAAAAGGGTTGTCAGATCCTGAGAAAAAAAGAAAAGCAATTGGAAATGCATTTATTGAAGTTTTTGATGACGAAGCCCATAAAATTGAAAACGTAAAATGGTTGGCCCAAGGAACTATATATCCAGATGTGATAGAATCAGTTTCAGTTAATGGGGGGCCATCAGCAACTATAAAAAGCCATCATAATGTAGGAGGTTTGCCAGATTTTATGAAATTAAAAATTGTAGAGCCTTTGCGTATGATCTTTAAAGATGAGGTAAGAAGAGTTGGTGCCTCAATGGGAATTGATGCAGAGTTACTAGGTAGACATCCATTTCCAGGACCAGGTTTAGCGATTAGAATCTTAGGAGATATTACCGAAGAGAAAGTTTCAATCTTACAGGAAGTTGATGCTATTTTTATAAATGGATTAAAAGAAAGCGGGTTATATAACAAAGTTTGGCAGGCAGGAGCTATCTTATTACCAGTTAATTCTGTTGGGGTGATGGGAGATGAAAGAACCTATGAAAAAGTAGTAGCGTTAAGAGCTGTTGAAAGTACAGATGGTATGACTGCCGATTGGGTTAATTTACCTTATGAATTTTTGCAAAAAACTTCAAATCAAATTATAAATAAAGTTAAAGGTGTGAACAGAGTAGTCTATGATATCAGTTCAAAACCTCCTGCAACTATAGAATGGGAATAACTATATGAGAGAATTTAAAATTATCATCATCTTATTTTTTGTAGTGATAGCCACATCGTGTGCTCAACAAAAAAAATACCTATCCTATACTGTAAAAAAAGGTGAAACATTAAAAATTATTGCGAAACGAATAGGTGTTAAAACCAAAGAGTTGGTGCGTTTAAATCCTGGTACTGGAAGAAAACCAGCACCACAAACTCTTATTATTATACCCAATAATAACTATAAGCCACCTACAGCTAACGATATTTTAATAAAAATAAATGATAGTATTAATATTAAAAATATCGCTCCTGTAAAGGATACATTAGTAAATACTTTTGTGATACACAAAGTTGCTAAGGGAGATACATATTACAGCTTAACGCGTGCTTATAACATTTCAGAAGAAGAATTAAAGATTTTAAATCCATTGCTGGACATCTCTGGATTACAATTGGACATGTTATTAAAAATTAAACCAATTGAAGAAGAAAATAATTTTTTAATTTACAGAGATACCATTCAAGAAAATTCTAGTTTAAAACTGGCAATGATGCTTCCTTTCAGAGCCATTGAATATGATACTATTGATGCTAAAGATATTTTTAAGAACAACAGGTTAGCCAATATTACAACAGATATTTACTTAGGAGCATCTATGGCAGTTGATTCTTTAGTAAAATTAGGAATAGATATAGAGCTTTCTGTTTTTGATACAGGAAGAAAGGATACTAAATTAGATTCAATTTTAGCTGCAACAGATTTTAGTAATACAGATGTAATCATTGGTCCATTATACTCTGAAGAAGTTCCTAAAGTAGCAGTTAGATCGGGTGCTCCGTTAGTTTTTCCTGTATATTCAAAAAAACAAACTAGCTTTAAGTCTTCAAAAATAATTAAGACCTTTGCAGATAGAGAAGTTCATCAAGAGGCTTTAATTGAGCATATTTATGATAATTATGGAAGTGAAAATATTTTAATTATTGGTGACAGTTCAACCACTTCCATTAGAAATAGCGATCTTATAAAATCTAGATTACTTTTACATGATTCCATTAATGAGGTCCAAATAATTTATCCAAATTTAGGATATATTAGAAAAGACTATGTTATCAATGCTTTAAAGGCCGAAGTTGGTAATTGGGTGGTCTTAGCCACTGATAATAGAGTAATCTCCTCAGATGTTATAAATAGCCTTATTAGTTTACCAGTAGAAGATCCAGAAGAGGATGAAGAAGAAGATGAAGAGGAGGAAGAAAAAGAAAGTGATGAGCCAGAAATGCAAATTTTACCTGAAGATACTGTAATAAAGGTTTTTGGTATTTTTAAATCCACTCAATTTGATAGAATAGATAATAATAAATTAGCAAAACTAGGTTTTACATTTACTAGTGACACTTTTACTGAAGAAAGTTCTCCAGAAATCCAACTATTTAATCAACAATATTTAAGTAAAAATCATGTGTATCCTTCTTATTATGCTACAAAAGGATTTGATATTGTTTATGATGTTGGGATGCGATTAGCTTCAGGAAACAAGTTAAAACAAACATTTAAGAACGGAACTTCCTACAGACTAGAGAGTAAGTTTGACTACACAAAAGATTTATTTAAAACAACTTCAAATAAAGGGATATATATCTTAGAGTATAATCCAGATCTAACTATTAACAGATTAAAGTAGTTTTATTAAAAATACATAGAATAAAAAAACTCCTGGTGCTCAGGAGTTTTTTTGTGGATTATTAAATTTTTTTCATTTGCTGTTTCATCATTTGCATTTGTTCTTTCAGCATTCCATGTTTGTCAAGTTTTTTTGCTTCAGCCATTAAAGTTGTGGCTTCTCGCTTTCTTCTTTTTGTCATGGCGATACCAGCTAATTGAAGTTTTGCCATTGCTAAATCATGATCCATTGCTAATCCTAATCTAACAGCTTTACGCAAGAATTTCTCTGCTTGTGTCATGTTTGTTTGAGAAAGCATAATACCATGTAAATAATTGTAATACCCTTCTTGTTTTTGGGTTAGTGCTGCACTTGGATTTTTAATATAGGATAGCCATTTCTGAGCAGCCGGGAAGTTTTGTTTTCTCAATTGTAAAAATGACAATAAAATAAATTCATTTTTGAAATACAATAAGATAAACATTCCTGTTAGAAATAGAATCGCTATTCCATTCCCAATATGACCTTGCCAAAATTCAAAGACAGACCAAACTATGGTCAAAAAGGCTAAAACTAATTTTATATTTTTATGAAACATATATTCTTTTTTATGTGGTTGCTAATGTACACTTTTCTTTTATTTCTTGTAAAATTTTCGATGTTTAAACCATGCAGCTAGTCCTAGTATAGTTATAAACCCTATAGAATAATAAACAGAATTTGGAGTAATTACTTGATCTCCACTAGCATATGAATGCAGTCCAGATAAATAGAAATTTACCCCAAAATAAGTCATCATTATGGCTCCATAAGCAATAACTGACCAAAGGTTAAATGTATACCTGCTTCTTAAGCCAGGGATTAATCGCATGTGTAATACAAATGCATAAACCATAATAGACACTAATGCCCAAGTTTCTTTTGGATCCCATCCCCAATAGCGTCCCCAACTTTCATTGGCCCACATGCCTCCTAGAAAATTACCAATGGTTAACATAATTAAACCGATAGTAATAGCCATTTCGTTTATGGTAGTAATTTCTTTTATATTTAAGTCCATTTTTTTCTTGTTTTTTTCTGTAGTGAAAATCGTTAAGAATAAAGCGACAATTCCTAAGATCATACCCAATGAAAATGGTCCGTAGCTTGCAACAATAATGGAAACATGAACTAATAGCCACCAAGAGTTCAACACCGGTTGAAGATTTGCAATTTCTGGATCTAACCAATTTTGGTGTGCAAATGCTAAAATAACAGCCGTTAAGAACGTAGTAGCTGCAATGGTTAACGAAGATTTTCTTCCAAAGGCTAGACCAAATAGCATGGTGGCCCAAGCAACATAAATAATAGATTCATACGCATTACTCCATGGAGCATTTCCACTAATATACCAACGACTAAATAGCCCTAATACATGCATGCCAAATAAAAGAATTGTTATTCCAATCAAGATTTTTACAACAAGTCCAATCCATTTTTTGTCATTAAAAATTTGAAGAATCACAAAAAAGATTAAAAACACACTAACGTATCCATAATACTTGGCAAGTTTTTTAAATATTTGATATTTATTATAAGTTATTTCAAGATCTATTTTTTCTTTGTTGGGATATACTTCTGCACCATATTTTTGTTGAAACTTTTTAATCCCTTCTAATATCTTATTAGCCTCTGTATAATTATTAGTTTTTTTTGCATCCTGTAAAAAACGGATATAAATGGGTAAAGACTGTCTTACAAATAAGGAGTCTTTTCCTGTGTAATTAGCTCTTGATCCCTCAGGATATGAGACCCATTTATTATTTTCATCATTTAATTTTGGATAAATTCTCAAAACACTCAGACTCAATGCTTGGGAAAACAAGTAGATTCTTCTATCTATTTTAATGACATCTTTTTCAAATTTATTTTGAACATTTTTCTTTTGAGCCTCTAAAACATATTCGCTAATTTTTGATTGAGTACCCTCATAAAAATCAGCAAGAGCGGCGTGAGTAACCTCTGGTTCTACACCTAAAATTTCTCGAATTTCTGTATTTCCATCTTCTAAATAAATAAAAGGCACATTGAACCAAAGTTTTGAATTTTCTATAATAGAAAGAAAGACTTGGCTTGGCTCTATTCCATTAAAGTCATCATCATGAAATACTTTTCTGACTAATTCAGATGCAAAAGTATGTGCTGGTTTCATCCGCCCACCAATATCCTGAATAATGAGGGTATTGAATTCTTCAGCATGTTTTAATTCTACTAAGTTACCTATCAGTACAGAATCAATTTGTTGATCTGTTATTTTAGTTAGGTGATCGTTTTGAGTTTGAGCGATTCCATTAAAACTTATAAAAAGTCCAATAAAAAGTGTCAAAGCCGCTTTTTTCTTTTTAATTTTTTTCAAGGTTTTTTTCAAGCTATCAAACCTTGTTCCTGGGGCAAATAGAATTGAAATCATTCCAATATACAACAAAGAATACCCTATATAGCTGATTAAAGTTCCCCAAAAATCATGATTCACAGATAAATGTGTCTGTTCTACTTCACCAGAAAGATCATAACTCGCTTGAAAAAACTTATAACCCTTGTGATCTAAGATATGATTCATATATATTCTGTAATCAAACGTTTCTTCAGTGTCAATTACAGTAACTTCACTAGCAAAAGCTGAAGCACTTTCGGATCCGGGATATTTTTCTAATTGAAAATCATTTAGCTTTACCTTAAATGGTGTTTTTAGGATTTGTGGACCATAATCTATTCTAAAATTTAATCCATTTAAAGAAAATTGAGTAGGTCTTTGTGGAGCATATTTTCCACCATAAATTTCAATTTCTTTTGTTTTACCATCTACTGTTACATCCAATACCAATGCGTCTAGCTTCGAGTCATCTTTTTTAGGGCCTCTCACTGTTTTTAATATACCTTTTTTAACAGGCTCTGGAATTACAAAGGGTAAGTCACCAACTCTGTACAAAGACCTGAGTTGAAAGTCTTGAACACTATCTTTAATTATAGATCCTTCAGCTCTATCCGCCATTCTCATCCAGGTTCCATTATTGCGTGTTTGAATTTTTAAAATTCCATCTTCTCTGAACAAGTTAATAGTACCTGAGTTTTTTGGTGCTTCAAAGCCAACTAAAACACCGTGAATATTTTGTAAAGCTCCTTTTTTAATATAATGTTCATGTCTTGATCCACTACTAGATTCTACAATAAATAAAAATTCATCTCCAGTCTCTTCTTCAACAAACTTTTCTTCAGCCCACGGGATATATTTAGATAATTTTATAGAAAATTCTTGATCTTTAAATTCCTCATCTAAGTTCCAATTGTTGTTTCCCTTGGCAGAGAATAATGTAGATTTATGAAATGTCTTTTGTACTTCGTTATTGTCAACAACTACGTTCAAATATGTGGTTTCAGATAAGAATTCTTCTGAAGTCTGACCTTCGTTAATAAGCATTAAACCTTCATAGCCCACATACCTGGTGATTCCTGCTCCAATTAAAATTAACAGAAATGAGACATGAAATAACAAAACAGGCCATTTTTCTTTTCTTAACAATCGATATCGAAAAATATTTCCAAAAAAATTAATCACAAAAAATACCATGATAGCCTCAAACCACCAGGCATTGTATACTAATGCTTTGGCTGTTTGGGTTCCGTAATCATTTTCAATAAAAGTTGCAACTCCCATGGCTATCGAGTACACTATAAAAAGCACAGCAGTTAGGCGGGTAGAGTAGAAAATATCAAGTATTTTTTTCATCCTTAAAAGGCTTATAAATAAGGTGCAAATTTATGAATTAAACAATGAAAAATTCATTCATTCTCTTCTTTTTTAAAACTAAAAAAATGGTGTTAACTAAAGTTTAACACCATTTTTTTGAACTGAATCTTTTCAGTATGTTTTAATTAGCCATAAAA
>Ga0206124_10002970_pt1 | contig 12307 bp, 24 predicted proteins | sample Helgoland_Spring_3_FD_148671 | JGI IMG/M metagenome (GOLD analysis project Ga0206124, IMG submission 148671) | Pelagic subsurface seawater microbial communities from Kabeltonne, Helgoland, North Sea - Helgoland_Spring_Bloom_20160321_2 | ecosystem: Environmental > Aquatic > Marine > Epipelagic ... | reverse complement strand
GTTTTTACGCCGCCAGACTGCCCTATGCATCGCACCTCAATTACCGGCGATCCATCTATTTCATCCCAGCGGCGTGTTATTGTTTTTATAAACCGCTCAATTTGTTGTGTGTCAGGCTCGGCCTGCTTTACTGCCATGTTCATGTTCTCCCCTTTGCCAATTAATTCGGGTAATACTTTTTCCGCTTATTATTATTCTTGATAAATCCCTTGACCATCTTTTTAATCCACTTGATTTCGTCGGGCTGCATGCAGTCTTTCATATTTGCCTTGGCCGAACTATTAATGATCTCAGCGATGAAATAGTATTGAGCGAGAGCGACAGTCGACGGACGTCCGATCATATCGAAGATTGTGGCCTGCACGTTAGTTGCAATTTCAGTCGCATCTTTCATGCCGTCCAATAGCTTTTCAATTTCTGTTTGTTTCATGTCGCTCTCCCTCTATTTAAAATTCAGCGTCGTCTAGCGCTACTGGCGCCGGGGCTGGCTTAGGTGCCGGTGTTGGCTCAATAGCAAACGCGCCAGATGCACCCTCTTTTAGGCAGTCTGGACGTGGCACCCACTTTTCGACTGTCCATATTGGCGTCACTGTAGATCCGCGCTTAAACTGCTCTAGCTTACTGCCGGTCATCTTAACAAGTGGCAGACTGTCGGCATCTGGCGCCTTTTGTAGCTCAGGCACTAAATTAATAAACGCATTCCACACGGCCGCACCAGCCTGCTCAAACGTGGCAACCTTACCGCCACCAATTGCGCATGGGATCGACAGACCTTTTTTAAAGTCTTCGCCGGGCGACGGCATCATTTGTGAAACCGATGGGTTCCACTTCCACTCAGGTGCCTGGCCGGCTACGCCCTCAGAGCGCTGCCATCCGGTCTTCATCTTATGAATGTCCATAACGACACCCCCCTCGATAAAGCCTGCAAAGGCTGTCTTGCTCGATCCTTCACGCAGGAAGAATGACTTTGGGGCTACTGTGCCATCCAAAGTTCCACGGGCCGACCACGCCAGCCACGGGCCTTCGCCACCGCCACCGCCACCTAAATCAAAATTAAAAGCCATTTTAGTCTCCTTGTCATTGCCGATATTGGGCATCCCAGAAACTGCTGGGTCAGATCAACGGCTAGATGCCGTAAAATTCTTTTCTCAAGCTCTCCGAACCAGACCAGTAGAAGCTCGATTTATTTACCGGCACGATTGCCCGTGCCGTGTCCTTATCCAATGCGAGTAGGAAGTTGTGCAGGCGATTGATCGCATGCTTGGCCTCGGCCAGGGTCTCCCTTACGTCGCCGTCTTCCAACAGTGCCGACTTCTTGCCCGACACGTAGAGGAACTTCACAGCCATGTTGCCCTTTGAGGCAGCGTAGATGCAGCGCTGCAGCCTATGATCAGCCGACATTGACGACGGTATCTTAGAAGTCGTCTTCAAGTCAATTACAAGCCCGTGGTCTGGGTAGACCATATCCAGAAAGCCGATCACTGGGATTGAGTAGTTTTCGCCCTTGGCTGTGATCGAGATCTTTTCCTGCTTACTGCCTTCGGGAAATACTGGCTTGCCGTAATGCTTTAATTCCTCGACTGCCATGCCGACAATAGGCGTGATCATGTCGCGCTCCTTCGTCGTTTTCTCAGTGCCGATCAGGTATCGCTTGTCGAACTTGGCCAAAGCCTTCGCAATAGCCGCCTCCTGATCCTCTCCGAGTAAAGTGTCTACGACAGCATCCTCAGAGCAGATGCCCCGCCACGCCGCAGGCCCCATGCCGGTACGTTTGCCGAACAGGTATTGCATGACCCACACGTCCGGTGCATTAGCCCATAGGTTGATGGAGCTGGCCGATAGGTGGTCAATTCCGTGCTTTTCAAAGCCGTTCATTCTACCCTCTTTCCTGCCAAAATTTCCGACACTCTGCCGACGCCGATATTAAACATCACGCCAATATCTATGCACGACGCCGTGGGGTTTTCATTTGCGTACTGCTTAACGCCAATGATGATTGAGCGAGTAACTGATCGTGCCTGCCGTGGCGCTCTTACTTTGGTATATTCTCTAACCATTTCTGACATAGCAAGATTAATCATGTGCCGAACATCCTCGCTGATGTCCATTCCTAGTGCGACTTTTAGGTAGTCGCGTGCTTGAGGTATATTTGCCATTATCTTTTCTGCTCCGATCCATATAGCGCGATCAGTGCGGCCTCTGCACGAGTTTCGTGCTTCTTTAGGGCGAACTTCTCGGCATGTTCTGGGAAACGCTGCATTGCAGTTGAGCGTGCAACGTCTTTGTTTGATGTGATGGTGTAGTGCCTCTTCCAAGTGACCGGCGAGACGTAACGGGTCACGCAGCCTGACGCTGCCATAGCCATCTCTAGGGCGCCAAAGCATTGGCCAAAACGAAACATAGAGCTGACGCCTTGACCAGGCATTGCACCAACTTTTTCAATCCACGCCTGATGCTCAACCTCCATCTCCTTTTCCAGAATGTTTAAAACTGCAAAGTGATTAAGCTCAACCTTGCCCTTGGAGTTGCGCATCGTCGGCATGTCGTACACGTCAAAGAAGCCTGTGTTAGGCGCATATACTGCGATGGCTCCTGTAAAGCCTGGGTCGATGCCATAAAATATCATGCAACCTCACCAGCCAAAGCAGCATAGCCACAAAGGTCAATAAAGTTATCCATGTTCTTTGGATTTGATTTGGCACGCACCATCTTTAGCATGCACATCATAATAGCAACGTCAGCAGACGTGACCGTTGTATCCAAGTGGTGCGACCAAAAATATGCAATATCCATCAGGTTGTTTTCTGCCGAACCATGCTGGCTGGCGCGATCCTTAGTGACATACTCTTTAGCCGTATCTAATATTTCAGACCGCTTCATTGAACTCTCCCATCACATATTTGGTCAAAACGATTAGCGTGCTTTCACGCGCCTCCTGCTGGTCGTTCATTAAACGCCAAAGAGTTGAGTAGCTCAAGCCCACGCATTCGGCCACGGCCGTCAGCCTGCGATCTTTAAGGTGTGGTTTTATTTCTCGCATCGTATAAATCATTGAAACCTCCATTTGGTTTTTGCAGACTAATTGGCGCCGACGCTAATAGCAATCCCTAAAATTGAAAAAATAATTCTTTACATAATAAATCTGATCGGATACGGATTGAGTATTAAGTGAAGGAGAGACACATGAAATTGTTTGATAGACTTTTAAAGGCCGAGGACGACCACCCAGTTCTTTTTGACATCATCGGCTTAATCTGCATTTGCGCTTTGCCGGTCATTGTTTTATTTGCGGGAGTTATTTTCAATGCCTAGATTAGCACCAAAGGGACGGCTCAAGGCCGTAGTAAAACTGCGCAAGCAGGGCATGAGGTATGTCGGGATTGCCGAAAAGCTAAACATTACTCTGGCAAATGTCGAATACGACATGCGCAGGGCTAGGGGCTTGGGTCACATCGGCAGGCACAATTCGGACAGCTACTCAATCGCCCACTACATATTTGACGGCGAGCCGCTAGGCACTTTTAGCGACGTGCTGCGCTGCTTAGACGGCACAAAAGTTCGGGCGCTATGTGCCGACGCCCAAGACAGCGGAAAAGTCTTGGCAGAGTATATTGGCGAAATTGTAAAAAATGCGTATGATGGGAGAGACAAATGAATTGGACTATTTTGGTGATTTATTACTCAACACATGTGGTAGGGATTGGCGACTTGCAGACGCGCGTTGCATTCCCAAGCTACAAGCAGTGCAGCCAAGCTATGATGCCGATATTAGACGTCGTTAAGCATACTTATACGGACGCCTGGGCGCACTGCGAAGAGACGCGCACGCTGTCGTCGTCGGCTACACCGAAGCCACGGCCAGAGGGGTTGGGGTGATACTATAATGTTATTAATCAACCTAAAATGGTCATTAGTGATACCGGAGTATTAAAAGGAGATGAGCAATGGCTAAGTGGGAAGTGCCGGCTGACAGTGGCATATTTCAAAAGAAGACTAAGGAACACATGATACCCGACTGGCCCTACGAGTGGGGCATTGTCGAAGAGGACGGATGGGTCACGCTTAGATCTGTTGCTAAAATAAAAAAGAAGCCAGACGAATGATAACTTGTGGCCTGACGGCCCTATTCTTTCAGATGTCGTCAGTCCCATCAACTTTATGGAAGGTGTGTGAGTATAGGTGCAACCCATCGGTGAGCAGTTGGCGTTCCAAGCATCCGTATCATCTAGCGATACATGATGTTTTAAAATGCCCAGTGAAATATACATTCAAGGAGTTTTGAAATGTCTAAGCATGAAGCAGAACTACACTTTGAAGCGCTAGAAGCGGCGCGAAACCGAGCCTACATCGACAGCTTAAACCTTGACGGAATAGAAGTATTGCCGGTCAAGCAGCTCGTACTAGATATAGAGGCGGAGATGCAAAAACACGCCTGGCTGCATGACTTGACCGACCGCCTATATGTAGTAGGTTGACCTAAGTTATAAACTGTTAGGAACGCTAATGCCTTATGCCGACAAAGAAAAACGGGCCGAGTATAATAAAACATATAATAAGCAATGGTACGAAGATAATAAGCAGAAACGGTCTGAACAGGTAAAAGAGCAAAAGCGCCGTAGAAAAAAAGAGTGGGATGCGTTCAAGGCAAGTGTTGAATGCGCCCACTGCGGCACGAGCGGTCGGCCGGAAGTGATCGACTTTCATCACGTCGACAAAGACGATCTGAATAATACAAAGGTTTACAAGTTAGTCCAGGGCGACAATTACAGCAGGGCAATGCGTGAGGTCAAAGAGCGTTGCATTCCTCTATGCTCGAACTGCCACCGCACCCACCACGCCAAAGAATTTAGTAAAAATCAAGACTGACTTGACGACGATTAGCCATCGTGATTTAAGGTGTGTGGGGGCGTGCTAGGTAGACGTGATCAGTTTGGTCGGTCATCCAGCGACGTGCTAACAAATGCGCCAATCATTTCAACACACAGCGCCCCCAATTATCACAGCATGCTCAGTGCGATCTCTAGCGTCTCTTTATTGCGACGTGTCCAGCCCTTGCCGAATGTGGCAAACGTGCTGAGATTTTCGTAGAAATGCTGCCGAGCCTCATAGATCTTTTCGATCAGATCTTTTGGATCATGGTCAGGCACCATAGCCAGTGTCTTCGGCCCAATAGCACCATCTGCCGTAGCGCCCAAAACACGCTGCAGCGCCTTCGCAGATCTGCCAGTGCCTGAGTTAACACCCCAGTCGAATAGGCACAGATCGAGGCCTGCCGGCACGAGGTCACTGTCGCACTTTAGTTTGCTCCAATAGTTCTTCTCGTAGATCGGAGCGACGTCTTCATTGGTTAACGCCTTGATCTCGTCCTTAGTAACCGCACGACCCACCCACTGCTCGTAGGTGGCCAGCGTGACGCCCCTGTTAGTTGCCCCGCCTGGGTCGGAGGGGTGGTCGACCCAGCCCCCTTCATGGGCTAAAATAATATTTAGGCATCGCTCAAAGTTCTTTTTCATTTTGTTACCTTTTGTACTTTTTCGTATGATCTCAACCCGCCAAGACCAAGCATACCTAACAAGATCGGCATAAGGTCAGCAGTCCCAACTTCCGGCAGTGGAGGCAGATCAACGCCGAATACTAATAAGAAGAAGACAAGAAAAGGCTGCAAGATAAACGACCAAAATAATGCTAATCCACATATCCATCCTATTGCTGGCCTCCATGCGCTTTTAAAGAGTGATCCACTAGCCGCTTCAGCCTTGTTAACCTCAATCTGTGCCAGCGCTTGTTCCGAAGCTATCTTCTCAGACATAGTTGCAAGTTCGTGACCTAATTTTGCAGCCAAGTCTTTATCAGGTATAAATTTTGATGCCAGCGTCGTGGCTGGCCCGATTAAACTATCGAGTAATCCCATTAGTTTTTCCCCAAGTTTGTGAAGCCATAATATGCAGCAACGATTGCGGCAATCGAGACATAATAAATGCTGCTCATGCTCGATAGCAGGGTGCTGGCGTTTGGCAGTTGCATCCACTCAGTAAGAACGACACCGAATGGGAATAACAACATCCCAGTCAAACTGAACCACGCCATGCGGCGCTGGCTATCGCGCTTTTGGTCGGCGTCGATCATCTTGCGGCGCATATCCTCAAGCATAATTGCACGCTCTTCTGGATCTAGTTTGCCGTTGCCATTGAAATCGTAGTCATCATTCATGCTTTATGTGTCCATGCGAACCAGATTAAGAACGAAGCCAAACCAATGGCCGTTGAGAAGAATAGCACAAACAAAGAAATGCTAACGATCTTTTCAATCATGGCGGCTCGGCGGTGTTCGTGATCGGCGCGTTCCTTACGGACTTTGGCCTCAATATTTAAAAACTCCAGCCACTTATTTTCGCCGCCAGTAAGCCGTATATACGTCCGCAATTCGTCACGCATTTCTTGCGCCTTCATGCGTGCAGAATAGATCTGCACCGCTTCAGACTGAGCCGAGCCGCTTAATGATTTATACCAAGGTGGTGCCGAAGCCTTATTTGCAATGAAGTCCAGGTCGGCAATTGCTGTAGCCCAAGACCCCAGTTGTGACCCCATGCTGGATATATCTTTACCCAGTTCGATACCTTTTTTAAGGGCATTAAATGCGGTTGTGGCCGCCGCTATCAGGGTAAATGGATCGATGGTGTAACCTCACTTATTTCCCGCCGTACATCCAAACAGCAGCGCCTATGAAGCCTAGAATGCCCACCGTGATTGCCTTGACGACTGTAGCCCACACAGCCCTGCGCGTCTCACGCCAGGCCGTCAGGAGCGACCGCATCTCGTTAATGTCCACGACTGCCTGGCTATCGTGTAAGCCTAATTCAGCCAACGCCTGACGAGCGCCACGGCGAGCTGCTCTGTCGAGCATCTCTTCCATTTTTTCTTCTGACATAGGCTGAAAATCCATTATTCAATACCCTTTGATGCGGAATGCGGCGAAGTCGCCGTCCATCAGCTTGCGTTTGCAGTATGCCAGAAATTCTTGTGTTCCGATACCCGCGCCGCATTCTTTTGACCACGTTTCAGCAATAATTGGTGGTATGCGACCAGCAAAACGCCACTTAGCATCCCCAAAGGATTTAGGTGCTAAATCAGCCATGATTTTGTTTGCCTCGATTAAAGGCTTAACGTCCTGGCTGCGCAGTAGGTGCAGCTTTCCGTCCTCCTCAACCATATGCTCGGCAATGCCAGTAAAGTCGCTAACATTTTTAGTCATTCTATTGCGCTTTCCTAGAGCTAAATTTCGACGAGATTGAGGCTTCTTTTGCAGCTTCTACAATAGCAATTGCAAAGCCAGATGATACTAATCCGGCACCAGATGCATCGCTTGTTTCGACAATATCACCACGATTGCGCGGTGAGCCATCAACCCAAGGCTGGCGGTCTGTTGTGATTTCAATTTTCATTTTACTCTCCTAAAGGTGTGGCAGCCGAGCAATCGGCTGCCAGGTTGATATTAAAGTGCGCCGTTAATGTCGGCAATAATACCGTGCGCCTTTTGGGTATCGATCTGGATACCGGCTTCAACTGTAATCAAGCGGCGCTCAGAGTGACCTGTGCGAGCCAATGGCTTTTGCTTGGTTTCTTGTAGGTAGGCCATACGAGCCTGCGATGGGTCTAAAACGAGAACATCGCGAGCGCGGACGTGTCTTGATGGCACTATGGATAATTCACCAAAATCAGACACATAGAGGTCGATAGCAGCCGAGATCGTCTTATCGGTTACTTCTTTGTAGCGAGTAGCTGCTCCAGTGAAGGTCGACGAGATTTTCTGTTTTACCAAAGAACCGCAGATGACGAGTGAAGGCTCTGCACCCTCATCCCAGCACGATGCGATCACGCCTTTTAGCATATCCTCGGTTAAGGCGCGTAGTGTCCCATCAGTAGCCGCAGCATTTACATAGCCAGATGTAGTACCTGACAATGTGCCGTTTGCGCCACCAGCGCCACGGCTTACGTTTGTGGTTAGGAAGGCTGGAAGGCCTGCAGCCGAACGAGCTACGCCAGACGAGCCAGCGGCCGCCGCGACGTTGTCCAAAGCCATAGTTTCCATGTCTTTTTTCAACTCACGCAGCTTGTAAGCGATCTGTTTTGCAACAGTTTGTGCATCGCCTGCTCCGTTTACTTTTTCTGCAGTATCTGAAACCTCGATGACCTTATCTGAGATCTGAGTATACTGGCCCAAACGAATAGCGTTTGTGGCTGCGTCGTTGCCGGGGGCAGCTTCGCCCTCGATTACGCGGTTAGTCGAAGAGGCGGCAGCCAATTCAACAGCAGCCCACTCGAAGTAAGTGTTGCTTACGCTTTTACGGCCGATTGCACTAAACACCACAGTCTCAGATGGTGAAATTGAGACCATAGCATCTTGTAAATCTTCGCGAATTGTAGAAACGGCATACGTTTCATTGGTGTTTGCGGTAATTCCCATTGTATAATTCCTTTTTAACGGGTCAGTAGATATTTGGCAACGTCGTCGACGCTGCCGGTGCGCTTCATCTGTGAAACAGCTTTATCTCTGGATTTTGCCGCACCCGACTTCTCAGACACCTTCACGCCAGGCTTAATAACCGGGCGAGCTTTTTGGGCTTGTTGTTCGACACTATTGCGTGTTCCCATCATTTGACGGTAGCGCATTGCATCGTGCAAAATAGCCACTTGGTTGGCGTCTGTTACAGTCTCCAAAATAGCCGGATCAACTCCGTATGTATTCACCGTATGCTGCACAATCTTATCCCGAAGCACTGGAGCCTTAAAAGGGTCAGCGAACTCAGGAATTAGCTGCGTCAATACTTGCATCTGCTCAGTGAGCATGTGCTGATGTTGCTGCTTGCTCATCTCTTGGCTTTGGTGCTGGTGGTATTGCACTTGCCGCAAGGCTTGCTGGTAAGCCGCTGCATCGTCGTTGTATTGAGCTTGGGCTTCAATGTACCCGATTGGGTCTTCTCTGGCCATTTGTGTCGATGGTGGTACGGGTGGTTGTAACCTTTGTGGGTTATTTTGAATTTGTTGCGTAAACTCCACGAATTGCTGGCGTTCACTTTGCAATTGCTGAAATACCGACAAGGCTTCTTTTTTAGCCTCGGCAGCTTCGCGCATGCCTTGCTGGATGTATGCTTGACCCGCGTAATCTTGCTTTAGATCATCCAAAGTCTTCATCTCGGTCTTCCCGTTAACTTTAACAGGAATGAGTTGTGACTGAGGTTGATCGGCCTCCTCCGCGTCCGTCTCGTCATCCTCACTGTTGTCGGAGGCTTCTTCGCCCTCGTCTTCAGCGCCTTCCACCGGGGTGTCGTCTGCCTCGGCTTCGTCTTCTGAGGTATCGGCCGGGGCCTCCTCCTCTTGTGTTGGCTCCATAATCAATGATGTTGCAACATCATCCATGCTAGATCCGTCTACAGTCGTGTTATCCACGGTGCTGTCCTTTTTCAATCCGACGCTCGAGCAGCTTTCCGTCCATAATGAACGACTTGAGCTGTTCCTCTACCGCGTCGAGCGCTCGAACCATTCGATGCGCTTCCATGATATCTTCTTGCGAAGAGGCCTGATGCTTAAATACATCAACCTGTTGCAGTTTTATCACGTTGAATGCTTCTTGTAAAACGGGGTCGGATAGTAATGCCGACGCCTTCGCTGACTTTAATAACGTGTCCATTTACCGCATACCTTGCGGTGCCATCATGCGCTGCGCGTCCTGCTCGGCCTTGATAGCTTGGGCATTCGCCTGCAAGTTATATTTACCAAGAAGTTCGATATTTTTAAGCGCTAGATCTTGCGCCATCTGGTCACGGTTGCGGTCGTCATCCATTTGCATGCGCTGCGCGTCGAGCTGCAGCTTGACCATATCAGTCTGGCCTTTCTGTGCCGCCTTCATTTGCTCGGCCTGCAGGAATGCCTGGTTTGGATCGGTTGGCGTCTGCTGCTGTTGCTCGGCCTGCTGTGCCTTCTGCATGATTTGCTGCTCAAGCTCTGGCGTCATTGGCTGGAAATAGCGTTCGGCATTGCGTACGCCGGAGGATGCCAGCATGTCGGAGACAGTGTTGCGAATGTTGGTTAGAGTTACGACGCCGTTTGTGGGGCCGTACTGTTGATAGACTTGCATCTGCAGTGCCAGCGTCTCACGGTAAGCCGCAGCCTTTTCGTCCTCACGCCCGGTGCCGAGGCCTACATTAACAGTGACATCGTATAGCGTATTCCACGCCCTGGGGTCGACAGCCTGGAACGAACCATTTAGGCGCATCATTGACGCGCTGTCGGCATTCTTAACCATGATGCCCAGCATTAGCTTAAATAGGCGCTTTAGGCCGCCCTCTGCTAGGTTGCGAGCCATAACCTCAACTTGACCCGCAGCAGCCTGTACGGTGGCCTGCACGGCAGCCTTAGTGGTAGATTGCATGGCGTCTGCATTGAGGCCCATTGAGGCGCGTGTGACGCCCGTCTTTTGCTCAACCATCATGTCTAAGTAGTTTAAAGCTGTTAGCGTTTGCCCGGCCACAAATGGCGTATCGAGCGATTGAACCATGCCAGGCGCACGCATACGGACGATTGCGCCGATCTCGTTCGACAACAGATCGTCCATATTTACCTGATCAGAAACTGCCGCGAACCTGGGATTATTAACCATTGCCACGTTGTCCAGAATGCCACGCAGGATGGCCGTAGCCGCGTCCTGGTCGTCCATCACAATGTCGGCAATGGAGTGGCCGAAGAATGCGTGGCTAGTGGGTTCTATCTCAAATACGGCAAATGGGATTTCATCGCAGGGCATGTAGTCAAGCATCTTGTAGGATGTTCCGCCCATGATGACACGATGCAGGATCGGAATGCCTGTGCCGTCTGCGTCGATCCGCATAAATGCTTCCGTAACCATTACGTTTTTCATTGATGGATCTAGGGCGTTTTCGTCCTCGTCTGGGTTAATTGCATACCCCCGGCGAGCCTCTTCTTCAGTAGTGGTTGTGTCTGTGATGTCTGTCGAGCTGTCTAGCGTTGCCACCAATTCGTCGTCGTAACCCATAGCAATTAGATCACCGGCTCGCATGTTTGTGCGGTGTCCACAGACGTAGCAGTCGTCAATTGAGCGGCTGTTACGGTCAATGAAAAATTCCTCCGGGGGAACACTTACGATCTGCATGCTGCCCTTGCTGGATCGGCGCAAGATCTTTACGTCGTGCATCGTAACCGGTGGCTGCTCCATTTGCATCTGATCGGTTGTCACCGACGACGACTCTGTAGTCTGGCTATGCTCGATGACTTCAATGTCAGCGTCGGAGATAATTGAGTTATATTGCTCGTCGTCTAGGTCTGTAAATGTGTAGACTTTTGACGTGTCTTTTTCTTCATAGAATGCCTTGGCAATGCCGACCTTTTTAATCAGGGCGTCACTAAATACGTCATTCAAAATCTTGTAGCCGCCAAGCTCGCCAAACTTCCAATTTATAAACGTGGATGCCTGCTCTGCAAATGCAGTGTCCTCTGGCCCCTGTGGTACGAACTCCACAGCCTTTGAGGTGGACAGGAAAATACGCATTAGGCTTGGTTTGATTGCGCGTATCGTATCACGAACTTTCGTAGATACGACCTTTGAGCGGCCGGTTTCGTATCCCAGGTCGACTTCGCCGTCGTAGTAGCGCTGCGCCTTAATTCTAATAGGGCTGATTTCTGTATCGATAAAGTCCACTGCACCCAAAACGGCGGTTGCAGCAATCTGCTCTATCTGATCATCGTCGAGAGGCTTCGGCCCTTCAGAGGTCTCGATCTCTTCGTCCATAAGCTCATCGCCAACGATTAGGCCCATGTCGTCCAGTTCAAATTCTTCTTCCATTACCTATTCCTTGTAATCTCTTGAATGCCAATCGTGCTTGCTACAGGCGCAGCTCTGCTAGTGGCACTTGTCACAGTGTTTATAGCAGTATCAACCGCTCTTTTCAAAGCAGCCGCTCCGCCTTTTTGGCCTAGCGCCTTTGCCACAATTTCTGGATCTTCCGACACCAAAATCCTTGCGACTTGAGCCTTTTGAGCTTGGTTTAGATTTGGAGCTTTTTGAGCGATAACGCCCTCAAGAAGTTTAAGACCTGAGAATATATTGCCTTGCAGGAGACCTGTTGCCTCCATGCCCATATTGACGACATCCCCGACGCCACGAGTATTCATTGCTGTTGCTGCGGTCTGGGAGCCTCCAATTATGCTACTGTATGCGTCTTGCGCTGCCTTAGCATTTGCAATTGTCGGCCCAACCCTAGTTGATGCACCGGGCGGTAGAGCTGCAGCAAAAA
>Ga0206124_10002957_pt1 | contig 12334 bp, 10 predicted proteins | sample Helgoland_Spring_3_FD_148671 | JGI IMG/M metagenome (GOLD analysis project Ga0206124, IMG submission 148671) | Pelagic subsurface seawater microbial communities from Kabeltonne, Helgoland, North Sea - Helgoland_Spring_Bloom_20160321_2 | ecosystem: Environmental > Aquatic > Marine > Epipelagic ... | reverse complement strand
TTTTTGATCGTAGGAGTTAATATTGGGAAGAACAAAAATACGCCCAACGAGAAAGCCTCCGCAGATTACATCGCCTGCTTTGATGCCTTATTTGACCATGTTGACTATTTTGTCATCAACGTAAGTTCACCCAACACACCTAATTTGCGTGAATTACAAGATAAAAAACCATTAACTGCGCTTATAAAATCTGTACAAGAGAGAAACAAAATAAAAAAAATATCTAAACCACTACTCCTTAAAATAGCACCAGATTTAAGTCATGATCAGCTCATAGACATTTTAACCATTTGTGATGAAACCCAATTGGATGGTCTTATTGCGACCAATACCACCCTTTCAAGAGAACCTTTGAAGGAAAACCCAGAAGTGATCAAAAACATGGGCGCTGGTGGATTAAGTGGCTTACCCTTAGCTGATCGATCCACTGAAGTAATTAAATTCCTACGATCAAAAAATAAAAAAATACCTATCATCGGAGTTGGGGGTGTAGGCAATATGAGCAAAGCATTAGAAAAGATAGATGCCGGAGCAAATCTGATTCAGATTTATTCTGGATTTATATTTAAAGGTCCCACCTTGATTAAAAAAATAAATGAAGCACTGACCACGATAGGGCATAACAGCTAAATGCCTTATTTTTGTTTCTAAATTGATCTATGCGTAGTAATAGCTTTAAGTCTAAACCCAGAGAGAAGAAATCCTTCAAACTGAAAATTTCATTTTTTTCAGATAAGAAGATTAAAATTATTTTGGGCATTACCCTCTTGTTTACTGGGATGTTTTTGTTGTTGGCCTTCTTGTCATATCTCAGCCATGGACCCGCTGATCAAAGTGTAGTATCCGCTTTTTTAGACACCAAACTAAAAGACTCGGGAGAAGACGTAGCCAATTTATTTGGAATAATGGGGGCACTGGCAGCCCATTATTTTATTTTCAACTGGTTTGGCCTAGGGGCATTTCTTGTTCCCTTTTTTCTCCTCAATTTAAGCATAACTGTTTTGGGGTATCATGAAATATTCAAAATTCAAAAATCTTTCATTTTTACGGTCTTCTATTTAATCTGGCTGACCCTTCTGTCCGGTTACATCGTTTTGAATCTCAGCGATCCTGGAGTATTCGGCTTCCTTTGCGGTGGGATTGGCTATGAATTGGCTTGGCTCATGAACAGTCTGCTTGGTTGGGGCTCTGGATTCCTGATTTTATTGTTATTAGTAATTTTTAATGTCTATTTCTTCAATATTACCCATCTTCATAAGTTATCAAGTTGGAATGGTGGCTTACAACCGTTTTGGCTTTCGTTTACAAATACTTTGAAAAATCAAGAAAATACGGAGGTGAAAACCGATGAGGATATGAAATCTGTCATTGCTAAAGTGAAAGAAGAAGTAGCACTCGAAGACGAAATAGAAGCCGAAAATGGCTCTGAAAGGGAAGTAGAAGTAATTGAAAAAATAATTTCTAATGGAGCCAATGAAATAGAATTAAGCGTTGACGATCAACCTAAAAAAGTTCCCTTGAATGCGACGGCTCTTGATCTTATCGTTGAACCAGAAAAAACTGAAATTGAAGCAGTCAAATCAGAGTCCTTAGCACTAGAGGTGAACGCAACACAGATAGAAGAGAAAGTAGCTGATCAATCTGAAAACTATGATCCTACCTTAGATTTACCAAGATATCAATATCCTACGGTTGATTTATTGACAGAATATCCAGTAAAAGACGTAAAGGTTAGCAAAGAAGAATTAGAGTCTAATAAAGACAATATCCTCAGCACACTCATCAATTTTAAAATAGCCATTTCAAGTATTAAAGCGACCATAGGTCCTACCGTAACCCTCTATGAAATTGTTCCAGAGGCAGGCGTCAAAATCTCTAAAATAAAAAATCTCGAAGACGATATTGCGCTCAGTCTTTCCGCTTTAGGCATACGCATTATCGCACCGATCCCGGGAAAAGGAACCATTGGTATTGAAGTGCCCAATAAAAATCGCGAAATGGTCAGTGCCAAATCGGTTATTACTACAGAAAAATTCTTGAAGTCTGATTATGAATTACCCATTGTATTGGGTAAAACCATCTCAAATGAAGTCTTTGTTACCGATCTATCCAAAATGCCCCACTTACTTATGGCTGGTGCAACAGGGCAAGGAAAATCAGTGGGATTAAATATCATATTGGCCTCGCTCATTTACAAAAAGCATCCTTCTCAACTGAAGTTTGTCTTGGTGGATCCTAAAAAAGTAGAATTGACCTTATTCAATAAAATTGAAAAACATTTTTTAGCAAAATTACCAGAAACGGATGAAGCCATTATTACTGATACAACGAAGGTAGTCAATACCCTCAATTCTTTATGTATCGAAATGGACGCTCGATATGATTTACTTAAAGATGCCGGTTGCCGAAATCTTAAGGAATATAATAAAAAGTTTATCAATCGACGACTCAATCCAAAAAAAGGACATAAATATTTGCCCTACATCGTTTTGGTCATCGATGAGCTTGCAGACCTTATGATGACCGCAGGAAAAGAAGTAGAAATGCCGATCGCCAGACTGGCTCAGTTGGCCAGAGCCATTGGTATTCACCTTATTGTGGCCACTCAAAGACCCTCTGTAAACGTGATTACTGGAATTATTAAAGCTAATTTTCCCGCAAGACTTTCATTCAGGGTAACTTCAAAAATTGATTCCAGGACCATATTAGATACAGGTGGTGCAGAACAACTTGTCGGTATGGGTGATATGCTACTCTCTTTGGGATCCGACATGATTCGTTTACAATGTGCCTTCCTAGATACGCCTGAAGTAGAAAATATATGTGATTTTATAGGTGAGCAACAGGGATATAGCTCAGCTTATATGCTCCCTGAATATCTAGGAGAAGAAAACAGCTCCAGTGGCACTATTGATCTTTCAGATAAAGATGCCATGTTTGATGATGCCGCAAGACTTATTGTGTCACATCAGCAAGGAAGTACCTCTCTAATCCAAAGAAAAATGAAGTTAGGATACAACCGAGCGGGTCGCATCATTGATCAATTGGAAGCCGCTGGAATTGTGGGGCCTTTTGAAGGAAGCAAAGCACGAGAAGTATTGATCAGCGATGAATATAGTTTAGAACAAAAATTAACTGAGTTAAATAAGGAATAAATTTATTAGCAAGACTAAGTACTGATAATATGAAAAAACTAAGTTTAGGATTGATTGCTTTTGTAGTGACATTCAATAGCTCTGCCCAATTTGATCCCGAGGCAGAATTAATACTTGAAAGCATGAGTAAGAAATATAAATCCAAATCAGCCTTCATGTCCACTTTTCAGCAAAATCTCATCAATGAGGTATCCACCATCGATGAATCTATTTCAGGTACCGTTTATGTCAAGGGAGCTAAGTATAAACTTGAAATTGCAGGGCAAATCATTTTCAATGATGGACAAGACCTATGGTCTTACAGTGAAGAAATTATGGAAGTAACCGTCAGTACATACGATGAAGAAGAACAAGATATCTCCTTGACCAATATCTGGGATCTCTATCGAAAAGGATATAAATATGGATTGAACATCCCAGATGCTCAAGGAAATTGGGTAATTGACTTAGAGCCTATTGAAAGGGGAGTAGAAGCTTTTTATAAAATCCGTATGGTTATTTCCAATGAATATGACTTAAAGAATTTTAGAATTTTTGAAGAGTCAGGAAATCAATATAATTATACCATTACTAAACTCATAGATCGGTCAGATCTTACTGATGATTTTTTCACCTTTGATCTTACAAAATATCCTGAGGTAGAGCTCATAGATTTTAGATAAATTTAACTATTAGCATATGGAGAAGAGACAACTATTTGACTGCATCAAAAGTAAAAAATCTTTCCTTTGTGTCGGTTTGGATCCTGATATAGAAAAAATTCCCAAACATCTTCTAGAAACCGAAGACCCCATTTTTGAATTCAATAAAGCCATTATTGATGCTACCCTCCCTTATGCGATTGCCTATAAGCCCAATGTGGCATTTTATGAATCTTTGGGCATTTATGGTTGGCAAGCCTTAAATAAAACGATAGAATATATCCCCCAAGAAGTATTTACCATTGCTGATGCCAAAAGAGGAGATATCGGCAATACCTCTAATAAATATGCAGAGGCCTTTTTCAAAAAAATGTCATTTGATGCCATTACCTTATCTCCGTACATGGGTCAAGATTCCATAACTCCCTTTTTAAATCATAAGGATAAGTGGGCCATCCTACTGGCTTCAACCTCAAATATCGGTGCACTGGATTTTCAAGAATTAATGATCGAAAACAGTGGTGGAAAAAAAGTTTATGAAAAAGTAATAGAAATCAGTTCTCAGTGGGGATCTGATCAAAACTTAATGTACGTCGTGGGCGCTACCCGAGTGGATACCTTAACCCACATAAGAAAGATCATCCCCGATCATTTTTTATTAATACCAGGTGTGGGTGCGCAGGGTGGTGACTTGGACATGGTTTGTAAATATGCTTTGAACGATTCTGGAGGCCTACTTATCAATTCAGCCAGAAGCATTATTTATGCCGACAGTACGGTTGATTTCGCGTATCATGCGGGTTTGGCTGCTGCTGAATTACAAAAACAAATGGCTGCAGCCATGCTGAAATATAAAAATTGGTAGCTTTAATTTTTTTTTGATAGCGAATATCCCTAATCGATCACCACTTGCGATAATCAAAAGATAATCTCAAAGAAGCTCCCTTATTTTTTACTCCCCAATATAACCATCAAATAATTTCTCGCTTTCATTAGAGTCAAGTAGTTATTAGCTTTACGCACATAAATTAAGAAATATGGAAAAACCTGTAATCATATTTGGCGCCAAAGGAATTGCGAAAAGTGCCCTTGAAATATTTCAAAGTAATGAGGTAACGGTCTATGGGTTTTTGGATGATGATAAATCAACGCATGAACAAACCATCAATGATATACCCGTATTAGGACTGATGGATGATCATGGATTCACTAAGTTGATCGGTCAAAAATGCGAAGCTTTTATTGCATTTGACGATTATAAAATACGCACTAATTTGACTAAAATGCTTATTGAGTCGAGAAAAGTGATGCCTGTAAATGCAATTCATAATAATGCTCTTGTGGCTAAATCAGCCGATATGGGTCATGGAAATTTCATCAATGCCGGGAGCATCATCGGATCTGGAAGTGTGATTGGTCAACATTGTATCATCCATTCAGGAGTGATTATCGAGCAGGATGTAGTCATAGACGATTTTGTCCAAATAGGTGCAGGATCTATCGTCAATGCAGGGGTGATTATTGAGAAAAAAGCTTTTATTGGTACGGGAGTTGTAATCGTGGCCGGCATCACCATCGGTGCCGGAGCTAGGATAGGTGCTGGATCTGTAGTCATCGCAGATGTGGCAAAAAAAGAAACCGTTTTTGGCAATCCTGCTGCCAAAATAAAAAAATAAAGTAGGCCATCTTAAAAGTATCTAAGAGAACCTATTTTCAATAGATTGACAGTCAATAAGCTAGCCTAAAATATTTGATTTGAGTTATTTAAAATAAATACCTTTGAATCTAAAAGAAAATCGCTTTACCATGATTTTATCTTCATAATAATGCATCTCCATTTGATTTGGCTTTTATTGCTGTTTCCAATACTCATTCTGGGACAGAAAATAGATTCCCTCCAAGATCATATCGACCTAGGCATTTATCCAGCTATATCCTATACGCCCGAAACAAATCTTTCATTTGGTGCCTTTGCAATTATGGTCGTTAAAAATAAAAGTAATCCTAATAATTATACCCCTAATTTAATCAGTCCTAAAATGGCTTATACTTTAAATAATCAATTGATTTTAGGAGTTGAGGGTAGCTTTTTTACACGAAAAAATGGGCGGATCAATACCGAAATTAAGTATTCTGACTATCCTGACTATTTTTTTGGGATAGGCAACGCAAACAATCCCAAGATTAAGGAGTTGTACAAACGTCAATTTGTGAGTACCCAAGGTTATGTGATGAAAGGAATAACTTCCACCTTATTTGCAGGTGCCTTATTTGATTTTGATTATAGTGTTTTAAAAGATCTAATACCTAACGGAATGCTTAATCAAGAGGATCCGCAAGGCATAAGGGGAGGGCGTTCCGCGGGAGCTGGCTTTGGATTGACCTTTGATGATAGAGACCACCTCCTCTATCCCCGTAAAGGAAAATTCATACAAATAGGTGCTCGATGGTATGGGTCAATGATAGGGAGCGATTATCAATATCAACATCTCTTTTTCGATTATCGTCAGTATCAACCATTTTTTAGTGATCAACGTGTTCTCGCCTTTCAATTCTCAACGCAATTTAATCAAGGTAATATTCCGTTTTATAAATTGTCTAAACTAGGAGGCAAAGATTATTTGCGAGGTATCGATAATGCCAATTTATATACAGCTCAACATTCTTTTTATGGCCAAATTGAAGGTAGACAACATTTATTTTGGCGTTTGGGGGGGGTGCTTTTTGCTGGTATTGGTGATGTTTTTGACCATCTTAAAGAGCTCGATGTGACGCATTTAAAAATTAATTATGGCATTGGGGGCCGATTTCAGGCCTTGAAGGAGCAATCCTTAAATATCCGTCTTGATTTAGGCTTTACCAATAATGGACAATCCGCTATTTATTTTTCTATAAAAGAAGCCTTCTAATTTTTCTCATTTTTATTCAAAAGAGCTTCTACTGCCTTTTTAAGTTCTCCAATCGCATTGCCAAAATGGTTCTTGGTCGTTTGCCATTTTTCTTGACCCGTAAACGTGTTGAATTCTTCTTCTAGCTTTTCCTTCCGGATTTTCAGTAATTGGATCGTCTTTTCTAACTCATTACGCACCTCAATAGAAGATGAGGTGGTTTCATTGATCAATAAATCTATCTTTTGGCCTAGTTCTCTGAGAATTGCCTCCACCTTGCCTCTTGACTGATCTTCCATTTTTTTAATATAAAATTAATTCTATTTATTGATAAATTTTATTTCTTGCCCCTCAAATCACCACAAATGAATAATTAGCCCTTCAATCCATCGGTAATCAGGATAACTCACCTAATTAAATCTCAGGAGCGAAACATGGGAGAAATCGTTACTTTCTAAAGAATAACCCAACAAAAATATTGATCATATCTATCTTTTATGCTCAAGATACCCTTCTGAAGAAAAAATATTAGATAGATAAAGAGAGACTCCTCCGACGGATCATTCTTTCCTGATGATCTTCGCTCCCAGTTGATTGAGCCGCTGATCTATAAATTGGTAACCTCGATCTATTTGTTCTATATTATGAATTTCACTAGTCCCTTGGGCCGATAATGCTGCGATGAGTAATGAGACTCCCGCTCTGATATCGGGAGAAGTCATCGCAATAGATTTTAAAGCAACCTTACGGTCAAGACCAATTACGGTAGCCCTGTGTGGATCACATAAAATGATTTGGGCACCCATATCAATGAGTTTGTCTACAAAAAATAATCGGCTTTCAAACATCTTTTGATGTATCAATACCGTCCCTTTGGCTTGCGTGGCAGTAACCAAGACAATACTCAATAAATCTGGTGTAAATCCTGGCCAAATGGCATCGGAAATGGTTAAAATAGATCCATCGATATAGGCCTCAATTTCATAATGATCTTGCGCTGGAATATAAATATCATCTCCTTTAAAAATTAACTCAATACCCAACTTTCTGAAAGTGTCAGGAATCAATCCAAGTTGGTCTATTCTCGCATCTTTAATGATTATTTCAGATTGGGTCATCGCCGCCAGGCCAATAAAACTTCCTATTTCAATCATATCTGGAAGTAATGTATGATCTGTCCCCCTCAACCCATTGACCCCTTGTATTTTAAGTAAATTAGAGCCTACTCCTTCAATGTTCGCACCCATGCTAACCAACATTTTACATAACTGCTGTAAATAAGGCTCACAAGCAGCATTGTAAATCACAGTTTCTCCCTTTGCCAGAACTGCTGCCATGACCAAATTCGCTGTTCCGGTTACAGAAGCCTCATCCAAATGCATGTAGGTCCCTTTGAGATGCTTCCCATCTACGGTATAAAATCCTGCGCTACCGTCATAATGAAAAGTAGCTCCTAACTTTTCAAACCCTACAAAATGGGTATCTACCCTTCGCCTCCCAATCTTATCTCCCCCAGGCTTCGGCATTTTTCCGATCCCAAACCTTCCTAAAAGGGGTCCTAATAACATGATCGATCCTCTTAAAGTAGCTGCTTTATTGAGAAATTGATCAGTTTCTAAATAGTCTAAATCAACATTTCTCGCGGTAAATTTGTAAGCATTGTTATTCGTTTTTTCTACTTCAACGCCAAGGTCAATCAATAACTCGATGAGGCTTTTTACATCCCTGATCTCAGGAACATTGTGGATATGAACCGTCTCATCCGTTAATAATACTGCGGAAATTACTTGGAGCGCTTCATTTTTCGCCCCTTGCGGAGTGATCTCTCCTAACAAACGGGTGCCGCCTTCTACTAGAAAAGATGCCATTATTAGCGTCTACGTTTAATCTGATTCGGATTCGGCCTTCTATTCTGATTTTTATTCTGATGAAAGGGTCTAGGCCTGTTTCGATTGAAATTTTCTTTTCTCGAAGAATCAAATAATTTGAACTCTGTGACTTCTCCAAGATCCATTTTTAAATGATTATCAGATAGCCTTTCAATCGTTTTCATAATGAGTTGATCACTGATCTCCTCCTTATTCCACGTCTGATAAAATGATTTCATGAGACCCCCAATAGCCATCACGGCCCCTTTAATCTCTTGCTCATCGGTAAGCTTTGTAGCGTTCTCGATGAGAATTTCCAAGCTACGGCCATAATGCTTGAACTTTATTTTATTATATTTATAAGCTACTCTATCTGGTTTTTTGACCAAGACCTCGGGAGCCGGTGGTGGGTAAGGCCCTTTCACATCTAACTTGAAGCCAGAGATAATGAATAAATCATCCCATACCTTGTGATCATATTCAGGTACGTCTTTCACATTGGGATTGATGCTTTTCATCAACTCAACCAATGTGGCCGCATAACTATTGCGCTTTTCTTGATCCTCAATAGTGGCTAGATAAGCGACCATTCGCTGTACATTCCTACCATATTCTCGTAAGATTAAATGTTTTTTTTCTGTATTATATTCTATTGCTTCCATATTACTTGCAAAAATAGGTATTTTAAAAGAATTAGTGGTTCATTAAATTTTCTATCTCATCTATTTCGATAGGAATATCTTCCATTAAGTTGATATTTCCATTTTCTGCTATAAAAATGTCGTCTTCCAACCGGACGCCAAATCCTTCTTCTGGCAGATAAATACCTGGTTCTACCGTGAAGACCATCCCCGCTGCTACTTTTTTATTTTCAATGGCCACATCATGAACATCTAAACCTAAATGATGTGAGGTCCCATGCATAAAGTATTTTTTATAGGCAGGCCATTTTGGATCTTGGTTTTTTACCTCTTTTGAAGTCAATAAACCTAAAGTCAAAAGTTCTTCCGTCATCATCGCCCCTACTTTCAGATGATATTCAGAAATCAAACATCCTGGCCTCAGTAGATCCGTTGCTCCATTTTTAACCCGAAGTACAGCATTGTATATCTGTTTCTGCCTTGCTGAAAATTGACCATTAACCGGGATAGTTCGTGTCATATCTGCATTATAATTTCCATAAGTTGCTCCTACATCCATAAGTAATAAGTCCCCGGTGCTTAATTTTTGATCATTCATCGTATAATGTAAAATACAGGCATTGGCGCCCCCTGCGATGATGGGCTCATAAGCAAATCCCGAAGCTCGATTCCCTAAAAAATGACGCAAATATTCTGCCTCCACTTCAAATTCCCAAACATCCGGCTTTACAACGGGCAAAATGGCCCGGAATCCCAATTCTGTGATACGACAAGCCTCTTTGATTAGATCGATTTCAACATCAGATTTAATCATTCTTAGGTCATACAACAAGGGTGCCAAACGGTTGAATTGATGCAAAGGATAATCTTTCTTCACTTTTTTAGTAAAGCGCTCATTGGCCGTCTGAACTTTAGTTTCGGCTCTCAAATGCTCATTCTGATATAAATATACTTGATCGCATTCAGTAAAAATTTCTTTTAACGAACCTTCAAAATTAGAAGTCCAATGAATCTCTTGGATACCCGACAAGGCAGTCCCTTCTTCTTTTGATAATTTGTGACCCTCCCATACTGCAATATGTGAATTGGTCTCTGTCAGAAAGAGTTGTGCTCTCAACTTATCATTGGAGTGATCAGGGGCGAGTACCAAGATTGAATCTTCTTGATCAATACCCGTCAAATAAAATAAATTACTGTTTTGCTTAAACGGTAGGGTACCATCAGCATTCGTCGGCATTCGATCGTTAGACAAAAGAATCACTACTGAATGAGGGGGTAGACGCTCACTTAATCGCTGTCTATTTTCAACAAAAAGGTGGGCATCTATTTTGTGATATCTCATGATACTTGAATCTAAGTTTATAATTTATTTGACATTAATCAAAACACTAAGGAAGACGTGCTATAAGTGATTTTACTGGGATTTTCTCGGCACAATCAAAATGTTTTTCAGGACAGTCCTTGGATCCATGGATCCCACAGGGCCGGCAAGTTAATTTTTGATCACTCTCTATGACCGTGCGATCATCGGCCAATGGACCGAAACCAAACGCTGGAATGGTTGAACAAAATATCGCCGTGGTCGGAGCATTCATGGCGGATGCCAAATGCATGGGTGCTGAGTCATTCATATAATTCATCAAAGCACCTTCCATCAGGGCAGCCGATTGTAATAAATTTAAGGTCCCGCATAGATTTACTACGCCCGAATGGGTTTGTTTTTGGATCTCATTTCCTAGTTTCTTATCATCAGGACCACCAATGATATAAATGGCCAACTGGAATTCAATAGCTTTAATAAAAGCAATCCACTTATGTGCTGGAAACTGCTTAGTTTTCCATATGGAAGCTGGTGCAACCGTAATATAGGGTATTTTTTTATACTTTTCAATAGAGGCAAACGTAGCTTTACTCACCTGTAATTTTGGCTTCAACTTAGCTAGGATACCTAAGGGCTTCAATAATTCCAAATTTCTATCCACCTCATGAACTTGGTCCGTCAATGAATGGGCAATGGCATGATCAAAACTCCAAGAAAAGGGATTTTTATCGAATCCTATTTTGACTTTAGCATGGGCCAATAGGGTCAGTAAACCCATAGAATAAAACCTTTGAACATTAATGATTACATCATAGTTTACTTTTCTAACTTCTCTTATCAGTTTAATTAAATTCTTAATTTTCTCCTTTTTGTCCCAAGTCAAAATGTTTTGTATTCTTGCATCTTCGGCAAGTAAGCTTTCATTTCCTTTCCTAACCAAAAAATCTATAGCTACTTTTGAGGAAAACAAGTGCATTTGCGCAATCAAAGGCATGGCAAGAACCACGTCTCCAATGAAAGCAGTTTGAATAATGAGTATGCGATTTGGTCTCATAATCAGCTAAATTAATCAATCCAGTGATCCAAAAACAATTATTCCAAGGAACTAAAAAAGAGAATAAAATATTTTAGTTACAATACTTAAGCTTAATCGACAGATGCAGGAATATCATTACAGCGAATTATCCAACGGGGTAAGAACCATTCATAAAGAAATCAATCACACCAAAATTGCCCATGTCGGCATCATGCTGGATATTGGTAGTAGAGATGAAGACAGTACCCAGAAAGGCATTGCCCATTTCTGGGAACACATGGCCTTCAAAGGAACTCATAAAAGAAAATCATTCCATATTATCAATAGATTGGAATCACTTGGAGGAGAACTCAATGCATACACCACAAAAGAGAAAATTTGCTTTTATACCTCTATTTTAGATATTCACATAGAAAAAGCCGTTGAGCTCCTGATTGATATTGTATTTAATTCAGCTTTTCCTGAGAAACAGATTGAAAAGGAACGCCAAGTGATTCTTGAAGAAATGTCCATGTATCAAGACACTCCTGAAGATGCCATTATGGATGAATTTGATGAAATCATCTTCCATGAGCACCCTTTGGGAGGTAATATTTTAGGAACGGAGCAATCGGTCAAATCCATCTCAAAAGCTGATTTTATCCAATTTATTAAAGCCCATGTTAATTTCGAGAAAATCGTATTTTCAAGTCTAGGTAATATTTCTTCAAAAAAAATAGATCGATTAATAAATAAGCATTTGGCTCCTCTAGAAGCGCAATTGGGTATCCAAAAAAGGCCTGTT
>Ga0206124_10002942_pt1 | contig 12377 bp, 6 predicted proteins | sample Helgoland_Spring_3_FD_148671 | JGI IMG/M metagenome (GOLD analysis project Ga0206124, IMG submission 148671) | Pelagic subsurface seawater microbial communities from Kabeltonne, Helgoland, North Sea - Helgoland_Spring_Bloom_20160321_2 | ecosystem: Environmental > Aquatic > Marine > Epipelagic ... | reverse complement strand
GTGTGTGAGTTTGTAGAAAGAGAGAAAATAAATTCAAAAAAGAAAAACTTTCGTTCCACTCTCTTCACTTCCACACACACAACTAACGTTCAAAATATTGTTGTTCCCTCTTCCGTATTCATTTTACACGAGAACAAGAACAACAGAGTACTAAGAATAAGAATACTGAGAATGACTGAAGTACCAACAAAAGTCGTCGCTTTTGAGAAGGAGAACGTCTCTTCCAAAGGAGTTCCAAATCTTCCTTCTCCTCCTTCGCCTTTAGGAGACGAAATTCAAAATGATGAATTAGACGAAGAAGAAGAAGAAGAAGAAGAAGAAGAAGAGCGCGCAACGATTGAAGAAGCCGCGATCGAGAAGACGAAAGAACAAAACGACGACGATAAAGAAGAAGAAGAAGAAGACTTTATTCGCATCAAACGAAGAGTTCGAGGGACCAACGAGAAGGAGGAAGAAGAAGAAGAAGAAGTCATTGATGATGCCGCTGATATTGATGCGAAGAAGACAAACGATAAAGAAGAAGAAAGAGAAGACGTCAACAACAACAACACCGTCGAAAAGTCGTTCAAGAAGAAGACTTTGAAACACAAATCGGGCGAAAGAGTAGAAAAAGTCGCGTCGAAGAAGAATACTAGTGGTCAAGGTGACGAAGAAAAAGCAGAAGGAGACAAATTTGAATTTGAACTCGAAGAAGAAGAAGAAGAAGAAGAAGAAGAAATGGAAGAGGACGACGACGAGGAACGAATCTTAGAGCGACGTTTCGCGGAAACAGGACGTCTGTCCGAAGATGAAGAGGAGGATGAAGAGTCTGAATCCGAGTTGAACTTTTCCTCCTCGGAGGAGGAGGAGAATGAGTCTTCGTCAGATTCCGAAGTGGAAGACAACGAAGGAGGTCGACGACGACGAGGAGGACGAAAAACAACCAAAAAAGGAGGCGGTAAAAAGAAGAAAGCGATCGATCCAAACGATAAAGAAGCCGTCATGCGACAAAAGAAAGAAGAAGCCGACGAAGCGCACGAGAAGTTGATGCGTAAAACGGCAAAACACGTACATTTTCCGGGATACAGAGTCCAGGCGGAACGCACGTCTTTCCTACCGGTTATTGAAAAGTTGCAAAATAATTTACGAATGGTTGAGAACGATGAGAATTTACGGGCAAGGTACCCTCGACCTCCTCCGTCGCCGGAGAAGAAAGAGTTCCAAGCGGAAGAGGACGCTGAAGGCGCCGTTAATGATGGAGTGAATGAAGAAGTTTCGGAAGATGAAGGCGAAGACGGCGGGAAGGAGAAAACTAACTTTGACGAGATCGACGGCATGCATTTATTGAGCGAAGAGGAGGAAGAGGAAGAGGAGGAAGAGGAAGAGGAGGAAATGATAGAGCTTGAAGAAGAGAGCGACTCGGACGATGAAGTTGCCGCGGCAGAATTCATCCGCAAATCTCTTTCCGCCAAGAAAACCATGAAAGTTGTCGTCAACGATCCGGCCCATGCCGAGGACAAAGACAACACCGCAAAGGAAAATCAAGACGACGAAGACGGAGACGAAGACGACGGTGAACTTTCCGAGGAAGAAGACATGACTGGAAAAGAAAGACGCGAACAAAGGAAGCTCGCGAGAAACTTCTACAAGGAGGATCGAAAGAATCAAAAGAAGGAGAGAAGGTCTAAGAAAGCAACCGAAGGCGTCGACGACGAAGCCGAAATGTCTGAAGATGGTGGTCACACCGACGATGATGACGAGGACGATATAGAAACCGCCCAAGCTGAAATCGACGAAATGGCTGATTTCGTTGATTTTAGAGAAGGTACTGCCTTAGATAACGATGAGAGAAGAAATGAAGCTCGACGGGACGCGCACGCGAAGAGAGCAATTCAAGAAGACGAAGAATACACAAAAAAAATGAAAGAGTTAGTAGAGAATGGATTCAAGAGACCGAAAAGGGGATTGAATGGCGAAGAAGACGATGACGGTAAATGGAAAACGAGAAGAACACAAGAGAGAGGAGATGATTCCGAGAGCGAGTCTGATTCTGATGACCTGCGCAACCTTCGACCCGAGGAAGCGGTTGAAGTTTCCGACGACGAGGACGAAGGCGCGAAAGCGTTTAAAGAAAGACAGGCCCAGCGATTTTCCATGAAGAAAGCTTCGGGGGGTGATACCCAAGAACCAAATGAGAACGAAGCGTTACCAGAAGTCGGCGAAGGTAAAGTATCGATGGAGGTTATGAAGTTGTTTGAGAAGGAGAAGAACAAAAAATCGACGAAGTACAACAATAAAGGCCAAGGGACCACTCAGAGTCAAACGATCGCGAGCGATCTCAGTAACAGAGGAGGAGGAGGAAGCGGTAGTGGACTCTCGCGAGGAAATTCTCAGTTTTCAAATCTAGGCGCCGCGCGAACATCGTCGACGAGTTTCTTAAAACGCAACGGAAGCTCAAAATCTCAGAGCGGTTTCGCGAAAGGTATCATCAGCGGTGGCGCTGCATCGAGAACATTCGTGTTTGGTAGCGCATTAGACAACTCAAACTCGCAATGGGCAACAACACAGAGAGAAACTGAAACGATGCCGTCTTCCTTAGGTAACAACTTGCTCGGAGGTGATGAAGCTCGAACGGGTTTCGGCGACGATGTTGCCAACAATAACATCAACTCAAGCGCGTCTGTGATGGAGAATAAAAAGAAGAGTTTGTTTTCCATGTTACAAAAGAGCACGAAAGATGAAGATTGGGAGAAGGACGACGACCAGGGACAGGGGATCAAAAACGTGCTGGGAATGTAGGCGTAAAACGCGCGCACATGTAGAAGACATAGAGCAAACAACTACTCTCTGTTTATGTTATTGAAACTTTTGCGACAAATACGCGTTTATTACATCTTTAAGTGCTAGAATCTATATTTTATTTATATCTTTAGTTTTCCGCTCCGATGATTGGCTTAGCCATGTTCTCATCCTCCTTCGGCTCCTTAATGATAATGGTATCCGGAATCGGCGTCTTCGGACCCATTCTACCCTTCGGATCGTGATCAAGCATAATCTTCACCTTAATACCGACGACGCCTTGTCTCAACAAGACGTGTCTCGTCGAACTAACAATGTATTCGCGAACCGGGTTACCCGAAGAAATCATGTAACCATCCTTAAACTTCATAGCCTTGGCTCTTTGACCTCTCAATTTACCAGAGACGATGACCTCCGCGCCCTTTGCGCCGTTTTCCATGATGAATCTCAAGACGCCATAGCACGCTCTTCTGACTGCCAAGCCGCCCAGCAACTTGTATCGCAAAGACTCGCACTGCGAGATGGCGCACAAACCACGGTTGGCAACCTTTTCGGCGTACAACTCGACCGCGCCTTCGGCGAAACCAAATCTCTTTTGGACCAACGAAGTCAATTCACGGATTCTGCGACCCTTTTCACCGAGAACGTTTTGCGTTCTCGTCGCGCGAATGATGATTTCCATCTTCACCGGCGTCGATCGAACTTCAACTCCAGAGTAGCCATCCTCGGCGAGTTCACGAACGAGCATTTCGTTCAACTCGGCGAAGAAGACGCCATCGGCGACGAATTTACGCTTTTTAGAAATGTTGAGGGAAGACGCCTGCGTTGTCATTTAAAGAAAGAAAGAAAGAAAGAGTTTATCGTCGTTAGTATTCTTCTCTTCTCGTAGAGAAATTTTGCGTCTTTGGAAAGCCCTGTGTGATGTTCAAAACCATCTTTCTCGCTGAACGCGCGCGTAAAGTGCGTCAAGGTCTCTCCAAGCGAAGGCATCAAAGGCCTCGATGATTGCAATTCACGCGAACAAACTCGTGAATGATACGAAAATCTCGTCCGTGGATTGATTGCACCTTCGCACCGTGCGCTCGAGCTTGGTATTGACACCGGCAAGGCCCGCACATTTGCTCAAACACACAGACACAAGAGAGGAGTTTCTCCCTCTAAATCGACCGCCCTAAAAAAATTCTCGCGGAACCTTCCGCTTTTGCGAGAGACGCGACCCGTGCAAAAGCCTCGCGCAGACGAATGCGAACGTAAACGAAACCGTATCATCCAAAACAACGGGAAGACGACGGAGGAAAAGTCAACGAGAATGAGACGCGTACCATTTTTTTATCTCGCTTGTTGTTTGCAAACAATTTAATGAAGAAGAAAAAGGGAAGAAGTGTGAAATTGGACAAATGGGAAAAATCCAAAATTTATAGAAAAAGCACACAGCCAAAAGCAGAAAAGGAAAAAGAAAGAAAAGAAAGACCGTCGGCGTCATATCGATGTCACGTCAGTAGCAATAGTTTTAAGGTCAACAACAGTATTCTGAACCCCTGCGCAGAGGCTTTATTTGCTTTCATCACTCGCGACAAAAAGATGACTAAAATACGAGAACAAGGACGATGTAAAACGAAACTTTCTCCCTCTCGTTCTCGCCAGAGGAAAGCTACTTTGCCTCCACCACAGCCAGTGGTACGAAACTATCATCAATAAGAATAACATACTAAGAATACACTCGCGCGGTCATGATCATCAATCACGCGCTCTCTGCGTTTTGCAAACTCAGATTGTTCACCAACTCCTTCAAAGAAACGACGTTATCTTTCAAATCTTCAATCTCTTCGTCTTTTTCTCCCAAAAGTTCCAAGACGACGTTGTACCTCTTTTCGATTTCCGTAAACTCTTCGCGAAGCTGAGCGTCGGCCAAATCTTTCAACGACGTTTGACCGTGCGATTGAAAGTAACTTTCGTCTTCGCTCAACAAATACGCCGTGAGCTCTTCGCTCAGAGCGTCTCTCGTGGCCTCCAATCGCTTTATTCTCGTGTTCGCGAGCTCTAACTGTTCCGTGCGAGCTTGAAGTTGTCTCTGCGCGTTTTCTAAAATTTGCTGAACTTGTAAAGACGCGCCTTCTCCAAAAGAAGAGAGAGAGTCAAACGTTATGGGAACGGTCCACATGGACGGTCCTCCTTTCCCGTTGGTTTTTTGGCTTTGTGCTGATGTTGACACTCTCTCGCCACTAGGGGCGATACCATCGCCGCCGGTGCCACCGCCACCGTGACCGCGCAATTCTGCCAACTTGATGTTTGCTTGACGTAATTTTTCTTCCAAACTTTTTACCGACTCCTCAAATCGGTCCCGTTCTTCGTTCAACGTGCGATCAATCTTTTCCACTTTTGCCCGTTCTTCGGCGAGAAGATTCCGTAACTGTTTCATTTGATCTTTGATTTCTTTTTCGCGCTCTTCTCGTTTAGCTTCTTTCTCGGCGATATTTTGCAACACGGATTTTTGCGCTTCCTTTTCCTCCTCGCGCTCCGTCTTCATCTCTTCGCACTCGTCTTGTATTTTTCTAATCTCTTCATCTTTCTGAGCAATCTTCATTTTATGCGATTTCAGATCGGCGTTAATCTTCTCGCACTTCTCCATCGCTTCGAGTTTCAGCGCCTTTTCTTCCTCGGTCGCACTTTCAGCCTGTTCGATTCTTGCGAACAACACCGCCTCGACTTCTCGCCATTCGTTTGTTTTCTCATCCATTAATTTCTCGTTACTTTCGATTTGTTTCAAGAGCGGTCGCGTGCTTTCGGGCATTTTTCTGGTCAACTCCTCCAACTTCTCCTCAGCTATTCTGCATCTCTCCTCGACTTCGATTAAATCTCGTTTCAATCGTTCCTCTTGCCGTTCGTATTGTACCGTGTTGCGCTTGAGCGCGTGCTCCAAATCTTTCTTCAGTTCTACGAGATTGAATTCTCTTTCTTTCGCCTCGGATAATTCTTGCTCTAACTTGGCTTTACCAGAGTTCGTGATGGATAAATCTGCGGTTTCTCTTCTCGCTTCCGCCAGTTTATCCGAAAAGTATTGATTCTTCTCCTCTAAATCCGTCGTCAACTCTCGATTGTTCATCTCGGCGACTTTCAAATTTTCTTGCACGCGAACGAATTCGTTGTTTCGCTCTTCCATCTCTTCGTCTTTTTCTCGTAACGTAGCTTTCAACTTTTTAATCGTCCCTTCCATTTCTGATTGTTTCTTGCTCAACACTTCGCCTTCTTTCATGACCTCGTCGATAATTTTATCCTTCTCTTTCACTACATCCGAAACCGCTCTATTTTTCTCTAAAGATTTCTTCAATGTGTCTCGCTCTTTCGTCAACGCGAGGACTTTCCGCTCAGCTTGAGCGACGCGATCTTTCATCTCTTGTTCGAGTTTTAAAGCCTCGCTTTCGTCTTGTCTTTTCAATTCCGCGTCGGCTTCGTTTTTTCTTTGCAAAGTTTCCTCTCGAGCCGCGAGCGCTTGTTTCGTCGTTTCGAGTTCTTTCGATTGTTCGAGATGTTTCGCTTTCAACGTCTCGAGCTCTCTCAGAAGCTCCGCAGTTGCATCGTTACTTTCGTCGTCGTTTGCTCCTTTCTCTACTGCTGCTATTTTTGTTGGTGTTGTTGTTTTTGATGTTGCCGCTGCTGTTGCTATTGTTGTTCCTTTAGTGCTATTACTAGTAGAAGCGTTGGCATCAGATTCGCTCGTCGATTTTTGTGGTGGTGGTGGCGGTGATGGTGACGATGACGCCGGCGCTACTTGCGCCGCTGGTTTCTGCTTCGCGTCGGGAACCGCCGGCGAAGCTTTCTTCTTCTTCTTCTTCTTCTCGTTTTCTTCCTTCTCTTTTTGAGCAGCGGCTGTTGCTGCTGCTGCTGCTGTTGCTGCGGCGACGGCGGCGCGCTCGCGTTCGCGTTTTTCTTCTTCTTCTTCTTGTTCCTTCTTCTTTTTCTTCTCTCTCTCCTTCTTCTTCTTCTCTTCTTCTTCTTCTTCTTCTTTCCTCTTTTTCTCTGCTTTTGCCTTCTCTAGTTTCTTCCTCGCTTCTTCTTTCTGTCTCGTCGCGTTCGCTGCCGCTTTCTCTTTTACGACGAGTTCCTCCTCGTTCATTGATAAACTCTCTTCCTGCTCGTTAAAATCATCATCGCGAGAGAGATGATTCATCCTTTCCGCTTCCATGACTGTATTCTTCACGGCCTCGTCCGTCATTCCTTTCATCTGCGAATACGCCTCGTCTGCTTTCGTTTCCAACTCTTTCACCACGTTGGAGATGGAATCGGAGAGCGAGGCGAAGTGGAAGTCTGCTGAAGTCGGGAGAGAAATCGACGGAAGCGAGAATCCCCATCCCGTGGAATCACTTTCTTCTTGTTGTTGTTCTTCTTCTTCTTTTAATTCTTCTTCTTTTAATTCTTTTAATTCTTCTTTCTTCTTAGTAGTAGGAGTATGAGTAGGAGTCTCGCTCATCTTCTTCTTCTTTTGTCTCCTCTAGAGAAGAGAGAAGAACAAGAAGAGAGACTTTTTCTGTTGTTTCACTCAGACAGAAGAAAGAAAGAAAGAGCTTGTTTGTTTTAGAGCGAAGAGAGAAAAGAAAAAAAAGAAAAAAATTTGTCTCGTGTGTCTCCTCTTTCGTAAAAATATCAAATTTCATTCTTCATAGGAGAGAGAGAGAGCGAGAGAGAGCGAGAGAGAGTGATGATGATGATGATGATGAGAGAATGAGGACGGAAGACCAAAACCAGAAGAGAGAACGGGGCGACGATGATGTTGAGAACAACAACAACAACAAAATCAAAACTGTCTTCTCCAGAGTGCACGTGTACGATAACGAGAACAAAAGACGCATCCAAAACGACTGGGGAAGAGACCCGTTTTTTTGGGCGACGCCGAAAGTGTTCGCGAAAGAAATTTTAAACGCGCGAGCGGTGGAGAATACGAACGAAAGCGTTTGGGAGATTGAAGATAGAAGAATAGTGGGTGGTGCAAAGCATAGAAACAGTGATGATGATGATGATGAAAAGAAGAAGAAGACCAAAAGAATCATCAGGAGAATACGAAAGTGCGAACTGTGCGGCGTTATCGTCGAGTTTACCACGAGGAAAGATTCCAAGATATTTCTCTCTTTAGACGATGGGACCGGAGTCATCGAGTGCGTGATTTGGGCGCCTTCGACGATAACCTCTTCCGAGGATAATAATACTTCGTTCGGTTTCGTGGACGAGGAAGAGGAGAACTATTATACTCTCAACCAAGTGGAACGAGACCCGTTTGGGAGGATGGTCGCCGACGACGGCGTGTTACTTCTTCACGGAAAACTTCGTCTCGGCGAAACCGTGTTCGTCCAAGGCAGAGTGAGTCTGTATAACGGGAAGAAACAGATAGTCGTAAACTCGATGCAGATGATATGCGAGAGAGAAGGGTTGGCGAGAGAGAGGGATTTAGAGACTCTGTTTTGGTTAGACGTGGTCGAGCAAAGGATGGATAAAGGATATTAGATTGTTAGATATATTAGATTTGATGTAAAAATGTATATAAAATTTTAGCTTGTTCGAGATTTTTGACTCTTTCCCAAATTTTTTTCTCCTCTTTCTTTCATCAATCGTCCTTCCCATGCTTCCTTTCAGCTCCAAAAACACACAAAAGGAAGGCGCTTGATGAAAATTCGCCATATTTAGAGAGAGAGAATAGAGATAAAAAATGGTGACTCCTTTGGTGAAAACGACCAAGATCAAGAAGAAACCCAACGGGTTCACGCGTTATCAATCCGATACCGCGAAGAGAGTTTCGGTACGTCTCTTTTACTCGCGCATTACGACGACTCTCGTGGTCGAATTTCTTCCGCGAAAAAGAAATGTGGAGACGGAGAGAGGTCTTTTTATCTGTGGGGAGGAGAAACGCGCGTTTGCGACGCGTAAAAGAGGGATATCGAGACGTAAACGCATGAAATGAATGTTTTTGCGTTCATTTTAATCGTCATCTCGAGATGTTGTGCATGCGTGCACCCCTCTTTTACGCATTCAAAGCGCGCGATTTTCCCTCCCTTTTTCGAGTCCGCGAAGCCCTTTGTCCTCGTGGAGTAAAAGTCTTTCTCAAAATCGTTCGTTTTAAAACAAATTTTCACTCCTCGCAAACTAACCTCGATCATCCTTCTCTCTTTCAACAACAACAGACGTCATGGAGACGACCGAAAGGTATTGATTCTCGCTTCAGACGTAAATTTAAAGGTTTGCCGTACATGCCGAACGTCGGCTACGGTACCGCCAAGAAAGCCAAACACGTCTTGCCGAATGGCTTCTTGAAGTTTGTCGTCAAGAACGTCAAGGACTTGGACCTCTTGTTGATGCACAACAGAAAATACTGCGCGGAAATTGCCCACAACGTCTCTGCGTTGAAGAGAAAAGCTATCGTCGAGAGAGCGGCGCAATTGAACGTCTGCGTAGTGAACAAGGACGCGCGCTTGCGCTCCGAAGAAGACGAATAAATGTGTTCGTTCTTCTTCGAGATGTAGATTTTTTGTAGTAGAAGCTTAGTAAAACAGAGAGAGAGAGAGAATAAGAGAGAGAGAGAGAATAGAGAGAGAGAGAGAGAGAAAGTTGTGTTTTGTAATATGTATGTTATATATCACGACGCGACGAGTGACGATGAAATATAATTTAACTCGCTTATATCGCTTATAAAATTTTCGTTTTCTTTTCACGCACTCAAAGTTTTGTTGCCATGGTAAATTATATTCTAATATTCCTCATTACGACAGTAAATGTTCTTCGGCAGTCGCGCGAAAGGAGGAAGACCTGTGACAGAAGATGAACGCGCAAAAGTTTTGGAGGAGGAGAAATACCCCACGCTCGATGAGCTGAGAGACTCGACGGCGATCGAGTCGACGAACAGTTTAGACTTGGTTGGTTTGAAACAATTGAAACAAGAAGAAGAAGAAGAAGAAGAAGAGAAGTCGTTGCCGTTGAGGAAGAAGAGGACGATTTTAGAGGAGTGCGCGGAGAGTATCTTGAACGAAGCGCGCAATCATAGCGACGGCCAAGAGACGAACGAGGAGGTTCCTGAACCGCAAATCGTGTATCACGTGAAGAGACTGGCCGAGTTAGCCAGCAGAAGTGCCAGAAGTGATGATGGCGAAGACGACTTTTTGCGAGACGGCGACGGCGGCGTTCGGAACCAAGAAAATAAAGGCAACCACAACCACCGCCACCAAGAAGAAGATAAGAATTTCAACGGAATTCAAACGAACGAGGAAGCTGATATCGTCATGACGGTATTCGAAACGATCGCGGAGAGAGAATCGGCGCTGTTGAGAGAAACGTGCGCGGAAAGTTTGGGTTTACTCTCTCGGGCGTTTCTCGCCGTCGATTCGATTTACGAAGAAAAGCTATTGGAAATTGCGTTTGTTCTGTTGGAAGACGACGATCCAGACGTCGTCAAAAAGACGGAGGAACAGTTTTCGGTTATTTGCGAAAACATAACGAGAGATTCCATCGATAGAATGCTTATACCGCACGTGATTAACGTGATGTTTAAAGAGAATGACGAACAGCTGCGAATATCTTCCTTGAACGTCATGAAGAATATTTTGGTCGGGTCAGGAAATAGTACTACGTTCGTTGAACATTGTTACCATGGAACAAATAGTATTGGCGAAAAGGATTTGGAAACGATGGATGAGATGATTGGGTGCTTCTCGAGCGCTTCGCAGGATAAAAGTTATCGCGTGCGAGAGACGTTTATTCAAAACGCAGTGGAAGTAGCCCCACGATTAAGAGAGATAACACTGACGGTGGACGCCTCGAAAATGGCCGCAATAGAGACGCACTTAAGAGCTTTAATCGATGGATTCGTCTTGTTGTGTGAGGATGAAAACTGGGCCGTTCGCTTCAACTGCGTGAAATCGCTCCACGCGTTGGCGAAAATTTCCTCCTGGGACTCGGTCGTCGTCGACAAAAAATCTGCGGGTACCGATATCAGTACCGATAAAGTGTTGGACTTGTTCGATAAGCTTTCCAACGACGTTTCTAAGAAAGTTCAGCTATTGACGTCGTGCGAGCTTGGTAACGTCCTCGCTTCTTTGCTACCCGGAGATGTCAACGATGCAAAACTTTCTGGAATAATTCAGAAATATTGCGATACGGTTCGAGAAGTGAGCACGAATCGTAGCGGTGCAAACGCGAAAGATGATGATATTGAACAGATTCGGATAAGCTGCGCGAGTTATTTTGGTGCCATGTGCGAAAAGTTAGCTCCGATTGGGAAGTGGGACGACATTGTTGAAGCGTTTAGATTACTTTCGTCGCCGCCACCGCCGCCGCCGCCTTCAGCCATCGACGGACACGCTAACCATAGTGATCCGAACTGGCTGTTGAATTCAAACGCTCACAAAGCGAGACTTGAAATTGCAAAGTCGCTGGAAACAATCGTAAACTCACTTCCTGGTGATATCGTGGTCAGGGATATCTGCCCTATCGTGGAAGCAACGTTTCTGAATGATCTCAACGACGAGGTGAAAATTGTAACCATCTCGCAGTTACATCACCTCCTTCAAAAAAAGTGTTCTGCGATGATGAAGAATGAAGGTACTTCTGACGAAAATAAAAATGCGTCTTCTCCTCCTCCACCTTCTTCTGGACGTTCTGCGCCGATTGTGAACCTCTTATCTTCGCTCGCGGAAGATTCCAGCGCTTACGTTTCCCTTTCTCCTTTAAAGTCTAGGAAACCGGCGGCGGCGGCGGATTCCGTGGGAAGTTGGAGAGTTCGACTCGAATTGGCTTCCTCGTTGGGGAACATCTCGAACAACATGCCGATGCAACCACGACCGTCTTCTCTTCTGTCCATATCTTTGAAGCTCTTGAAAGACCCAGTGCATGACGTGAGGAAAGCCGCGAGCTCGATGGATTCGTTTTATTACGTGTTCAAGAACAGTTTAACGCTTCTGTTTTCAGAACCGCCGACGTGGTCTTCGTCCAGTCGCGCTGAATACAAAGACGCTTCAAATGCAATCGAAAGCGTTATTAAAATGGCATCGAGTAAGATTTGGACGGAACGCAGAACGTTCGCAGAGTGTTCTGGACGCGCGCTACTCGCTTTAGGCGAGCAAGAGGAGAGAATACAAAAGCAAGACAAGAAACTTCTTCAAATGCAAAACACGTTACTGACGAAACTGTGCTTTCTCGTGGCATCCGATGCGGTTTCGAGCGTTCGCTTAGCCGCATTAGAGGCGTTGGTAGAATTGATTTCCAAAGATAACTCTATAGCGAGCGATGCGATCGTTCTCTCGGCGCTCGAAAGCGATAGAAATGAGGATAGCGTTGGGTTGAACGCCATCGAAGTGGAAGCTCGAGAGCGATTGTCAAACGTGATTAACGAAGTGAGCTTTTCGAAAATAACCGTCTCTTCGTGACTCGACGCGAATCAAATATAAATTAGCACGACGACATGTATACTACTGGTACTACTAGTACTATCAAACACTAGATAGAAGAAAAAGAGATTAGCGCGGCTGCTGTATATACTTTGTACTTATCATAAACGGAGTACTACTCTAAATATATAAAACAAAACAACTCTCTCTCTCTCTCTCTCTCTCTTTCTCCCC
>Ga0206124_10002935_pt1 | contig 12406 bp, 10 predicted proteins | sample Helgoland_Spring_3_FD_148671 | JGI IMG/M metagenome (GOLD analysis project Ga0206124, IMG submission 148671) | Pelagic subsurface seawater microbial communities from Kabeltonne, Helgoland, North Sea - Helgoland_Spring_Bloom_20160321_2 | ecosystem: Environmental > Aquatic > Marine > Epipelagic ... | reverse complement strand
TTTATTCCGTGGTTTAAAACTGTGGAGTACCAAAGAGAAGTGCCAGAAGAGTTTGAATTAACTTTTGAAGAAAAAGATTACAAAGAAAAATATGAACTAACAGATGAACAAATTTACTGGAGACGGTTAAAAATCGTTGAAGGTGGAGTAGACAAGTTTAGGCAAGAGTACCCTGCTAACGCAGAGGAAGCTTTCCTTGTATCTGGTTCTTCTGTGTTTAACCCAGAAAAGATTAACTCTTTCCTACCAGTACAACCAATTGCTCTCAGATTATATAATGAAGAACTAGGTTCTTTTGATGACAGCCCGAGGGGTAATCTTGAGATATGGATACCACCAGACTGGAAAGATAACTATATTATCGGAGCAGATGTTGCTCTCGGTGTTAAACAGGATTACAGCACAGCTATTGTGTTAAACACACAGGGACACATTTGTGCTATGTATAGAGACAACACAGTAGACCCTACACTCTATGGTGAACATTTGTTTTATCTTGGTAGATATTTTAATAATGCTTTGTTGGCAGTAGAATCAAACAGTATGGGTGTTGCAACTCTGCAAAGACTCAAACAAATGAGTTACATTAACATGTATTATGAAACTAAAGCGGCAAAGTTAAGTTCTGAAGAAGGACAGACACCCGGATTTAGGATGACACATGGTAGTAAGCCTAGAGTAATCGGACAGTTAAAGAATGCGGTTGAGGAAGAAGATATTTGGATTCCCTCCAAGACTATACTATCTGAAATGAAAACTTATATATCTACTTCTTCTGGTAAAACAGAAGCTATTCAGGGTAGGAACGATGATACTGTTATGGCCCTTGCTATTGCTTGGGAAGCATACAGAACTAACATCGATAAGTTATCAAGTCAAAAGGTAGATTGGAGACAAAAGAATTTTGTTAATCGTAATAATGAGGAATGGATTTAATGGCCAAGACAAGTAAACAAATAGAAGAGATCAGACAGCGCATGATGCAAGATCCTCGTCAGGCTAACTTTGCTGAAAGCATGATTGACCCTAATACAGAGGAAGGTCAGGAAAAAATTAAAAAGTTTCAGGCGGCAGGGGTTAAAGCTGCTGCAGAGGCACGAAGACAAAAAAGAGAAAGAGATGCACGTATCGCTGCCAAGGCTGCTGAAATGGCAGAAACCCTGGAGGCAATTAATTCTGTAGCTCAAGATCCCCTTGATATAATGAAATTGTTAATGCATGAAGCAATGGAAGAGGGTGATAGAGAAGAAGCATTTAAGATTGCTAAAGAGCTAGGCGAGTATAAAGCGCCTAAGAAAACTAGAGTTGAATCTGTTAATACAGACAGAGCTAGTGCTGATCTTAGTGTAGAAGAGCTAGAGGAACTAGCACAACTTAAAAGAGACTTGGAGGATAACTAATGGCTATTTACAAACCATCGAAAGGTGTAAAACAAAAGAATGGTAAAGTTTGGGACCCCACTCTTAAGTCAAAGAACTCCGCTACCTATGCTAGGGCTAACGAAGTAGAAACTAAAGAACCGGAGCTTGCTCGTGCTCACCGTGAAGAATGGCGGAAAGAGGGTAAAGACGGGCTGCACAGCTGAACCTCATGCTGTCCTTGGGTCCTGGGGTACCTGTGGTTCAAAAACCCCAAATAATTATATACCCATGTGGGTTTGATTGATAGGAGGCCTATATGGGCGATTATATGACAGGTTACCGAGAGAAGGTAACTGATGAGCAGCTGATAAGTTTGGTTTCCACAGGAGTATCTAATTCAGTTGGTGACTTCTTAAACTCTTCTGAACTATCAAATGATAGACTACAGTCTACTTATGAATACGCAGGGCTTCCTGCTGGCCACCTAAGACCTAATGGTGTGTCTAAAATTGTATCTTCAGATACCACAGAAACTATTGAGGCGTACCTTGCAATTATTTCAGAACTTATGTTTAACAATAACAGGCTGGCAAAATTTAAGTCCTGGTCAGCTTCACCAGCCGCTATCGCTGCAGCTAACGATGCTTCTGACCTGGTAAACTACACTATCTTTAAAAAGAATAACGGGTGGGAGTTACTCAATACGTGGGTTAAGTCTGCCTTGTTGTGGAAAAACTCTGTTATCCGTTGGGATTTTGTAGAGGACATGTCTACTAAATTTGAGGAGTACGACTCTCTTACAGAGGAAGCACTAGACCTTAAGCTGGCAGACAAAGACGTTGAAGTGGTGGGTGAATTAAATTTTAACCCTATGACTAACACTTACGAAGATGTAAGACTAAAAAGATCTTATGATATGTCTCGTGTTAAGATTGAGAATGTACCACCAGAAAACTTTCTGATCTCAAGAGATGCGAGCAGCATTGAGACCGCAGCATTTGTGGGCATTCAAGTAGAAATGTCACGTTCAGATATCCGTAAGATGTATCCTGATATTGCAGAAGGCCTTGAAGATTGGTCGGTACTTCCTACTACTTCCGAAGATCATACTGTATATTCTCATGACGTAGCAGTACGTAAAAGAATTACGGGGCAATCTTACTGGCAAGGAATGACAGATGCGGATGATGCTCTTGAAGCTAATCGTAACGTAGCAGTAACAGAATGCTGGATGGAAGTAGACCGGGATGGTGATGGTATTGCAGAGTTGAAACACTTCATTGTGGCCGGAGATATTATCCTGCACGAAGAAGATTGTAACTATGTTCCTCTTGCTTCTCTCAGCCCATTTGAAATTCCATACGAATTCTTTGGTTTGTCTGTAGCAGATATGACAAGGTCAACCACCCTTACCTCCACTGCAATCCTGCGTGGTTTTGTTGAGAACACCTACCTTACTAACTATTCTCCTAAGCTGGCAGACCCTAACGTAGTAGACTTTTCTGCACTGCAAAATCTAAGACCCAAGCAAATTATTCCTACAAACGGAAATCCGCAGGGGGCAGTATCTGATCTACCTCCAAGCCCTATTAGTGCTGGTACAGTTCCTCTGTTACAACACTTACAAGTTCACAAAGAACAAGCAACAGGTATGTCTAAAGCTGCACAAGGGCTTAATGACGAGCTCTATGTTTCAGGTAACAGTGAAATGAAGCTTAGCCAAGTAATGAATGCAAGTCAAAAACGCATTCAACATATCGCTCGTAAATTTGCAGAGGGCGGATTCAAAAGACTATGTGATGGTGTATTTAAAACTATACGTGACAACATGGATGAAATTACCATCATGTCTGATCGTAGAGGAGAAATCCTTGATGTAGATTTAAAGAACCTTCCAGAGTGTATTGAGCTTGAAGTAGATGTTAACTTGGGTGAGAACTCTAATGCTAACAAAAGGGACAAGTTAATGCTGGTTGCTTCTCAATTAGTTCCTATGCTTAAAGAAGCAGGAGCAGGAAGTATGATTAAACCAGATGCCATTGCAACTATTGCTTTTGACCTACTCAATACTCTAGACTTGAGACCTGAAAATTATTTGAGGGATCATACTACAGAAGAGTTTATTAAAGAAGCAGAGCAATTACAGAAAACCGCAGCCGAACAAGAGGCTAAGATTAAAGAGATTAATAACCGTGTTGAAGAATCTAAAGCTAAACAAGCAGAAGCTAACTCTGTTTATACTAAAGTTCAAGCAGATAATTCGCTTCAAGATAACATTAGGCAAACAGCTATTGCGCTTGATCGTCACAATCAAGAATGGGCTCGCCTTACAACTGCCGCCATTAAAGCGGAAGTTCCTCCTGAGCATTTACCGACTCCGGGAGATATGGACGAAATCATGATGAAAGCTGCTGAGATAGTTAAATCTATTGAAGCTGCTCCATCAGGTAACGATAACCAATCACTAGATGAAATGGTTAAGAAAATGGGAATTGATCCTGCTCAAGCAGCTCAAATCCTACAACAAGCTATCGGAGGAGGTGGGCAGTAGCCCCCTCTTCTACCGCACCTCTACCCGAAAGGATGATGTGTTTATAAGGTAAATTATGGAAAAGTACAGAGAATCAGGTGAGAAGAGGATGACCAAGAAGGTGCATCCTGATCGTTTATCACAAATTGCACTACAAGAAGCAGAGTTTGCTGCACACACTCGTAATAGCTTCTTTGATTCAGCCTACGGAGATATCCTAGTAGATTTCTTTATTGAGTGGCTGAAAACAGAACCTCACGAAAGTAAAAGTCGAGAGCACTTATATGCTTGTTCTATGGCGCTTGGAAGCGTTAAAGAAAAGTTAATTAGTATCGAGACTAAAGGACGTAATATTCCTATTATGGAAACGTTAGGTGAGGACAAAAACAATGATTAGAAGCAGTAGAGAATCAATAGATAAAGTAGTGAGTAACATTGAATCTTCAATTGACTACTTTATTAACCAACATATCGCAGACATTAATGGTTCGGCTCGTATTAGAAACGACGCCAACATTGTACGGGGCCTGGTCGAATATCGAGCTGCCTTGCTTAGTCTGCAAGAAGAGTATACTCCTAAAAAGAAAAGAGGTAATCCCAACTTTGGGAAAGATAACCCCTATCTTAACAAAACGGAGGACAATGAATAATGGCTGAAGAAAATAATTCTACCCAAATGGATGACGTATTAGATAACAGCGGTTCTGAAGATCAGATGCTTGCCGACATTCTTAGTAGATCGGAAATACTCCAGGAAGCTGGTGTAGTTCCTTTCCCAGAAGAATCTCAACCCGAGCCTGAATTGATGGACTCAGAAGAAACAGGAACAGATGAAGACCTTGAAGACCCTGTAGATTCTGCCGAATATGAAGATGATGTTGAATCAGATGATGAAGAAGAGGAAGACAGTGAAAAGGAAAACGGAGATGCTGAGGCTACCGAAGTTGACACTTATGCACTGGATGACTTGGAAGACATTATGGTTACCCATAAAATTGATGGAGAAGAAGTTACTTTACCTCTATCAGATTGGATTGCTGGTTCTGCTACCAAACAACATCTCAGCAAACAAGGTCGTGAAATTGGGGAGGCTCGTAAAGCTTTAGAGCAAGAGCGTACTCAAAAACTAGGTGAAATAGAAAACTTAGCAACAATTGTAGCTAACGAAGTTTACACTGAAGAAATGAATCATCAGAAAAAGTACCATGATATCTCTCAAAAGCTAGCAACAGCGCAAAGAGAAGGGGATACTTATGAGATTGGTGAACTACTTCAGGAACAAACTAAGGCTCAGACTGAATATTGGAATGCCCGTAACAAGAGAGAAACACTCGCAACTCAGGTACAACAACAGCGGCAGCAACTACAACAACAGCAATTTGAAGAATCAGTTAAACACTTTAATGATACTATTACTGAGATTATTCCTGACTGGAACGAGACTATTCAACAATCTGTGCGTGAATTCGCATTGGAAGAAGGCTTGCCTGAAGAATTAGTTAATGTAGTATCAGATCCTCAACTAGTAAAATTTGTGGATGAGTTTAGACGATTAAAGAAAGGTATTGAAAGTGGCGCTAAAAAGCGTGCTAAATTACCTGCCAAGAAAATGCCTGCTAAGAAAGCTCCTTCACCAACTAAACGTAAACAAAACAAGGAAGCAACAGTTAAAGCTCGTGCATTCAAGGAGAATGCTTCTCCCGAGGATCAAATCGAGTTTTTGAAAAAGTTTGCTCCCACACGATAAGCCAATATTCGGCTAATATATAGGTATAAATAAAATGGCAACAGGACGTTATGGCACTTCAGGTGCATCAACACAAGCGGCTAACGCAGTAGGCAACCGCTTTCCTTCCGGCGCATCAAGCGCAGCAGTCTCCGAAAAAGAGGATCTGGCAAACTTCATCTCGATGATTACTCGTGATGAAACACCTTTCATGTCTTCTATCGGCAAAACAAAAGCTACTGGTATTTACCACGAGTGGCAAACAGACGAGCTCAAAGCTCCAGGTAACTCTCGTGTTGCACAAGGTGCTGACTTCGATGCAGTTACTCCAGATGGCCGCACCACTACTGGTGGTGATCACGGTGCTGGTGGCGGTGTAGTCCTTGCAGACGCTGATCGTAACCGTTCACGTCTTGGTAACTACACACAGATCAACGCTAAAACAGTTGCAGTATCCGGCACTAAACGTGCAGTAGACCAAGCTGGCGTTGCAGATGAGTACGCTTATCAGTTGAAAAAGCGTGGCACAGAAATGCGTCGTGACGTTGAGGCTGACTTGATTCACTCGCTGAACGTATCTACTCCAGGCTCCGCATCCACTGCAGGTACAATGGCTGGCGTATTCTCTTGGGCTTCCAACGTTGTTAACGTTGCCTCCACAGATGCGGTAAACACAGCTGCTCGTATTTCTAACGCAGGTGTTACTACTGCAGAAGCAGGTATTGGTTCTAACAACTTCTCAACTGAATCCACAACTTCAAACGTAGGTGAACTTGAGTTGTCTCATATTGATGAGATCATGCAAACAATCTACGAAGCTGGTGGTAAGGCTACTCGTGTAATGCTCTCACCAAAGAACCGCCGTACATTCTCTGCAAAAGCGAATGCTACAGGTTCTAACGTACGCCGCAACATTGATGAGTCCGGTAAACTTCGTCAAGCAGTAGACATTTATATGTCTGACTTCGGTGATGTTATGGTAGAGCCTAACTACATCATGGGTCTTGCTGCATCTGCAACAGGTACAGGTGGCACTTCTGCTGATGCAGTATCTATTCAAGATGCTTTTGCATTGGTATACGATCCAATGTGGTTCAAAATGGCTACTCTTCGTCCAATGCAGGAAGTTGACGTAGGTCAAAACGGTGACTCCACCGTAGGTATGTTCGTTGAAGAGACTACTCTTGAATGTTCTAACCCTAACGCTTGGGGTGTAATCGCTAACATCGGCGCTTAAACTTAGGAAAGGGGGCACCTTCGGGTGTCCTCTTTTACTATAGGAGTAATCAATGCAAGTTAAAATTACAGCTAACGCCAATGCACTAGTGCTTGGTACTGATACCCTTATTGCTGCAAACAATGAGCTTTATACTAAACTAGAAACATGCCATGCAGAGGTAGATCCTTCTACAGGAAAAATTGTTAAGATACATTTAGATCGCCCAGGAAATAACCATTACGATGTAGTAATTGGAACTACTGCAGGGACAGTATATAGAGTACAAGTGGGAGAAATTACAACAAGCGGAGGCTTTTGTACATATTTAGACTCTCTATAAATTAAGGAAACAGCATGGCAAAATGGACACACTCCTCAGTAACAGGAGACCTTACAGGTCAATTAATTACTGATACTAATGGTGAAAATATTTGGAAAGTTGAAGGCAACATTTCAGACACCATTGAAGAAGTTAAAAAAGAAAAAGAAGCAGGACGTAACAGGAAGTCACACTATCAAAAGATGTGTTCTATTCCTAACGTAATTGTACTAGAGCTTAATACAAAATATAACCTGGATATACTAGATCCAGAGTTTATGCATGATCCTGCTAAGAAAAAGAGATTGGTTTATTTGTTGAAGACAGAATATCCAGATTTACTAGTAATGACATAGAGGTTTATTATGGCTACATACGTAGAATTTGTAGGATCTGGTGATTTCACTGGTGATAACGCAGGAATGATTAGGGACTGGGCTAACAGAGATGTTTCAGTTCTTTCTAACTCAGTGGTAACCCGGTGTTTCGAGTATGGAGCCGATAAAGCTTACAGAACGCTACGTGTACCTCCACTAGAAATTACTAAATTATATGACGTAAACGGAACACAAGAAGAAATAGATGCCGCAGGGGCATTTGACACTCCAGACTTGGGGCCAAGTGCTTATCAAGGTGGCAGTGTACTTACTATGCCAACTCCCAATGATTTAATTGATATTGTATTTATACGTAACGCTAACACAACAATTAAAAACCCAGGTATTGTATATAACGAAAAAGTAGACGTTAGAACCTTTAATGATGGTTATAGCCAGACTAAAGATTTTAACTTTTATACCAGAGTAGGAAACAAAATAAAACTTCACGGCAAGTTTGCTAGGGGAGATGTATTAGAAATTCATTACTACAGACGTCTACCTGCACTCAATGCTACCTACTCTGCTACTTACAATAACTGGAAAGCAGGACTGGGTACCTTGAGTGTTAATGGAGTTCCGACTACCTACTCTGCTTCTGCAGACAAGACAGAATCCTTTTTTAATGCTAGAAGCAGTGGACCTGTAGTAGTCAATGGGATTAGGGTAGATGCCGTTGCCCTTGGTATTTTAGAAGCAGCAGCAGATATTTCTGAATCAGTAGCCTTGTTTGAAACCGCAACTATCGATGGGCGTATGTTGGGAGATATAGACAATAATGGCTTAATAGGAACATTTGACGCCTTGAGTTACACTAAGTGGTATCAGGGTGTTTCGCAACTTCAAGCTTACAATGACTATATAGTGCAGGTACTTAACCCTTATATCCTTGCTAACCCAGTCACCTACGCGGCCTACATAGATAATGGATCTACCAACTGGGTAGGTAATGAAGCCGAACACTGGTTGCGGGACGAGAATGAAAGAATAGTACTTTTCGGAGCACTACTTGAGGTATTTATCTACCTTAACGATAACGAAGAAATAAAAAAGTACCAAGAATTATTTAATCAAGAACTAGAAGAGTTAAACAAAGAAGAGCTGATTCGTAAAACAAAAGGCGGAAACTTAGCAATGTCATTCGCATACGATAACTTGCTGTAGAGGAGTGTACAATGGGATTTAGAGATTCAGATAATATAATTGAACCTGTTGACGATGGGGGTAGCTTTGATACTGATAGTAATGCAAACTCTGTTACTTCTACTAGTGAGTCTGCTGCAAATGCTTTGCTTGCTGCAAGCCATGCGGAAGCCGCTCTTGCTGCTAAAATAGCGGCAGAGTTAGCAGAAACAAATGCTGAAACAGCTGAAACAAATGCTGAAACAGCTGAAACAAATGCTGAAACAGCTGAGACAAATGCAAGTACAAGCGCAACTAATGCCGCTACATCAGAAACAAATGCTTCTACTTCAGAAACAAATGCGGCTGCAAGTGCTTCTGCCGCTGCTTCTTCGGCAGCAGAGGCTCAATCTTCTGAAGATGACGCGGAAGTATCAGAAACAAATGCAGCTAACTCTGCAGCTGCTGCTCTTGTTAGTGAAAATAATGCAAGCTCCTCTGAAACTAATGCGGCAACAAGCGCAGTAACTGCAGCTACTCAAGCAGGAATCTCAACAACCAAAGCAGGGGAAGCTTCTGTAAGTGCAGCTGCTGCTCTTGTTAGTGAAAATAATGCAGGCACTTCGGAAACAAATGCTGCAGACAGTGAAACTAACGCTGCTACATCAGCAACCGACGCTGCTGCAAGTGAAACTAACTCTGTTACATCAGCAACTAACGCTGCTACCAGTGAAACTAATGCGGCTAATAGTGCCACTAGCGCTGCTACTTCAGAAACTAATGCAAGTAACTCTGAAAGTGCAGCATCGACAAGCGAAACTAATGCTGCTACTAGCGAAACAAATGCTGGCAATTCTGCTACGGCAGCTGCAACATCTGCCACTAATGCAGCTACTTCAGAAACTAATGCAGCAAACTCTGCGACAGCAGCAGCTACTTCAGAAACTAACTCTGCAAATTCTGCTACTGCTTCTGATACAGCTAAAACAGCGGCTCAAGCTGCTCAAACAGCTGCAGAGACTGCAGAAACTAATGCGGAGACAGCCGAAACAAACGCAGGTAATAGTGCTACTGCGGCGGCTACTTCCGCTACTAACTCAGCTAACTCTGCAACAGCGGCGGCTAGTTCTGCTTCTGCAGCATCTACTAGCGAAACTAATGCTGCAACTTCAGCTACTAATGCGGCTACTTCAGAGACTAATGCAGCTACATCGGAAACCAATGCTAGTAACTCTGCTACTTCAGCTAATAACAGTGCTACTGCAGCTCAAACAGCGCAAGCTGCGACTGAGCTAGTATTTGATAACTTTGATGATAAATTTTTAGGAACTAAAAGTTCTGATCCAAGTGTTGATAATGATGGAAACGCCTTAGTAGAAGGTGCCATGTACTACAATAGTAGTAGTAATGCTATTAAGTTTTATAATGGTAGTTCATGGGAAGCACCTAGTGTTGCAGCCTCTAACAGCGCTACAGCAGCGGCTACAAGTGCCACTAATGCAAGTAACTCTGCAGGTGCAGCTTCAACGAGTGCTTCTAATGCGGCTAATAGTGCTACTAGTGCTGCTACTTCAGAAACTAATGCTGCAAGTAGTGCTTCCGCTGCTTCTACAAGTGAAACCAATGCAGCCACCAGTGCTACTAACTCAGCTAACAGTGCTACAGCCGCACAAACAGCAGAGACCAATGCTGAAACAGCACAGGCTGCTGCTGAAACAGCTGAAACCAATGCGGAAACAGCACAAGCTGCTGCTGAAACAGCGGAAACCAATGCAGAAACATCGGAAACTAATGCCGCTGCAAGTGCATCTACAGCCTCAACGCAGGCTGGCATAGCGACAACTAAAGCTGGAGAAGCATCTACATCAGCCACTAACGCTGCTACATCAGCAACTAACGCTGCTACCAGTGAAACTAACGCTGCTACATCAGAAACTAACGCTGCTACCAGTGAAACTAATGCTGCTACATCAGCCACTGCTAGTGAAGCATCTAAGGTGGCTAGTGTTAATGCGCAGGCCGCGTCTGAAACTGCGGAGACTAATGCCGAAACAGCACAGGCTGCTGCTGAAACTGCGCAAACTGCGGCTGAAACTGCTGAAACAAACGCTGCTACCAGTGAAACTAATGCTGCAAGCTCTGCTTCATCTGCATCGACTGACGCTGGAACGGCTACAACTAAGGCCGGGGAAGCTGCCACCTCTGCTACTAACGCAGCTGCCTCAGCTTCTACGGCAACAACTAAGGCTTCTGAAGCATCTACTTCCGCTTCTAATGCGGCTACCAGTGAGACCAACGCGGCTACCAGCGCTACCAATGCGGCAACTTCTGAAACAAATTCTAGCAATAGCGCTACAGCTTCGGCAAGCAGTGCTTCTGCAGCCTCTACTTCTGAGACTAATGCGGCAACTTCTGAAACTAACGCGAGTAACAGCGCTACAGCGGCAGCTAGTAGTGCTTCTGCGGCTTCTACTTCAGAGACCAACGCAGCTACTTCAGCTTCAGGAGCCGCAACTTCAGCCACTAATGCTTCTACCAGTGCTACTGCTGCTCAGACTGCCCAAACAGCAGCAGAAGCAGCCTTAGATAGCTTTGATGACCGTTACCTTGGTGAAAAGTCTTCAGACCCAACCGTTGATAATGACGGTGATGCTCTTATAACAGGTGCCTTGTATTTTAGCACAGGCGGTGGCTCACTTAAAGTTTATGACGGTACTCAGTGGAATCCAACAGCGGCTACAACAGAGTCTATTCAAGATGTTGTTGGAAGTTTAATCACTGGAACAACAGGGGTAAGCGCAACTTATAATGATTCAGGTAATAGTTTAACTATTTCAGGTACAGCGGCAACTACTTCTGCAGCAGGTACGATGTCTGCAGCTGATAAAACTAAACTTGATGGAGTTGAAGCCTCTGCAACAGCCGATCAAACTGCTGCTGAGATACGCACTCTTGTAGAGTCTGCTACAGACAGTAACGTCTTTACTGATGCTGATCATACTAAACTTGGCGGTATTGAAGCAGGAGCAACTGGCGATCAAACTAACGCTGAAATCAGAGCGGCAGTAGAAGCAGCTACAGATAGTAATGTATTTACAGATGCTGATCATACTAAACTTAACGGTATTGAAGCAAGTGCTGATGTTACAGACACAGCTAACGTTGTTGCTGCGCTTACTGCTGGTACTGGTGTAAGCATTAGTGCGGCGGGTGAAGTTGCGGTTACTGTTAACCACGATAATCTCGCAGGTTTCGTAGCCAATGAACATATTGATTGGACTACTGATCAAGGCGCTACTAACATTCACAGTGGTAACTATGTAAACACTGTTTATACACACCCAACACACCCAGGTGATGATGCGGCTATCGATACAGGTGCTTTAACAGGTGCTACAGTTATCTCTGACCTTGACCTAAATATCACAACAGATACTCAAGGACACGTTACAGACGCTAACGCAACAGTTGCAACACGTACAATGACACTTGCTGACCTAGGTTACACAGGTGCTACAAACGCCAACAACTCCACACCTAACGCTACTCACACAGGTGAAGTAACAGGTTCTGGTGCACTGACTATTGCTGACAACGTTGTTGACGCTGGTAACTTAAAGGTTACAGGTAACGGTACAACATCTCAGTTCCTACGTTCAGACGGTGACGGTACCTTTACTTGGGCTACTCCAACAGATACTAATTACAGCTCCGGTGACTTTAACCATGATAGTCTTTCTGGCTATGTCGCT
>Ga0206124_10002929_pt1 | contig 12435 bp, 20 predicted proteins | sample Helgoland_Spring_3_FD_148671 | JGI IMG/M metagenome (GOLD analysis project Ga0206124, IMG submission 148671) | Pelagic subsurface seawater microbial communities from Kabeltonne, Helgoland, North Sea - Helgoland_Spring_Bloom_20160321_2 | ecosystem: Environmental > Aquatic > Marine > Epipelagic ... | reverse complement strand
TTTCAATAGCCTCAATGTGATCTTCATCACGCCATGCGTTGTGCTCATCGTGCTCTTTCTCTTCATAGCCGCTGTCTTCAGAAATACCCTCGTCAGACTCTTCTTTTTCTTTAAGAAATGCCGGCACTTCGTCATCAGCATCCTCTGTGTCAGTCTTCATGGGCTTTTTGCCTTCTTCGAGATCCGCTTCCTCTCTATTGTCGGTAGCATCTCCGGCTGTTTCCATGTCGCCATCAGCAACACCGTCTTGATCAGAGATCTCTTGAATCTCTTCGTTTTCATTGAATGAATTAAACTCCTCAAGGGTGTTAAATTTGAAGCCCCAGGCTTCTGATAAAATAGTTCTCAATTCTTTGTTTTTCCAATCTTTAGTAGACATCTTAAGTTCTCCTTTTTGTAGATGTTCGTAATAAATAGTATTTTTTATACCATCTTCCCAATCGCGAAAGCACATATTTCCGAGTTCGTATGCTTCACGCTCCATTTCTCTCATATGTTCATCGCTTTGGGCGTATCCCGGAGACGTAGATATATTGTTTAAGTCTCCGCGACAATGCTGTGTGTGGTGTACCAATTCGTGAGACAAAGAACGCAAAACATCTTTGGGATGGCGCTTTGTGACATAGAGGGTTATTGATTGATTATCTGCATCATAAAATGCTGTTTTGCCCAGTGGGTTACATGCATTTTCTTCATCACCACGAATAAATAATCTCGGCGGCTTAGAAAACCCCATTTTTTTTTGCGCAAAGGGCAAAAACTTATCAATTAAGGGTTGGAGCATGTCAGGATAGTTAATCATATATTATTCCACAATACTAAATAGTTTCAAAATAATATAAACCTATCTATATCACAGATGCACTACATCAGCAATGGGTTGCAAACTAATAGTGAACAACTCTACTATCTGATGCGGCTCATTGATGGGTTTAACAGTGGAAACCGAAACTATTCTATTAGATTTTAACTTATTTTCCATTTTAATTAAAATGCCATAGTTGCTAGCCCATCTTTTTTCAGACTCATCCCACCGAGTCCACTCTACCATATCTCCAATGCTAAGTTTTTCCGAATGCAGCGCACCGAAAGCACTTCCATCAGTCATCATACTTCACCATCCAGCTGCAGATCCCTGATTTCAAATATGCTTGCAAGATTGCTGCAGCCTCATCTATACTACTATATGGGCCAGTATTGTTTACTTGTGATGCCGGCTCGTCATCTTCGAGCCACTTCACCACATACCCGCCCACCGATGCCGCAACACCAGATGTAGACGGTTTGTAATATCGTCTTTTTTTACTTCCCACCACCATAAGTAGTGTTTTTATACCAAAAGATCACTATCATCTAAATTTGCTATTATTATAAGTGAGAGTAAAGTAATCACAGTAAATTCGAAATCAAATATTAGATACAAGCCCCACGAGGATAGGATAAAAATTACTGATTTCCACAATTTTCCAAATTTAAAAAGCATTAGTCAAACCCTGTTATTAAGATCTCTTCTACGGGTGCTTCCACCAAGAAGCCATCCCAAGTATATATTAAACATTTTTCTTCATTATTATCCATATTGTCAATTATATATGCCTTTTGTCCTTTTGAGATTTTAATAAATCTCTTTTTCCCGGGCGAATAGCAATGCAGATATCCAGCACCTGATTTTAAACCTACTTCAGGTAGCAATTCTACCGGATTGCCATCTTCATCCAGCCCATCAATAATTGTTCCATTGAGTTGCTTGACAGCTAATTTTATTTTCTTAGCGGCATCTTCGCTATTGTAGCTCATAAATTAACTAGAGCTTAACAAGAACAAATCTGCCCTCTCATTTAATCGATGGTAAGATTGTCTTGATAAAAGATAGGATTTATTGAGTTCTTCAAAAATATCGCCTTGTTTTTCCATGAAGAAAGTTTTGTCATATGATAACCACTGGACAATAATATTATACTCATTTTCATTTATCACGACTCCTGTTTTTATAGCCGAGTCAGCCTCCATAGGGTGCCTTATCCCTATTAAATCTCCTGTTTTAAACTTATGCATATTTAATATATAACAAATTTAGACTATTTGTCAACAACTTTTTAAAATATTTCTAAAGCAATTGCCATCGCGATACCCATAGCAGCCTGAACTACCATGAACATGGTTACAGCCTTAGTCTTAAACTCTTTAAGCTCTTCTATCTCGTCAAACTTAATTTGTAATTGTGTGGGTGATGCAACTTCATCAATTTTTTCTTTCCAGGCTTTTATATCCTGTACTCGGTCTTCTTTAGCTTTTAGTTCAGTTAACTGTCCTTTAACATCTTGTAGTTCGGTTCGCAACGATTCGATTCCGCTTGACATCGTTTCAAGCTGCTGTAAAACTAACTTTGAGTAGGTTTCCCACCCATTTGTATCACTCATTTGCTATACCTCCACGATATTAAGTAGTGTGTTCATCCACCCACTAATTCTGGTTTTCCGTGCTTAACCAAATATATGTTGAATTTTATCTTACGATCAGCTGATTCTAATTCTTTTTTAACTTGATTCATATCATCAATATTGATCTGGGAATCATCATAAAATTCTATTTCTCTGATATTGTCATATTTTGACAGTACTGTATTAACGAGATAATTGCCCTTGTTAGCTCCCTCTACTCCAATCATAATGATGTCATCAGTTGGTATTGGTTTCTCGAAGGTTCGGAGCACTCTATGTATATCATCAATTGATACAGGTGCCCGAGCAGTTAACACCATAACTTGTGTATCTGGATCAGATAATCTATCTCTCATAATTGACGTCACATTTGGATTCTCAGTTGCGTTGTGAACATTGTCAAGTGGCGAAAAGTCAAATTCATATCTATCGTCATCTTTAACGGCATCGTATTCTTCTTGAGATCTAGTTTGAAATTCTTCACCAGTTTCTTTGTCAATAACATTAATGTAACCTTCGGTAAAGGCGATTGTCTCATCAAAATCAAATATAGATAACCGAGTTGCACCCTCGATATTTTCAAGTAAAACGTAATTACGCCAATTTTCAAGTAGGAGTTTCATTTATTAAACTTCTTAAATGGCCATTTTCTAGGCTTTGTTTTAGATATACTATCAGCTTTATCTTGTGCCAAAAGATCTTCCCAAGCAGCTGCTTCGTCTGGGGTTTGTGGGGCTCTTGCGGGTCTAGCTACTGGATCTTCTCCCGAGCCATACTCTTTGTCCCACGTTTTGGACCAATCGTCTAATCCTTTCTTTCCACCACCCGGCTTATATGATGGATCATTAGCAAATTTGTCTTGACCGGTGAGTTGATCCCAAGTATCTCTAGCTTCTTTATCTGTCAGTTCGGGCGCATCTGTTGCTTTCCCAAACTCACCAGAATCAAACATCTCCGCCCAACGATCTAAACCAGACACTTCTTGTGTCATATCATCAGAAACTGCTTCTGCTGCTTGCCCCATTTGATCTAGCGCAGGTTCACCAGCGGCCGAAAGTGTGTCTGCTACTTTATCAACAACACCTTGTTGCTCTTGCGCGAACTCTGCTATCTTTTCTGGGCTAAATTCCTGTGCGCACTCAGCTACTTCCCGAGCTAAATCAGGATCTTCCGGCTGTAGTGACTGAGCCAACTCCATAACATCGGATGCATCACCGCCCTTATCAACAACTTTATAGATATAATAAACTGCCGCGGCAGCAAGTAATCCACCCACAACTACTTTGGCTACTTTTACAGTCTTTGGATTCTTCTCAGAATAATCATTAATCTTTTTGCTGACAGCAATAATTTTTTCAGCCGCTTTCTCTTTAAATTTGTCTTGTATCATCCAAGCTTGGGTTGCTAATTTAAAAAGTGGATTAAACTCTTGTTCATTTAAATTTTGTAATTGGTAGTCAACAGATTTTTCCCAATTTTCTAAGAATGTGTCGACGGCGCCGTCTGATTCAGATAAAGTATTGAGAGCATTATAAAAAGATGTTTTGGTGACTGTATCATTTTCAAACAAATACAAATCACCGTAGTGAGATGAGTTCTCGCTTTCGTTCAAATACTGGCGCCAATTTTCAAGTATTAGTTTCATCTTATATCCTTAATTATCGTAAGTTTCATCGACACTGTCATTAACTATGCCCTGTGCTCTTAACATATCTTGAGGTTCCACTTCTTTTAAAATCAGATTACCTGTTTTGGGTTCAAAGTACATACCAATTAAATCACCAGTGGATACGTTCTTCATCTCTTCTTCAGTTAACGTTATTTGCCCACCATTCTTCTTAACCAGAATAGTGAGGATGCTAAAAAGCCAATCTGGATCTTGGAGATACTTGCTCATCTTCCTAAAAATCCTTTCCAAGACTTAACTATACTTTCATTTGTTTGCATGTGCGATGGCTGGCGAGAATTGACAAACTGAGCTAACACTCTGTTGAACACCACGTTAAGGTTGTCTTCATCGTCCATCTCGCCCTCTACAAGCTCGACAAACAATCCAGTCATAATATCGGGCTCATCGGCGTTAATCGAGAATATAGCGGTATATTTAGCCTCTCCAGCGTGTTCCACTGTTGTGGCGTTCATTTGTAAGTAATACTGAGTGTTCTGTTCTTTTCTTGGCGCCTCAAGTAGTTGTTTTCTCAGCTCAATCTTAAAGTCGCGAGAATCAAGAATCTGCATAAGCACTTCCATGCCTAATCCTAAATCTTCTGGATCGTAATAGTGAGAGTATCTTGCAGTGCACTCATATGATTCGTCATAATCGCCATCAGTCTCAATATCCCATTCATAGGAGGTAAGAATACCATCTTCAATCGCTACGGCTAGATTCATAAACTCTCCGCCTTCCATTTGTCCGTTTTTCTTAAAATGTTCAGTAAGGATTGCTTCCCAAGTGTCTCTTCTATCATCAATTACGCTATCGATCTTCTGGCAAGCCTCATTAAATTGTTCAGGGAAAGAAAAATATGACTGCCCAGCAATTTCAGGATGTTCAAAGTTAACTTGGATGGTTAAATGTATTTCTTCGCGAATCTTGCGGATTGTGGGAGTGTCGTTTTTAGAGGGAACAAATATGGTTCCAAATCTTTCATTTATATAATCAACCGAGTCCCACACAACTTCTTCCGCGTTGCTCGGCAATCTTTTCCACTCATCAATCGGCCATTTTGCAATAAAAGCAGAATAAGGTCTAATATACGCACCATCAGCACCATCATCACCTACTTCATAATCAACATATGTCTGAGCCATATGATTGTTCCACTCATTTTGTATTTCTTCACAATCACCTTCATATGAACGGACAACATCACCAATTAAATCTGCGTCAAGAGTGTCTTCGGTATCTGTGTTCTGGCGCATCGCACCAGCAAATTCAACATTTTTGTCACCCAGCAGCTGCTTCATCAAAACAGCTCTACCTGCAGCATTAGCAGTATCTTCATAAGAGCCTCCAAAAATCATAAATTTACTTAAATCAATCTTGTCGCCCTCTTTAGGCATGTTTTGGATGACTTCTTCTTGGTTTGATCTTGCCCAGTCAGTAACTTGATTAGCTAAGCCTGGAATATCAGCACCATAGACTCTTTTCTCTGGCATTCCAACATCTTGTCCATCATCAAATCGTTTTGGTTCATCTGTGTCGTAATATCTGATCTGTCGGACACGAATTCTAGAAACTGGCTCAATATCACCGCTAAATGGGCGCTTATCGTCTAAAAATATCTCACCCTCTTGAATTTCTTGCTCTGCACTGTCTATATTGCTCGTATTAGTGGCTGAGAGCAGTTCTTCTGTCTCTACCACATAGGCAACCGCCCCATGCCCTTGAGCCTCGGCTACAGCGCATTTATAGTATGATTGATAGGCACCTTGGCGACTAGGTGGAGTGTGACAAGAGGTAATCTCGTCAAAATCGCTCATTCTGAGCACATCTATCGGATGTCGAGTAATAATAATGGAAAATTTGTTATCATCGATGTTATTTATCTCTTTTTTGATATATCCGGCATTATCTTTCCAATATTGGAAGTATTGAGTGGCTAAATCGGTTAAATTGTAGCCGGCCGGCCCTGCAACACCTGGATTTACAACATATAAGTAAATTTGAGTATTAATTCTCTGAAAATTCTCATATTCCTTTTCATCGAGCGCTGCTTTCATCATTTTTCCGGTAACTCGGCGTGATGTCCTAACTGGTTCGCCATCTGCTAGCTTATAACCAATACCATCCAAGTGATCATAGACTTTTTGGTATATTTCGTCTTTTCTTCGGCTTAAATCAGCCAATTTAGAGAAAAGCTTGCCGATTTTCATCTGAATCTTCTTAGTTTTCTTCTTTGGTTCAGAACCGCCCGTCAACATATCAAGAAAATCGTCAGATTTACGCAGATCGCGCTCAGCATACACCATACCTTTCTCCCAATCTACATCATATTCTTGAGATCTGAAGAATTCTGCGAACTTTCCAAGCTCTGTGGAGGGATCAATGGTCGGAAATGGTATAACAGCACGCATTTTACCACTAAAAAGATCATTTAGGGGCAAATTAGCTGGATTTAGATCGTCCAACACATCTTCAAGTGCTCGCATCTCGTCTTCGGTGACTTCTTTAAGTATTTTTTCGTTAAATTCGTACAAATCTGCTACTTTTGGAGCAGAAACACCTAAATTTTCTAGTAATTGTGCTGTTTTTAGCAGGATTTGTTCATCATTTAGCATTAGCTTTCCATTCGCAATAGTCACACGACATTTCGTCGGTTAAAGGCATGCCACAATTGGGACATTTCTTAGATTTTACCATAGATAACATGTTTTTTATTCCTTCATTGATTTTGAGCCACGACATTTCCACTTTTTACGAGATAATGCGTTGGCACATGGGGGGTTTTTACACTTTTTAATCTTTGCTGAGCGTGCACAATATGCATCACCCTTCTTTGTTCCCGGTCTAATGCGATCGCCACCGCCTTTCGCTTGTCCTTTCTGCCCATATGAACGGCATTTTCCGTTTACACGCTTGGCAAAACGTTTTCCTTTAGAGGGCTTGCATGCTTTCTTTTTTTTCTTCTTTTTTTTACGTTTTTCATCAAGAACAGCTTCAAGCTCTTCTCTTATTATTGCGTCTAGTTCTAAATTTTCTTTAGTTTTGACTTTTCCTTTCTTGGTAGCTGGTACAAATTGTTTCCCTTTTTTACCACCAGCTTTCTTTTTGGCGTTATCAGCTTTCTTTTCGCCCTTTGACATGCTAGCCCACTTACCAGCCGGCTTGCATCGCTTGGGATTCTTTTGTGCTTTGGCATCGCCACATGGGGTACCATCAGATTGAACCCAATTTTCGTCGCGCCATGCTTTAAGTTCGCCGCCTTCGTCAAGAGATTCGTTCTTCTTCTTGCCTTTACCATAATTTGGATCTTTACAGTATTTGCTGGCTCCCATGGCTGCGTACGCCGACCATTTGCCGTACTTTCTCATAGCCCATGCCTTTCCTTTGGGGCAAATCTTGTTTCCTTTTTTGGCTTTCTTTTTAGTACGCTTCTTTTTTCGCTTGCGTTTGGCAGATTTGGATGATTTTTCATCTAATTCTTCCACTTCTTCTTCTATTTCTCCATATAAATCGTCATTTTCTTCTTCGGAGATCTTTGTTATTTTAACAACTTTTGCTGCTGGCGCACCATAAGTCCTACAGGGATCTTGCCCACAGCCACAGTTTTTACCTTCACCTTCTTTTAGTTTGTCGTCATCCGTCTCGTCGAGCATTTTTTGTATACGCTTAGCTTGACTAGCATGCATTTGCGATGCCTTTTCAAGCTCTCCGACGATTTCTTCAAGTTCTTCTTCGTGTTCTTTGGTGTGTGATTCTAGGAATAGCTTCCAATTATTGTGAATTTTGTTCATTTTTTAGCATCTCCAGAGCCTTGTTCAATAAATAGATCGGTATTTCACTATTAGCAATCTGTTTTATATCATCTATAGCCGCCCATTTGTAATCATCATGCTCGATTTCTCCAGATTCTGGGTTGGGTATGCTGACATTTATTTGTCCGTGCCAGTTAATAGCGAGGAAATAATACTTTTCTGGCTTGGGTTCACCGAGATATTTTAAATTACTTATATGGCATGAAAGATTGGTTTCTTCTTTCAGTTCTCTAAGTGCCCCCTCTTCGATAGAGGCATCAGTATCATCAATGTGCCCACCTGGAATTGTCCATTGTCCGGCGCGTTTATCAATTGAAGAGCGCCGCAATATTAACACTTCATCCTTATCGTTAAAACAAACTACAATACCGGCAGCATTCATCTTCTCTTGGGAGATGAAGTCTTTCCAACTGGAATTCTTTTTTATCGACATGCCTTATAATTATGATCATCTTTCTCGCAAAACTCTTTTAATGATTTTTCAATTGGTAAATATTTTATTGGTGCAACCCAGATCATGTTCTCTTGAACTTGAATTCCTGGATAGTATTCCACATCTACTCCATATAAAATACCAATTATATGTCCGGAAGTATTGTATATTACCGAACCTGAACAACCAAACCAGCCGTATGTATTAACTATTAATTGAGTACCCCGAGCCGGCAACACTTCAGTGCCAGCAATGCGCCCTTCAAACGACATCAAAGAGTGCCAAGAAGGAAATCCGGAATATACAATATTTGTACCAATTTTGTGATCTTTAGCCACTTTCCACGGCATAGGCTCTAATACCTCTTTATCAAAAGATTGCATTAATACCAACACTGCCATATCTTGAGTGGGGCTCTTGTGAATCAACATTGCAGGTAAATTCTTTTGCCCCTTTTGTATCGTATATATGGTACCAATATCCAATTCAGTTACATGTTGTGCAGTAAAAACCAACTGTAAATCTTTATACTGAATCACAGAGCCCGAACCATGTCCACCACCATCTGTCATGACTTTTACTGCTGCTTTTCTGACGTTTTTCTCTATATTAGACATACCCTTGTTGATAACTTCAATCGGCATGCCCGGCTTGTAAGTAGCTGCATGGCTACTGCTACTAAAAGTAAATGCTAGTAAGGCACCCAATGCTATTAATAAATGTTTCATTTTAATTCCTTATGCGCCAGTGTCTGGCTCTATGTATCTATATCCAATTTCCACTAAATGCCCTGCACCAGGAATTATAGTGAAATAAACTGTATTGTCTGACTCTTGGTAATACCAATCATGATTTAACGAACCGTTGATAAAAACTCTAATAGAATCTGTTTCTGCTTTGTGAGTTAACTTAAGGTTTTCGTAGGGTTCAATCGAATGGGTTGCATCTGTTACTCCTGGCGACCAGTCGGTATCACATATATCGACGACAACTCCCCCTATGGCACCCGTTGCTTCCATATAGCGATCGCCAACATCAATTGGACTTGGCGGCCATGTACAGAGTGAATCTGTCGCAGCCTGATTAACCACGCTAGCCATGAACACGGATCCCATTCGAAGAGAGCCGTACCAACTTAAAAAATCAGATGGCATAGGATATTCAATATGACTTTGTTCTTCCTCGTCAGACACAAAAACAACTAATAATCCAGCATCCGGACGCATCCATGTTGAGGCATAGGGGTTCAAATTAATATAATCATAAACTGAGTTAAATCCCTCCTCGTATGGCGCCGAGTGCAATGTAGCTAGCATTGCCGCGGCATCATCGATGTCATCGCCAGGAACAAGTGGGAACTCAGTACTGACAACTGCATCTCTTGGATCTGCACTAATCATCACTAGCCGCCAGTCAGAAATAGGCAGCGCTAGCAGCATTGCCTCAACCCCTGCTAAAAGTTCGGCATTATATCGATTCATTGAACCCGATCGATCGACAACCCATAATATATCAATTCCATCAACAGACATGTGTTGTGTGAAAGAGTCGATCCATATCTCTCCCTCATTGACGGGTACCTCTATTTCTATATAAACAGGCACCTCTACTTCAACCGTTTCAGTCTCGGTTATTGTTTCAGTCACCGTTTCTGTGATGACTATTGTTTCGGGTTCCCCCGGTTGCACAATTGCATAATCTTGATGGCAACTCATCAAGGAAAATAAAAAAGCCAATATCATTTACATACGTCCTCCCACTAAGTATTGTTTAAGTTTTATTTGGCACTCTCAATAATCTAAAACTTAATAAAAATAGATTAATAATAGAAAGCAATTGCAGATCCCGATCCCCCTCAGAGATGGAAAACGCAAACAAGCATATGTTCGCAACAGCGGCTATAGCGCACGCAGCATCAACCACAGTATTAGCGCGTTTTAAGAAATTGCCCACATTGTAACTATGCGTCAGATTCGGAAACTAACTCCAAGTCCTCAACATAATAATCTTCAACAGTACCAGTGCGCATGTTGTATACGGAAACCAACGGAAAAATTTTTATTTGTTTTTCATTATAGAAGGTAGAAGATACCAAGCCGAGTGCCTCTTCATATCTCCCATCGTACCCGCACGTGGAGATTTTCACCAAATCACCGCGCTCCAGTTCTCGTTCAACAATTTTCAAATTTTTTTTCAATTTTATTTTTATTTCGACGTAAATTTTTCTAAACTTTATGGAGTATACAAATCGTAGAAACCAACAATAATTGACAATTTAAGGCTAGTTTCCTCCATCCATATCGGATTGGGAGCAACAGTCACGTCTAAATCGTTTGCTGTCCAGTTCACATGCCAAAAGTATATGTCATCATCTTCGATCGATATACGACGCTCAATCTTCACCAATACGCCAACTTGCTTGGGGACAATATCGATAACTATATCGCCAGGATTTAATATAACATTGTCTGCTTGCTCGCGCCAGTGTAATTTAGTCATAGGTTAATTACCAGCATGTAACACCAAATGCCCAGTCCGGATCATGTTAATGATACTTTCTTCAGTATAGCGGGAATCGCCATCGCGGCACCAATAGATACGCCACACAATAAGTACAAAGCCGTCAGCCCTACCTTGCACTCGGGAGAAGTGCTTAGATATAAGAAAGCCTATATCGCCAGACTTAGTGTCATGGACGAAATCGCCCGAACCTAAAACTACAGTGATGCCCACATAATATATATGTGGATGAATCTAAATTTTCAGCCAACCTATTCTTTGCTTCTTGCATTGAATCAATTTACTAGCAAGATTAGCATCTTTATCGACAATGCATGCGCTAGCCGGCGCAAAGAATTGTTGAGCATCGATTGGCTCATAGTCTCCTACTTTCTCACCGGTGCGTGTGAAATTTTCGATAGTCTGAGAACTGTAGTATACCCCCGTAGCCATAGAGCTATGTGGAGTCGCAGCCATTAGTGGCGCTATTAACGCCACCGTTACTAATGTGTGTTTAAACATAATCATACCTTTATTCGATCAATCATATACGGATGGTTAACAGCCATATCCTTATACAGGCGCTTAAGCACCTTCTTAGCAATTTCTGCTACTTCGTCCTTACCAGCGCGCTTACCCAATAGGCTAAGTAGCTCATCTTCGATTAAAGCTTTCGTTTTTCTGCTACGCAGCTCCTTCTCGATTTCTTCACCGGCAATTTTACGTACGTCTGCCTTCGTTAGCTCTTCATTAATCAGCGCTTTAAGTTTTTCTGGTGTTAATAACATGATATATACCGTACCATAATTAGTCTTGTTTATTCATAACTACCAATCTTAAATGATCTTGTACCGCATCTGTGGTAAAACCTTTTTTAAACCAAAATACCCGGTATATTGGCTGGTGTATATACCGCGCCTTTATTTGCGTTATTATACCCAAACTGTAATCCTCACCATCGATGTAAATATAATCTGGTGAATAGTGGTACCCTACATACCGCACCAAATCACCAATACTGTACAATGCGATGTTTAGTTGATCATAATAGCTGTCGTTTAACTTAAAGTCGTCCGGATCATCCATATATTATATATGCGCATGTTAAGCTTCTTTGGTTAACAAACGCTCACACTCCGGACATACTGCCGGTAATCTCATCACCATGCCTGTACGACAATGTACGCATGTGTATTTGTATTTCGTGGTTTTCACTTTATCTCCTCGTATAGATTTCTGTATTTGTACAACCTTCCAATTGTATGCATCCATAACCTCTCCTTCACACCCGGATGTGGGTATTTTATCCAATATATCCTTGCCATGTTCATCGACACTGTGCCTTCTTCTTCTGTATCGTACAACTCCACAACCAACGCTATGCCTCCATGACATGTGCATGTGACTAGATCACCAACCGCAAGCTTGTGCTTAGGTGCCTTTAAAAAGAAGTCTTTCACCCGTTCCCTATATCCCACAAGGTATATACTTTGGGAAATATTTTGGGGCGGTTTTTTAAGCCTTAATGTATCTCAAATTTTTAGGCGCAGATCGAAAACGTGCTTAGCACCGGCATCAGGCACT
>Ga0206124_10002918_pt1 | contig 12457 bp, 12 predicted proteins | sample Helgoland_Spring_3_FD_148671 | JGI IMG/M metagenome (GOLD analysis project Ga0206124, IMG submission 148671) | Pelagic subsurface seawater microbial communities from Kabeltonne, Helgoland, North Sea - Helgoland_Spring_Bloom_20160321_2 | ecosystem: Environmental > Aquatic > Marine > Epipelagic ... | reverse complement strand
CCCTGACCAAGCCCTTAACCGAGCGAAGAGAGTTTCTCCACACTCGTCATCTTTCTTTATTCACCCTCTTCATTCACTCTTGAGAAATTCACCGATGAAAGATTCGCGAATCTGGACAAGGTTTTCGATTGGGGATAGCCTTGAGACTTCTTTTTAATACCAGAGTAAAAGTGATGCAGGGGATTTGCCTGGAATGTGGCATGAGCTTTAGCGAGGATACGCGTTACTGCCCTAAGTGTGATAACGCACTGGACCTTCAGCACGATGGCTCGACAATCACCGTGGATATAGCCCACGATGGTGAACGAGTCAGTGAAGCACTGCGCAAGATGCAAAGTGAAATTGATTTAGCACACAAAGCTGCTGCCATGTGCATTCGTCTTATTGTGGGCTCAGGCCTGATTCGTGACGAAGTCGTCCTCGCCCTGCGCGACTTAAAATTTCGCGGAGACATTAAGAATTTCGATCTCGAATCTGGTAATAGGGGTGCGGTGTTAGTAAGGCTTAAGGACTGATTAAACTCGGCGTAGAGGAAAGTGGGGTTAGTAAGGCTTAAGGACTGATTAAACTCGGCGTAGAGGAAAGTTGTTTTGCCTGGCTTAGTCTTAGAGCTCGTAGACACTGTGGCTCAAAACTACTCAGACCACATAAAAATAGACTGCAAAAAAATGACAGCTACTACCTAACAACACGAACAGGTGAAAGATTGCATGATTAAATCGAATGCTCTTAATGCTATAGAGTGCCGCCCCCAGGGTATAGGCGAGTCCGCCTGCAACCAGCCAATTCAATCCTGCAGAAGGTAATTTATCGACCAGAGGGCCAACGACAAACAGAATCAGCCAGCCCATGAATACATACATGAGTGTTGATAGTAGTCGGTATCTCCCAGTAAAGAAGAGTTTTAGGATAATGCCCGTTAGCGCCATCATCCAACTTACGCCAAATATCACCCACCCGGTCGTGCCTTGAAGGGTGATCAAGCTGAACGGTGTATAAGTCCCCGCAATCAAGACATAGATACTGACATGATCGAGGATACGAAGCTTCGCTCGCCGCAGCTCATTCTTAGTGCTGTGATAGATAGATGAACAGCCATAGAGGAATGAGAGACTAAAACCGAAGATGGCTAAGCTTATTAGATACAGCGTATTGCCCAGCGCAAGTGCACGCTCCAGCAACGCTATGATCGCAATAATGCTCAGCACAAAGCCGACCACATGGGATGCTATGTTGAGCATTTCTTCAGCTGGAGAATAGTGTGGTATCGACGCTGTCTTGCCCATAGTTGTCAATACGTCGCTGGTAGCTAGATCAATATGCGGGGTAAAAGTAGAATCACGCCAGTTTAAACACAGCCGCGCTCTAGATCCTTAGCACGCTTCTTAGCAGGTTCTAATTCTTCTATTTCTAATCATCGACATGACAGACACATCAGGAGCTAGCCCTGCGCAAACCTCATACCGATGAATAGATTGAAAGCCCATCCGTGGGCTATGGGAAGTCTATCTTAATCTTGCACAGATGGGTGCTCATACCCTATAGGCAGCACCTGATCTGGGTCTACGCGAATACTGATATAGGTAATCTGATCCTGAATATTGCGGAAGCCATGAGGCACGCCTGCGGGTATGACAACAATATCTCCAACAGAGATGGTCTTGGTTTCGCCGTTAGTCACTACGCGACTTCCACTTGGGCCAATCAGCTCTAGGACTGACACATTGTTCGCTGGAAACTCTCGGCTTGCCGACTGTTTCTGATCTCCCCCGGTGACTAGTGTGCCTGAGCCGGATAGTACATAATATATTTCCGCTACTCGGTGATGCACGATCGCATTCACCTCTTCGCCTTCTGTGCGATTTCCCTTGCGCTGCAAAATGCCTACACCGATGTTAACTTCATCGCCTATATCAACCACTCTGATCTGCTGATCGATAGTTTCTCCCATGTGCTCAAATACCGTCATGATATCTGCACGCGAAACGTGAGTCGCCGTAGTTGGCGCCTGTGCTAGCAAGCCAGGTGAGAGAGTGCAAAAAAGGGCCGCACTTAGTAGGCGCTTTAGGGTTTTATTCGTCATTTTCCTTTTTCCTTTTTCTTGTTGGTCAGATTTTTAGGTAATACGTGCTACCCACCCACACCGTCTATTCGTTAACACTACTGTCTAGGGCAGAATAGAAATACAGTATTCTTAAGTGGGGACTCTTGAGAAATTTGCCGCATGCTCAGATTCTAACACACTGATAGTAATTGTGAATCGGGCGCACATCCTGCTTAAAACCCATCACGAAGGATCGACTGTGGCGCATACAGTATTCTTAAGTGGGGACTCTTGAGAAATTTGCCGCATGCTCAGATTCTAACACACTGATAGTAATTGTGAATCGGGCGCACATCCTGCTTAAAACCCATCACGAAGGATCGACTGTGGCGTATATAGCCCTATTCGCGCTTCGGAGTATTCGGCCAGTTTTCGGCGTGTGTAACTATCGAGCCTCTGAGCATATGAATGCTCGCAACGCGTCCGTGCTGCCGGGGCAGATCTTCGCAATCGGCTATATGGTGCACTTAGGCTTACTATGAAGTACAGTTGGCCTAATTATTCTTTCGACACCCCTAATTCAACTTCTCAAAAATTTATACCCAATGAATCAATCCCCGCAAGCCGACTACGACGTAATCATTCTCGGTGCTGGCGCTGCCGGTCTATTCTGCGCATCAACGGCAGCTAAGCGTGGCCGGCGCGTGCTAGTCCTTGAGAAAGCCAACAAGATTGGCAAGAAAATTCTGATGTCCGGCGGGGGGCGCTGCAATTTCACTAATCAGTTTGTCGAAGCAGATAATTTTATTTCCAACAATCCGCATTTTTGCAAATCGGCATTGAGCACTTACTCTCAATGGGACTTCATTGATCTAGTTGAGCAGCACCATATCGAATACGAAGAGCGAGAACACGGACAATTGTTCTGCGTGCATTCTGCCAAAGATATCGTAGCCATGCTAAAGACGGAATGCGAACTATCGAGTGTGGAAATAAAAACCCATTGTGACGTTAACAAGAAATAAAAACCCATGGTGACGTTAACAACGTGACCGATTCAAAATCTGATGCACACGACAATTGCTATCGGGTAGAAATAGCACAGGGCCCGAGTGAGCCAAGAGAAACACGCACAATTAGCTGCCATTCTCTGGTGATTGCCAGTGGTGCATTGTCGGTTCCTACACTGGGCGGCAGCGGTATCGGATACGAGATTGCTAAACAGTTTGAGCTTGAGGTAACCGATCTGCGCAGTGGATTAGTTCCCTTTATGTTCTCCGATTTCATGAAACCCCTGTGCGAGCGGCTGTCTGGCTCTTCACTCGAAGTCGAGATTCGCTGCAACGGGCGAGCCTTTACCGAACAGCTACTGTTTACACATCGCGGGATCAGCGGCCCGGCAGTACTTCAAATATCCAACTACTGGCGTGAGGGCAATGAAATCGAAATAGATCTGCTACCCGCCTTCGATGCAAGTGAATGGTTATTGCAAGCCAAGCGAGACAAGATAAAAACCCAAGTTAAAACCTTTATCAGCCAGAAAATCGTGAAATCACTGACCGTCGAATTGCAGAGTTTATGGTGGCCGCAGTTGGCAGAAACACCCCTTCTTGAGTTTTCTGACAAACAACTGCGATCCATAGGAGAAAAAATTAACTGCTGGCAGCTAAAGCCGTCTGGTACAGAAGGCTATCGAACCGCCGAGGTTACTCTGGGCGGAGTAGACACAAACGCTATTAGCTCCAAGACCATGGAGGCAAAAAATCAAACCGGCCTGTATTTTATCGGCGAGGTACTGGACGTCAGCGGACATCTTGGCGGTTTCAATTTCCAATGGGCTTGGTCATCCGCCTATGTTGCAGGTCAGGTTGTATAGACTATAGCTATCTGGACAGCAGACCCTCCATCAAATCTTCTGAGACTGGACGCATTTATAACTAGAAATCTCTCGCACTTGCACCTACTACTTCTCAACCACGATAACTCTATTCACCGAGTCAAAAAGATCGGGGCAGCATTCTCTTTAGTGTGTCGTCCTTAACCACATAGTGATGATACAAGCCCGTCAGCGCATGGGAAACAATAAAGAAATAGCTGGATAGACCAAGCGCCTTATATATCTCTTCTACCAATCTGTCTGATGGTTATAATTCTTCCAAGCTGATCAGAATGTGCCGCGAATCTTGATAGCCAAAACTGGGCCGGCGTCGGAACAAGAATCCTCGATCTCATCGATTACACCGTTGGCGATAGTCCCATTGGTATAACGCGTGCGAATACGGCAGCGGTCGCGTGAATCTCGTGTTTCAAAGCGATAGACCAAGCCACCCCAGGCTTGCACTTCGATCCAGGTGGAGATAGAGCCAACCTTTGGATATTCCTCTATCTTGTCTACGTCATACACAAGGAAGTCATTGTAGAACTCACGGCGATAGTTGAATCCCCAGTTCATATTGTTGCGAGAGGGTATGTCATGACGAAAACCAAAACTGTAACGACTGGCACCGCCACGAATGGAACGCTCGCGTTCAACTCTCAGGAATGGATCGGTGAGACTGGATTCTTCCAGATTAAGTCCCGCCGTAAAAAGCCCCCCGCCGTAAAAAGCATGTTTGGCTGGTTAATCATCGACAGGCGGATGCTGCTATTTAGATTAATACCATACTGCTCACCACGGCCTATATTGCCACGAGCGCCCAGAACTTGTGTGGCCGTAGACACATCGACGTTGTCAATCAGGTCATCGAAATCGTTGTAGAAGAAGTTGCCGCTTAGCACACCCGCGTCGTTAGGCAATCGGTATTCGAGATTCGCCAAATAACGCCAAGACTGTGTTTGACGCAGATCGGCATTACCTTCGAAGGCGTTCTGCTCATCATCAGATCCATCGATGCTGGCAGTGAAGTCCGAGAAGCTTAGCTGAGCGACATCTTTCTCGGCAGTTGCTCGAAACTGTATAGCAGGGGTGATATCAAAACGGTAATCTACCTTGGGCCTGAAGAAGGTAAAGCTGCGCGATTTGGCAACATCCCCGGATTGCGAGATTTCACTGTCTTCAAACAGAAACGTTGTTTCCAGGCTCATACGGTCATTCATCTGCCAGTTATGAATGGCAAAATATTCGTAACGCAATTCTTCCACCGTGCCATTGGCGTCGGTGATAGGCGACAAGCCGCCGAAGCGAGGGCCGCCTTGAACGGCGTCCGCAGCCGTCCTTAACAAGCCCAGCTGCAGCGACGTATCTAAAATCGTCTGTGCGCGCTCAACCCCCGTCTCCAATGACTGCGTTTCGGAAAGATCGAACACGTACGACGAGCGCAGGATACGTTCTTGCGTCTTGGCATAGTTGGCCAGAAATAGATCCTTAGTGATGGCACTGCCGTCAATCTGCAGACGGTCACGCACTGCATCATTCTCGGCTTCGTTTACGATAAACAGCGTACGCCAACGACTGCTGTTTGCAAAAACATGCATATAGTCGCCGCCTATCTCCCAAGAGCCATCCTCAGTGGGAGTCTCATCACGCTCGACCCTGACAGTAGCTGGGTCGACGCGAAAGTTGGTGATGGTACGATCGGCATAGGCGTCGAAATCATTGTTGGTCAGCTGAAAGTTGAGATTGGCGATATTGCGTTCGTCAAACTCATAACCCAGATTTGCCGCGAAGGACGTCGGCCACGCATCTGAACCCTGGTCGCGGTCGATAATCTCATTGAGGCTACCATCCACGTTGAAGCTTTCCTCGAAGCCATCACGAAATTCCCAGCGCGGCTCTAGCTCGGCGCTTAAGAAATAAGTGAAGCCACCATTCTGGCCCGTGACCGCGAATTTGCCGCCTGGCTGGTATTTGCCATCGTGGTAATTGTCCAAATTGATTTCATAGGCATAGGAGGTGCTGGACTCGGCCTCTAACAGGACGATATTAATTACCTGGGTTCCACCACGTACATCTAAATCACCGGAGGTGCCGCGGATAATCTCGATGTATTGAACATCGGTTGCCGGAATACGAGAAAGCTGCTGATTACCCTCATTGCCCTTTAACGAGACAGCTGCTGATTACCCTCATTGCCCTTACCCGCTATGCGGCGTCCATTGATCAATACCTGATCGCCCCCGGCTCCCAGCCCGCGGCGGTTGCCGTCAGACCCACCTGCACCTCCGCCTCCGCCTCGAGCAAGGTTGATGCCCGGAATGCGAACCAACATATCGTTAACCGAATAGGGTTGGTATTGCTCGAAGAAGCTTGCGGGATAAGTAACCGTCGCGTTTTCGTCAGTTGTAGGTTGATCCTGCGCCACGGCCAATTGAATGTGACTAACCAGCAACAGGCTGCTAACACTCGCCACTAGAGCATATTTGCGCAGCAAAAAAGGCACTTTATTCAATTTCTGACTCCATTTTTGAATTCTGTCGAACACCAGTCCCGAAGCATCCCGGCTCCCACCGGATAGGCAGGTCAGCGAAGCAGACTAAGGCAAAAAATCAGCGCGTAGTATGAGGCGAAGAGCTAGCCAGACAAAGGCCAAAAGGGCTTTAATTTATAACATTTTGTAATAGAGCAAATGGCTTATGAAATGAAGGTTAGGCGGCAGGACGCGGAAATATAGAGCTGAATCTTGCTGAAAAACGCCGCAAATAGGCCAAATCAAATGGAAATTCACTCGACCTAATCCCAACAAATCCCTATAGTAGCGCTCCTCAATGCAAGCCCGCTAAAAATCGCTTTTCATTCATTTTGACCCTTTAGGACGTTCTTTGTGATCTCTACTGCAAACATCACTATGCAATTTGGTGCCAAACCCCTATTTGAAAATATTTCGGTCAAATTCGGTGACGGCAATCGCTATGGATTGATCGGCGCCAATGGCTGCGGTAAGTCCACCTTCATGAAGATCCTAGAAGGGAGCCTCACCCCCACATCAGGCAACGTGTCCCTAACGCCAAACGAACGCCTGGGAACCTTGAGCCAGGATCAATTCGCTTTCGAGGAATTCAATGTAATCGATACGGTCATAATGGGGCATGCAGAGCTGTGGGAGATCAAGCAGGAACGTGATCGCATCTATTCGATGCCGGAAATGTCTGAAGAAGACGGCATGAAAGTAGCAGAGCTAGAGATTCAGTTCGCCGAATTAGACGGCTATAGCGCCGAAAGCCGCGCCGGTGAATTGCTGATGGGTGCGGGTATCGCACAAGAACTACATCTAGGCCCCATGAACGAAGTTGCCCCGGGCTGGAAGCTAAGAGTGCTACTGGCGCAAGCCTTGTTCTCAGACCCTGACATTTTGCTGCTCGATGAACCTACCAACAATCTGGACATCAATGCTATTCGTTGGCTAGAGGGCGTATTGGCTGAACGTAAATGCACGATGATAATCATCTCTCACGATAGACACTTCCTGAACTCTGTATGCACCCACATGGCCGACATCGACTACGGTGAATTACGCCTGTATCCAGGCAACTACGACGATTTCATGATCGCCTCTACTCAGGCTAGAGAGAGGCTACAGTCGGTCATACTCAGGCTAGAGAGAGGCTACAGTCGGTCAATGCAAAAAAATCAGCTCAGATCAGCGAACTAAAACACTTCGTGAGTCGATTCTCTGCCAATGCATCAAAAGCCAAGCAGGCCACTTCCCGAGCCAAGCAGATAGAGAAAATTGAACTGGAAGACATCAAGCCTTCTAGCCGAGTGAGCCCCTATATTCGATTCAAGCAGGATAAGAAACTGCATCGTCAGGCTCTTATACTCGAAGACTTAGGGCATGGATTCGATGGTGAACCCCTCTTCAAAGGCGGCAACATGATAATGGAAGCAGGAACTCGCCTGGCAGTCATCGGTGAAAACGGCGTGGGAAAAACCACCTTTCTGCGCTGCCTGTTAGATGAGCTCTCGGTAGATCATGGAACCGTGCAATGGGCTGAAGCCGCCACTCTGGGATACTGTCCTCAGGACAGCAACAAGGATTTCGATAGCGAGCAGAATCTATTCGATTGGATGAGTCAGTGGCGCAAGCCGAGTCATGGCGATCAGATCGTACGCGCTACCCTAGGTAGGCTCTTGTTCTCCTCGGAAGATTTCGAGAAGTCAGTGAAGGTCTGCTCCGGAGGGGAGAAGAACCGGCTACTCTTCGGCAAGCTGATGATGATGGACCCGAATGTGTTGATCCTGGACGAACCCACCAACCACCTGGACATGGAATCCATTGAGGCCTTGAATCTGGCGTTAACCCACTATGAAGGCACACTGATTTTTGTGAGTCACGACCGAGAATTCGTTTCCTCACTGGCTAGCCGAGTGAATCTGGCGTTAACCCACTATGTAGGCACACTGATTTTTGTGAGTCACGACCGAGAATTCGTTTCCTCACTGGCTAGCCGAGTCATCGAGATTCGAGATCACAAGTTGATAGATTTTCAAGGCGACTACGAGGAATTTCTAGCGAGTCAGCAAGAAGCGGCCAATATCGCGAATATCAGATAGAAATTAAAGGGGTCGGAGGGATTAAAATTAAATCCCTCCGACCCCTTTAATTTCTTAAGCTCCGTCTCGAACCATTAGTGCGGAAATACGCTGGTGCCTCTCGCTGATAGCAGCGTTCGGAGCGGCATCAAACTTGGAAACGAGAATTGCAGCGGTAGTCGCAACAATAAAGCCAGGGACTATCTCATAGATGACAGCAGATAAGGATTGACCGCCAAGGGTAAAAGGGCCGTAGATCCAGAACAGTACCGTGACAGCACCGCAGAGCATAGAAACCAGAGCGCCGTTGCGTGTCAATCCCACCCAGAACAGGCTGAGCAAAATTACCGGCCCTAATGCAGCACCAAAGCCTGCCCATGCATTACTAACAAGATCTAGAATCGAGCTATTACTATCGCGGGCAAGAATTGTAGCCACCACCGCAACTGCAAGAACAGAACCGCGGCCAATTGCCACTAACTCAGTTTGTGTCGCGCTCTTCCGCAAAAAGGTCTTATAGAAATCTTCTGTGAGAGAACTTGATGACACCAAAAGCTGTGACGAGATCGTGCTCATAATAGCGGCAAGAATAGCCGCTAGCAGAAACCCGGAAATATAAGGATTAAAAAGCACCTGTGATAAAAGGATAAAGACAGTTTCAGGGTCATCCAATACGGAACCAGTCTGTCTGACATAGAGAAATCCCAACAGTTTCAGGGTCATCCAATACGGAACCAGTCTGTCTGACATAGAGAAATCCCAACAACCCAGTCAATACAGCTCCAATTAGCGCGGTCACCATCCAGGTCATACCGATACGACGCGCGGTCTTCATATCAGCCATAGATCGGATAGCCATGAAGCGCACGATTATATGGGGCTGTCCAAAGTAACCAAGCCCCCAGGATAGACTACTAATAAGACCCAGAGCCGTTACCCCCGAAAACCATGACAGATAATCTGGATTCAAGTCTGTCAACGTCTGTACCGCTGCGCCAAGGTTGCCTAACTCTTGCCAAGTGACAATCGGCACTACGATAAGAGCGACAAACATGATGCAGCCTTGCACGAAGTCCGTCAGACTTACGGCGAGAAAGCCACCAAACATAGTATACGCAACAACGACACCTGCCGTGATCACGAGGCCGATCTGATAACTGAGCCCAAAAGAAGCTTCAAATAGTTTGCCACCAGCTACTATGCCCGCCGACGTATAAAGCGTGAAAAAAATGACGATGACAAGGGAGGAAAAAACTCTCAGCGCGCGGGAGTCATCATGAAAACGCTTCTCAAAATAGTCCGGAATAGTAATCGCATCCTCTCGGCCTCTTCGGTATAGACACGAAGTCGGGGAGCCACCAAAAGATAGTTACAGTAGGCGCCTATCACGAGGCCAATTGCAATCCAGGCAGCTCCGAGTCCAGACAGATAAATGGCGCCCGGCAATCCCATCAACATCCAGCCGCTCATATCCGAAGCGCCTGCAGACAATGCAACCACAGCTGGATGCAACTTACGACCACCAAGCATGTACTCCGAAACGTTGGAAGTAGACTTAAAATAACCATACACACCGATTGCCATCATCAGCAAGAAGTAGGCAAGCAAAGAAACTATTGTCGGTGTATTCATTAACTCTTTCTTCCTCTCTTAAAACTTAGACGCATTACCTTCTTAAACTTATACACTGATTGTCGCTGGCGACTCAACTATCATAGCCTAAAAATCGCGGCGCACTTCTTCGAAAACTAAATTCTTCCCTCTTATCTGTTTTACATGTTGCTTCCTAAAATCAAAGCTTGTGGACATTACTACAGATAGCTTCTATTCTGACACAACTATCCAGCTCCCAAAAATTGCAGCTATTCGATGACTAGAATCCTGACTCTACTATCCATGAGCCTCTTCCTGTTTGGTTGCCAATCAAGCGCACCTCCAGAGTTTGGGATGGTGGATTGGTATATTTCAAACGGGACTTCGAACAGAATGAGTCTGGATCTGTATGACAAGGTTTGCCAAAAGAGTCACTATCGCCTACGCATAGACGCCTCCACGGAGACGCCTATTTCCACCTGCGCGAACCGTGACGGCCAGGCTGAGGTAAGATTCAGACGAACAGGCGGTATTAGCGTCAGCCAAAATCCTTTGCGCAACGAAGTCGTAAACGCCAACGAATATCTCTTCGTTCAATAATTATCCGATCTAGCCTCGATACACGCCATTTCGCAGCTCAAAAGCCAGAATCATATTCTAGCGCTTTTCAAAGATTGCCTTTCTCGGCTTCATAAACGCCCAACCCAGTAGCAGAAACACTACAAACAAGAATAGGAAGTAAACCGGAAAACCGCGCAAGGCATCTATGAAAATGCCATCGCGCAACACCTCCTCCGAGTAAGCACCTTCCGCTTGAGCCCGCAGAAAAACCACATAGCTAGTATATAAAAAGCTGGCGAATCCCAATCCCAAATTAAGAGCGAGGCCCTTAAAACTTAATACGGTCGCCCGATGCGCAGAGTCAACCTGCTTATTGATATAGTAGCTCGATTGAAATTGCACCATACCCATCATCGCAAAGGCACCAATAGCGAAGAGCACGCCATAGTAGGGAATAGCGAAGCAGAGCCCAACTAATCCTGTGATCAAGATCGAAGATAACGTTAAAAAGTTAAACATCGGCGAGTGGTTTCCAACCAAGTAGCGTGAAAACCTTGCATTGACTATACCCACCAGGGACATGCCTGCTCCGATGAAGCCAAACCAGCTAACCGGAATATCTATGAGCCTGTAATATTCGCTGGCGAGCACCGCGAACTGCCTGCCCACACTATCCAAAGCCAGTGCGGCTAAAATAACGAATAACACGAACCGATGGTTGAAAGTCCATCTTCCGGCGGCGAGGATTTGTCTGAATGGATCTAGCAATGAGGTTCCTACCGATTCGTGCTCATCCAGGGCGTTTTCGCTTTGCGTATCGATATCATAAAAACCCAAGGTAGTGATCAACAAGACTATCGATGTGAACAAGGTGAGGATTACCGGCAACCTGATGATCATATCTTCCGACAATTCCCAGCCTGGATTCAACCAAGCCAAAAACCCATTCACTAAATTCGGGTCATAGACAAACGCACCCAAAATCATTGTTATAAAAAAACCAACCGAAACCACCTGCGTTGTTCGCTCAAGAACCTTCGACCAATCCCCCTCTCTGCCCAAAGCACTCAGCGAGTCATAGGCCAACGCCTCGTCCGCCCCACTTGCTGCTGCCTCTGACAAGCCAGAACAAACTCTGTTACCCAGAAAAAGTAGAAAGAGTAATGAGGAGGCACCGATGGGAGCGAACACTATCAGGCTCATCTCGATAACCATAAGAGCTGCGGCAAAAACTACTAAACGTTTTCTTCCAACGATATCCGCCATCGCGCCCGAGGGAACCTCGGCGAAGACTATTGTCAGCGCCCATACAATATTAAGTATGGCGAATTGCTCTAGGGTGAGTCCGTAATCGAGAAATAGAACAGTAAAGACAGGATAGTAGAAGCGTGCCGAATAGAGCAGCCGAAAAATAATAAACCTACGCACGTTGGCTTCTAGATGCTCAGTGCTTATATTCGATGAAGCCATCTGCTAGTTTCTTAATAGAGTAGTGTACTGCATTGCCCGAGATTCACAGCAATAGAACCGTTAACTGGATTTAAGTATAGAATAAAAAGCCTCGACTCTTTACGAATCGAGGCTTTTTTAGTTCTGTGTAGACTATAAGCCGAACATCTCGGTAAGTTTGGCCTTATCGTCCGCACTCGCCATATGATTGAAGTTCCCGATTGTGTCTGCCAGGGCTCTGGCACGATCCGGAGCTTGATCATTAGCGGCCAGTGTTGCCATCGCCGCTTTCCCTTCCGCATTTGCCGCATGAGCAATATTCGTCACGGCAGTGGCCACAC
>Ga0206124_10002912_pt1 | contig 12469 bp, 7 predicted proteins | sample Helgoland_Spring_3_FD_148671 | JGI IMG/M metagenome (GOLD analysis project Ga0206124, IMG submission 148671) | Pelagic subsurface seawater microbial communities from Kabeltonne, Helgoland, North Sea - Helgoland_Spring_Bloom_20160321_2 | ecosystem: Environmental > Aquatic > Marine > Epipelagic ... | reverse complement strand
AGATGATGTCATCCAGAACTCGCCTCGCGAAAAAGACGATGCAGACGACGCTCCTCTCTCGAATGATCTCCTCTTTTACTCGCGAAGGCGGCGAAACCACGTCTTCTTCTTTCTCTTCGTCTTCTTTGCATCATCAGATTCGTTCGTACCGTCAAGGCCCGAACGCAACCTCGAAAACCACTCGCGGCGGGTACCGCCCGCCGATGCTCTCGAAGGACGAACACCCGTACGACGACAGAGTGGAAGAGCTCGAGGACGTGAAGAAAAACGACCCGGACAGGAAGTTCCTCGTACTCCACCGAAAAGAGAAATGGGACCGGGAAGTGAAAGCGAAAGAAAGTTCGAGCAAATGTGGTGGAAGGTCTTTCCAACCGCAAAGGAACAAAAATAAGTACAAACGAGCGATGCAGAAACAAATGTTCATCATGGAAAACAACGGCGAGAGGAAACGAAATTCGATGAGGAAATACTTGGCAGAACGGCCGAAAGTGGAAGAGCACTGGCGGAGGATGAAGAGGTTCGCGAAAGATCCGGGTTTGTTGACGTTGGTGCAGTGCGAGTCGTGTAAGAAGACGTACCCGAAGTACGAGGAGGAATGTAAGAAGTGCTCGGAGAAGAACGAGGAGGATAACGCGATGAGTGGTTTGTGATGATAGCGGGGTTTAGCGTGTAACGTAGTTTAATAATGATAATAATATTGAGAGCGTCTCGTGCGTGTATAATTTTACAACAGTTTACTTTGATAATAAACAGCCAGCGCAAAGCGCTGGCGATGCGCCTTTTGCGTTTATCTTTTCTCTTCTCCAAAACGTGATTTACTTTTTCTTCGTCGAGGAGGCTAATCCGGCGACTTCCCACTTTTCCGGTTTCCAATTGGAATCTAACTTTTCCGGCGCATCTATCGAGTGCGTGTTTTTTCCCGCACCCAAAGCTTGTCGAACGCCTTCGATGTTGTTCAAGGCGTAAAACGCGGAAGCCGCCACCGACTCGGAAACTTTCGAGAGTCCCGGCTGCTTCTCCTTGTGCTCCGGCCCGAGCTCTGCGGCGTCTAAGAACCGGTCCGTCGCCGCTTCCCAACTTAATCGGTACGCGTCTTCCGCCGAGAGCGGTTTCGGTTCCGTGTCGAACGCTTTCTTCATGCACTGCGAAAACTCCTCCTGATTGCCGTACGTCAAACAGTTTGGAAAGGAGGAGAAGAATTCGTTGCTCGGGTGCTTCGCGCAGACGACGAATTTACCCATGGCTAACGCTTCCGCCGTGGTGGTTGCCACCACGTCGGACAAAGAAGGATTGACGAAAATTTTATAATCGTGGACGGTTGGATTCGCGTGGTCCAAGCGTCCTTTGAAATTCAAAGGTAACTTTTTATCCATCGCGGTTCGCTCGACCGATTCCAAGTCTTCGCCGTTGCCGTACACGTCCATGGAGATGGGGCAGGTTTGGCCGTATTCCGCGTTCGCGTTGTGTTTTTCGACGCAATCGAGGAGTTCGTGGTAGCCTTTACCCCAAACAACTTTGCCGAGGAAGTACGCGCCTTTGGTAAAAACCGATCGTTCGTTCTCGTTCGTTTCGTTGTTGTTGTTGTTGATATCCTTCTTCTTTTTCCGTTTCGCCGCGGACAAAGAGGACGAGGACGAGGAGGCTTTCGTTGTCGACGTGATCGATGCAAACTGTGGTTCACTGTTGGTTAAACCAACGTTATCGAGAAGCTCGTCGTCTTCGCGCATCAACTGCACTCTCTTTGCCGCCGCCTTCGACGCGCCAACGTCTAAAAACACCGGACTCACCCCGTGCACGTTCATCGTGCAACTCCTCGGAAACTCTTGCACGGCGTCCGAAAGTTTGATGACTTTGTGACAGTGCACTCTCGAAACGACTGAATTTACGAATCCTAACGCCTTTTCTTTTACTTTTCCGTGATTTTCCAAACGAACGTAATCCAAATAGTTCGTGTGAATAATCCCGACGACGTGTTCAAACGTATCGCTCCATCGCGGACCGGTGTGGAACCAGTTCAAATGTTCCGGTTCCTCCAAAACGGCGACGTCGTTGGAGTTTTTAATGTGAGAGGAAACGTCTCCTACCGGGATAATGCTCATCTTATCCGTCGCGTATCTTCCCGGGTAAAAGTTCAACTTTAAGTTTGGAACGTCAAATCCGCATCGTTCTTTTACCCAGTTTCGAACGAACGTTTCTTGTTGCTCCGGCGACTCAAAGACGTTGTTCGGATGCAACGTTTTCTGCTCGTCGACGGGGATGAACGGAACAACGAGGGTGACTTCGTGTAATCCGCGCCGGGCTAAATACGCCGCGCGTAAGAGCGGGTTAACCGCAGTTCCCGTCATCCAAGGCAGCGTCGCGGTGGTGACGATGGCGACTTTTCTCCCGGGTTCTTTGATCGATCGCGGCGCGTGCGGAGATGTCGTTTGCGTAGAGACGTCTTGTTTTTTACCACCAGAACTACCGCCAACGATAGAAAACTGTTCTCTTTCACCTTCTTTTGTTTTCAATGGCGTCGTTATTGTCGTCGCGACCATTTCGTTGTTCGTTTCCCCTTTCGTTTCGGTGCCGCTGCTGCTCGGGTTCGTAAATTTGGATTTCAACGTATCCAACGCCTCCGAGGACGCTTTGCGTAACAATCTTCTGGTGGTTTGTAACGTCACCTTCCCGAACTTTTCGCGCAATTCGACGTCGTCAAATTCCCCCGTCGTTTCTTGTAAATCACCTCCTCCTCCGTCGTTATCTGTTTCGTTATCGGAAAGCGAACGCAACGACTCTTGCGAACTCCTTCGCGAGCTCAATCCCGAAAAGGTGAACTTTTTATTTTTACTACTGTTGTTACTACTGCTGTTATGGGGCGTCGAGGCGCCTCCCGATGATGATTTCGGTTTACTACTGCTCACCGCTTTAAACACGTCCCATCCTTCTGGCGGCCTTTGCAAATTCTTCGTGATGTTCTCCGTGATATCCTTCACTTTCGGCATGACGTTCTTCTCGATAATCGCGCTCAAATCTTGCGACGACGAAAACGGCGAGCTCCTCCCGCTTAAACTCTGAGTATTCGCATCTTCCTCGCCACCGCCATTCTTGGAATCACTTCTTTTCAACCTTCCACTCGAAGCAGACGACGACGACGACGGCCACATCGTCTTATTCGCGTCCGTGTTCAAATCGTCCGCCTTTGACGCGCTCCTTCGCAACCCGCCGGTCACCGCGCTCGCGTCCGCGGTATTCCCAACATTCGACGACGCCGCTCGTTGCTTAAACTTTTCCATGAACTGCGAATCTCCAACTTTCAACAACCCTTCGTTGATTGGTTTCTGTACCGTCCTCTTCGCCAACTCTCGAATGGATTCCATCGATATCGCTCGGTCGAGAGCGGCGTTTTCAAAACTCGAACTGAACGCCGTTTGCAATCCACCCCAAACGGGGGAAGTGTGTTGATTCCTCTCGTAATTAGAAGAAGATGAACTTTTTGTCGCGTTGTTGTTCTCGTTCCCGACGACGATAAACTTCGCCTTGGCGTCTTGAATGGTCCGTTCCCACGCGTTCCGAAACTCGTGGAGCCTGACGGAGCCTTTGGAGAAATGCAACGCTTCGTTCGTCCAATTCCGATTATTCGAAGAGGAACCAGAACCAGAACCAGCGGCGCCACTTCCACTTCCTTTGTCCTCGCGCGGGTGGTTCATGTTCCCGCTCATCGAAGCGTTTATGTGTGAGCGTTTTCTTACTGTTCGCGCATGATGTTTCAAAGGCAATTGATTACGTCAATTGAGAATATCCAACGAAAGAGTGGAGTGAAATGTCTATCCTTTTTGGAGCAAAAAAGCAAAAAAGATACGAAAAGGAGAGGTGCAAATTTGCGCTGTATTTAAGTTGCGTTGCGTACGCGCCGCGCGTAGTATGTATTCTAAAAACTCTTTCTCTATCTATCTATCTATCTCGAGCTGATGCGATTCGTTCAGAATACGCACGCATTCTCAAACGAGGGTGGACTTTAACCACTCGACGACGCGTTTTAAGCTCTCGGAACTGCTCGCGGACATGGCGTCCAGCGTATCGTGAAAAGCGTGGAACCTTTCCAACGTATCCACCATCGCTTGGACGCCGTTTTTTGTACCACCAACGCTTTCGCCGTTTGCGCCGCCGACGCGAGTGTTTCCGTTTCTCTTTCTTTTCCCTCCTCCTTTTGGTAAGGCTTGGTCGGCGGTTCGACGCAACGCCTCTCGGTCGTTTTCGACCAGGAAGGCGAGGAGGAGCGAGGAGTACGCTTGAGTGATGAGGTCTTCGCCGTAGGACGGGTCGACGGCGGCGTTCGCGGTGGCGTCGTCGTCGTCGTCGAGCATTTCCACGGTGACTTCTTCGTCTTCGTCGTCGCCGTCGTCGTCTTGGTTTTGATCATCATCATCTCCATCATCCTCGTCGTCGTCGTCTTCTACCCGGTGCATCTTGGCGCCGCCGGCGTGCGTGAAAATGCGCGCGAGGACAGTTGGAAACGGGACGAGCGGCGATGCCGATTTCTCGTCGTCGTCGTCCAAAACCTTCTTTCCGTTGTTACTCGTCTTCTTCTTCTTCTTCTTCTTCTTAAAGTCTTCGGCTTTTCCGGTACCGAACGGCGAGCAATCGAGTTGGAGTTGTAACAGTTCTTGCTTCACTCGAGGGTTCGCCTCCGTGATGTTCACCAACAAACACATGCACGCGTGAAGCAACTCTGTCGCGGCTTCTTTATACGCGTCTGGAACGGTACCTTCCATGTTGTCCTTTTTAGGAACGAATCCGGCAAATTCACCGTATAAAGCGCACCCGCGCATGGCTGAAAAGTACGCGACTGCGGCGATGATGCCGTGTAATCCGTCTCGCGAAGCCGCCGCTTTTGCTCCGACCGTGTTTTCGTTCGTCGAGTTTGTCAGTGCGAACACGCACGCTTTTAACGTAGCCAAGGATAGTCGCGCGTCGATATTTGGGTTTAAATACTCGGAGGTTTGAATGCCGTGTAAAGCCTTTGCTCGTGGACGCATCGATCGACTGGTTAAAAGCGTCAGCGCGGGGAGCGTTTCGATCAAACACCTCGCTAAAGACCAGTTGTTCTTTTTGCTGTTGTTGTTGATGTTGTTATCGTTGTGGTTGTTTTTTATACCTTTTTCTCCTCCTCCTCCTCCTCTTGGTTTCGGAGACATGTCCACGTCTCCGTCTTTGGGAGACTTTGCGAGCCAAGAATCCAAGGCTGCTCCGGGAGATTTCGCCATTTGACCGAAAACCGGCGACGCGCCAACCGTCGCCGGAGAACCAATCTGAAGGAAACTATTGTTGTTCGTGTTGTTGTCGTCGTCGTTATCTTCGAATCTGTTACTTCCTGGGATAGGTCTCGGCGGCGTCGAAATTGCTGCTGTTGTTGTTGTTGGATTCGTCGCAGTAGCGGTGACCATTTTTCTACCATTGTCATCCTCTTCTTCTTCTTCTTCTTCTTCTTCTTCTATCGCGAGCAAAGAAACATCAGCGAGTTTCAGCACAGAAAAAGAAGAAGTGGACGAGGAGGCGTTGTTGATCGTTGGAGAAGGCTCTCCGAACGCGTCGTCTTCAACATCTTTACTTTTATCTTCATCGCTGATGAAAGAAGAAGAAGAGAAAGATTCCCAAACCGGTAAATTTGAAGACGCTAGCGTCGTCACCGTCTCTGGGCTCGTATACGTCGCCGCCTCGATGACTCGAGCGCATCGAAACAGTCTCGCGCACGCTTTTCTCGCCTTTACTTTCATCTCTTCTCCTTCTTCTTTATCTTCACCTTTTTTACTCTTTATTTTGCTCGAATGCAAGCTTTGGACCAAGTCTTTGCAACTTTCGTTGGCGAGTTTCGCGACAGAAGTTATGAACCCGGATCTAGAAAGGCGCGTCCGTAACGCGCGAGATGTCGTGTCGTTGTTGTTGGTGGTGGTTGGTGGTTGTTTACCACCTTCTCTTCGTTCTTTTTCTTCTTCCTCTTCGCTTCCCCATTGCAACGCCCTGAACGCTAATAATAAAGCTATGTTTTTTGTGCACGCGCTCTTTTCGCTTGGGAGAAATTTTAAAGCGCTCAACGACGTTTCCACCGCTTTCTCGACATCACCATCGATATCGTTGGTGTCGTCTTCTATTACTACCATTATTTCTTCTTTCTTTTCTTCTTCTTCTTCTGTAAAAAAGTTTGCCTCGTCTACGCACGCGGCGACGCCCAACGCGATATCCATCGAGTCCAACACTCTCGAAAACGTTTTGATTTCCAAAGAAAAGAGATACGCCAAAGCGATGGCGGCTAATCGTAACTTGGCGTCCGTGGCGGATTTTCCGGCTATTTTCAAAGCCGCCGTAAACATGGACGTCGCAAAGTGCGGTCGTTCTCGCGAAAGCCTTCGTCTGTATTGCGTGTTTGAGGCGATTTTTTTCAAAAGCCATAACGTCGACGCTAACGTTCTGTGCTCTTCCTCTTGAAAGTTGTTTTTTATTATGTTGTTGATTCCGTTGCCGCCGCCGTACTTTTCCAACACCTGCAAATGCGTTTGTGGGTCGCTCGATTGCACCGCTTTGGTAATAATAATTTGCTTCACCGGCGAGGGCGTTTTCTGCCTCTTGAATTGAATCGGTTTCTCTGGAGTGAGTTTAATCTCCGTCGCTAACGCATCGTCGAATAAGACTTCATTTTTATCTTCTTCTTTATTTACTTCTTTTACTTCTTCTTCTTTAACTTCTTCTTCTTTAACTTCTTCTTGGTCCATCGCGAACGATACTCGGCGGTTTTTGTTGTTGACGAGTTTCGTCGTCGGTTCTTTTATGGAGTCTTCTTCTTCTTTTACTTCTTTTACTTCTTTTACTTCTTCTTCTTTACTCTTCTTATTAATGTTACTCTTTTGTATCATCAGCGCTTTCCCGAACAGCGCGACTCTATTCGCCACGAAATACTTCTCCGCTTGCGCATCCACGTCTTCTTCTTCTTCATCATCATCATCCTCGACCAAAATTTCCTCGTCCACTTTTCCGAACAACTCTTTCGCGTTTTCGAACGAATACGGATCATTTTTATCACTGCTTTTCTTGTTATCGGTAGTATCGTTCTTCTTCCTTTTCGTTGATGTTGTCGTTGTCGTTTTTGACGGTGTCTTTGAATGCTTCTTCTTCTTATTATTCTTTAAAGATTCTTCGATGATGATGATTTCATCATCATCGTCAACATCATTCTTCTCCTCCTTCTCTTCTTCGAGAACGACACCACCTTCAGAGGAAACAGGCGCAGCAGTCGCAGTCGCAGCAGCACTCGTTCGTCTCGGTTTCCGAGCGAACCTTTTGTTTTTTGTGTTGTTGTTATTCATTTAATAAACACAACTCTTTTGTGCTCCATTACAATGGAGAACAATTTTGGCGGGAAAAAATCTGCACTTTTCAGCACACGTTTGTTTGTTTGTTTGTTTGTGTATTCATATATGTGATACATTCAGACCGAAACGAAACGTTTTCACGTGATACGATACGAATAACACATAGAAAATGGTGAGAGGCAACGCGAAAGCGAAAGCTCAGGAAAAGAACGCGAAGAAACAGGCGGAGAAAACGAGCGCGAAATCTTCGCTCGGGAAATCGAACGAGTCTTTAGTTTTGAAGTGTCACGTGTGCATGGCGTTGATGAAGAACGCGAAGCAGATGAAGGAACATTTCGAGAGCAAACATCCGAAAGTGGCAATGCCTGCGGAGTGCAGCGGAGGGGGGTGATTGTTGAGTGTATGTGATGCGGCGTATTTATTTACAATTACCTTTATTTCTACTCGTAGTAGATTTTATACGTCAAGCTTTTGTTTGTTGTCTTGTCTCTCTTTGTTGTTGTAATAAAACAAAAATCCATCCGCGTACAAATGATTACTCTGATTCTGATTCTGTTTCTGATTCTGTTTCTGATTCTGGCACGCGTAACTCCCCGTGTTCGTATCGCCAACCCGATGGTAATGGACAGTTCTTGTCGAGGAGGTATCGTAAACATTCGGTTTGGTTGTTCTCGTGTCTTGTCAAAAAGGAGCAAAAAAAAAAAGTTTTTCCGCCATGTATCATTACGTGCACGACGCGACTACGACACAAAAGCGCGCTCTCACGCGTTGACGCGTGCAATGCGCAAAAAAAAAGGACGACGTTTCGCCGCAGGGACTCGAACCCTGGTCGACCGGGGTCATTACTTTCACTTGAAAGCCGGACATGATAACCACCTACACCACAGCGAACCCATTCGGAAATGGTACGACGCGAGTTTCCTCGCGTGTGTTACGATTTTTTCTCGGTATTAAGACTTATACAGTTTCTTTGTTTAGGGTCTTTTTTTCGTTTTTGAATTTTGAAAATTTTCGTTCGTTTTTCATCGCTTTGAAGAGTCGCGCAGTCGCGCTCGGTAGTGTCCGCATAAACGCGCAACTTTTAAGAAACGTAATAATAAAGACGATCCGTGATGACGACGAGTTCAAACGCTTTATTATCTCCTCCTCCTAATGATGATGAAAAGAATGACAAAGATTCAACAAAACTATGGAACGACATCGTCTCCGCCTTTCGGGAGGATGGATTTCCCAATCTTTCAAACGTGAACGGCGCGATACGAGAAGAGCTCCTTTCTCTCTACCGACGACTCGCTTCTTCTGATAAGGAGGACGATGATACTTCAACAAATCCGTCGAAATTTGTCATCGCGTGGGAAGCGTTCGCGTCGAACAACGCGAACATCAAAGACGACGTGAAATCGATACCGAACGCGGAGAACATCGAAAGCTTTCGAGAGTATATTTTGAAGGATGTGATTTTGGTGCAAAAGGATGAGATTACGCGCGCAGGCGTCGTCGGTTCGAAATCAAAGAATCAAAAGAAGAAAAAGCTGAGCAAATTCGAAAAGCAGGCGCAAAAGAAAGCGAGATTGATGACGATGGGGGAACACTTGGAGATGCACGACGAAGACGTCGACGGGAAGATGGAAGTAAAAGAAGTTTCGGCGGCGGAAGAAGAACCTCTTCTTAAGACGCCGTTCAAGGAGACGACGGAGAACAACAACAGTATGAACTTACCGTCGGCGTTTTCTGTGGAAATGAAAACGCCCGGGTCGTATCGCAAAGCGAAAAAGAAAACATCGTCGTCTGAATTGGTGAAGACGATATTCGAAGGTTCTTCTTTTAAGTCGTCGTCGTCGTCAAACGCAGAAAAAGAGATTACTTTGAAAATTCAAACTTCTTCTTCTTCTCCTCATTCAACATTATTCATGAGAGACCGCATCGAAGATAAAGTGGCTTTATTGAAGAACAAGTTTAAAGAATTAAAAGAAGAAGAAGAGCAAGAAGAAGAAGAAGAACAAAAAGGACAAATAATAGGTCGCGTATGCTGCGACTCCTCGGACAGGCAAGAATTACAACTCGAATCCTCGGACGGTTCGCGCGTGAAGTTGGAGTTACGCTCCGTCGAAAACGAGTACTCTTTGTTTCCTGGACAGATTGTCAAGTGCGTCGGCGCGAATCCAACCGGGTACTGCTTCGTCGCGAAGGAGATTGATTGCTATTATTTCAAACAAATAAAACAAGAACAACAACAACAAATTCAAAAAACTGAAATGTTACTCTTCTCTGGTCCGTTCACTGCCAACGACGACTTGATGTACGAACCTTTAGACGACGTCTTGCACGAAGCGTCGTCAAAAAATCCATCCATCGTTCTTCTCATGGGTCCGTTTGTCTCCGACGAGAATATCAATCACGCGTTGACGAGCAACATCACGTATAAGCAAGCGTTTGAGCAGATCGTGATGAAGAAGGTTGAAGCGTTTGCAAAGCAATACCCGAACAAACACGTCGTTTTAGTGCCAAGCGTCAAGGACGCCTTTCATAGATACTGCGCGTTTCCGCAACCGCCGTTTTTTGAAACGTCGAAATGCAAGAACGTTCACTTTGTAGCGAACCCGTCGGCGTTTGAAGTCAACGGTATTCGCGTGGCGGTGTCCACGTGCGACATTTTGAAGCACTTGTCCGGTTTCGAACGCGGCGGGAAAGGTAAAACGACTACTGAACAACAACAACAACAACAACAAACCGATCGCATGACGCGTTTGTGTTCGCACATGGTTGGTCAAATGTCCATGTACCCGTTATTTCCGCCGCACCCAGACGCAAAGTTTGAATCGCACGACGCGACGGTACCGCTGAGAGTGGGCATGGACGAACGCGTTCCGGATTTAATCGTTTTGACTTCGGATTTAGCCGCCGGCGGATGGAAAAACGCGTTGAGCGGAAACAAGACGATGTTTGTCAACCCGGGGAAAGTTTGCCGAGGCGTGAACGCCGGAACGTTCTGTAAAATAAGTTCTTCTTCCGGTGAAAACTTCGCGGAATCCGCGCGATTAGAGTTGCACAAGTTATAATACTAATAATACTAAATTTAAAATTATCTTCAGCGTTTTCGTGAGGCTCCTTTCGACAGTAGCCCCAAGAGAAACTTCTCTCTCGGTACCCGACATTATAATATTACAACAAACGTAAAAATATACTGACACATCTTTTCTCAAGCGAGGCTTTTCGATCGATTTAAAACAACAAATCTTGTCGAAACTCATCGCCGCGACGCATCGGTAATCTCTCTTTTCTTTCTTTCTTTCTTTTTAAAAACACACGGGTGGGTGGGGACAACAAAACATGGATGAATGATACAATCTGATGAATAGACTTTTATATAATCATCGATGAAATTATTGACGTCCAGCCGCCGCGAAGCCTCTTTGCGCGGAGGAGCCCGAAACTTGTTTCGATTCCACCCAAGACTTCTCCTTGACGGAGTGCGCCGCGACGTTGGTTTGTTTCTTTTCCGCCTCCAAGGCTGCCATCGACATCATGCCGACGCCAGAGCCAATCGCGACGCCGGTACCGGTCAACGCGCAGAGGGAAAGGATAGAGAGCGATGCATACATCGCGGTTGAAGAGCTCATTTTTGCTGAAGGTTTTCTTTCTGTTTTAGTATTATTTGTTTGAAAGAAGAGAGGAGAGAGACGAGTGAGTCAGCGGCAAATTCGTAATCTAAAAACAAAAGTCAAAGAAGACGCGTTTATGCGACCGATCTTTCGTCCATAAAGCGTTCAATTCATGCAAAACAAACATCCAATCGTCCGTTTCCGAGTCGATTAGTAAAAGTTTATAACTACATCATCTGATCTGGACGCTCTTCTCTCTTCTCGGTATAAAATTTCTATCATCGTCTCTCTGCCGCAAATTTTATTCTCGGAAAACGAAGAAAAAAAAATCCGAAACGCCGCTGCTCAAACAACATCAACGCGAACGTGCCATCGCGAACGCGAGCACGAATTCGCGCGGCAGAGGAAAGCGCGTCCGCGATGCCAGACGAAAAAGAAAAAGAAACGTACTCTATGTGGGTGTAGGTGAATGATATTCAAATGTGTGCGTTAAAGTGATGATAAATCCAGCGGTTGGTTGCCTCTCTTGTCCGAGGAAAAATTGCACAGCATACAACAGAATAAGTATCTTATTTTCGTCGAAAATTAGGGTTAAGGCTTGTTAGCTCAGCTGGTAGAGCATTGGATTCCAAATCCAACGGGTACGGCACCTATTTTCTACTGCAAAGTGTTTGTTTCTCACATAAAGTGCTCTTTAGTCGGGTGAGTGACACAAATATTGAATATATAAAAGCGTGAAACTAAACTACGCTCAAATAATAGAGGTTCAATCCCTTCACGGGTCATCCATATATATCCTTTTTTTTCGAGACTGGTTGTCTTGTTGAGCTGTTTCGCGTCAGAATGAAACAGTTACCGTTTTGGGCGGTATTTTTCTCTAAAAATGAAGCAAAATCGGGTTTTGTTTTTTATCAAATTTTGCCTCGGGATGAAGCATTTTCGGCTTTTTTTTGTAATTTCCCCTCTGGCCTCGCACGACCCCACAACAAAATACACGGGGAAAAATGGAAAAAAAGCTGACACTCTCGAGACCATGGACGACGGCGCCCGCCGCGGTTCGAGCTGAAACTCGAGTATATTCTGGACAATACATTGGCTATGCCATGGTCCGCACGGCGGTCAACAAAACGACGAGACGCGAATACGCGGCTCACCTCGCGCGCGTAGAGACTGTTTTTGGCCGCAAGAGAGAAAAGAGGAGAAAATGTGGCAAAAATTCACACGATCACAGACGCGTGCGAATGCAAGCTTTTGACAATCTAACGCGATCGTTCTCGTCTAAACATAAGCTGTGCAAATTCTAGAAAGTTTTGGCGTCAACGAGTAACTCCAACTGGGGTATCTGATATGCCTGTTTTCGCCTCCCCCTATAAAATCGAACGTTTTCGAAAGCGACAACGCTCTAATCCGGATCGGTACATCTCGAATACGGCGCAAGCGACCGCGATATTGGTACGAGTCGAACCGTCGTGAGTGTGTTTACTCGAGATGGGACGCTTGGTTGCAACAAAGAAGCGTTTT
>Ga0206124_10002911_pt1 | contig 12472 bp, 9 predicted proteins | sample Helgoland_Spring_3_FD_148671 | JGI IMG/M metagenome (GOLD analysis project Ga0206124, IMG submission 148671) | Pelagic subsurface seawater microbial communities from Kabeltonne, Helgoland, North Sea - Helgoland_Spring_Bloom_20160321_2 | ecosystem: Environmental > Aquatic > Marine > Epipelagic ... | reverse complement strand
CTGGAGCGGGTTTGAGAACGACGACGACGACGACTCCTGCATTAGTATGCTTTAGATTGTATTAGTAGATTTATTTATGTGGTTGTGTTATGGTTTGTTATTAAATATTACAAAGGAATCAACGCTGCAAGCTCGCCCACGCGTGCTTCCTTTTTTGCTGTTTGTTTTCGTACGTGTTCTTCTAGACGATGATTCGTGTTATACTAAGTTTCTTTCGGCATTGGTGTCGTCCAGAACTCTCCTTTTTGCTTCTCAAAATCTTGCGTCAATTTCACTTTCACTTGGTCGTTCGACATCATTTTCGTAGGTGGGGGTGACGGCATGATAGAATCTATTTTATGATGCAACATCCGTAACGACGCCAGCGTTCTGTGGTGCAAAATGTCTATGGCGTGCGAGCTGTATAAATCAGGGTTGGTTAATCGCAACGTCGAGGAAAGCACCGGAGTCACACTCGCTCGCGCAGAAATGTTTTTGAACTTCTCCCTCGTTTGCTTCGAACGGTAGCAACTTTGGATGAGTAAAACCGCGCGCATGCGTTTTTGCGCATCTTCAGAATCGGGATTAATCAAAAACGCGCCGTCGGCGCCATTTATTGTTTTCAACTTGTTCAAGTAAAATTGAGGACGTTCGTCGTACCATTTATACACGTCTGATTTTATGCCGTATAACATCAAAGCGTTGTACGCTTTAGAATACGCCACCATTTCTCTTCTGAATAATGCTTGCATTCGTTTCTTCTTCAGCATAACTTGTACGTCTGGATAGTGCTTCACTTCCTCTTCCAAGTCTTGGTACGAAAGCGAGTAGACGTCTGAAAACGTAATCGTTTGCAGAAACTGAGGCGATCGCCCAGGTTCCAACACATAGTCCTGACCAAAAACTTGTCCAGCGGTGATTATTCTACCATTTGCGACGAGCACACCTTTACGAATCATCAAAAAGTTGTCCATGTAATCTCCTTTTTCTAAAATCAACTCTTTCGGCGGATACGTTTGCTGTTTCATCTTCAAGGACAACGCCAACACCAAAGACTCTGGAAAGTCGTGGAAGAATTTCACGTCTCTCATCCAATTGTTTCGCAAAACCACGAGCTCTGCTCGTAGTCGCGGTGACATTTCTGACATCAACGCCGTCGTTCTTTCTAAGTCTAACTTCGCATCACCGTGTTTGTACTTGAAGAACTCTCTCAGTTTCACTCGCATCTCTTGCGGCGTCAACGGCAAATCCGCAAATAACTCGTTCAAATCCGTCAACGAGTTCTTTAACCCGCTCGTTCGAGAATTCTTCGTCGAAATGACGTTACCAACGGCACCGACGACGTAACCGTATTGAAATGCGCCAGCTAACATCGCTATGATGACAAAAATACGCTCCTCGTTTGTTTTCGGCGAAATGTCCCCGTAACCGATGGTTGTGATGGTCATCGAACTCCAATACAGCGCAGCGATGTACTTATCAAACCCAGGCACGCATGCCAAAGGATCTGTGGGGTCGTAACACGAGTTGTTTACGGTGAAATCACCGAAATATGTATTCATCATCCACGTGTCGTGTCCAGCGCTTGCCCCGAGGTCGTGGACGAATCCAAACGCGCACGCCATCCAATGCGCGAAAATGACCGTAACAATCGCAAACTTACTCAATGCGAGCATGGAATAATCGATGGTATACCTCATTTCCAATCTCTTAAATAATCGCATCGTTCGCAGAATGCGCAAAAGTTTCGCTAATCGAAATAATCTCAACGCCCTCAAGACGGTCAAATTTTCAATGTTTGCGTTCGGGTACGCATCCTCTACCATTATCGTAATCAAATCCGTCGGTATGACGGATAGAAAATCGATAATGAACCAGCTTCTGAGATAGGAAATTGCAATATATCTCCGATCGTATATAATGTGTCCAGTTTTAGGTTCCGGAACGGCCAAGAAAAAGTTGATGAAAAGATCGGTAATGAAGAACAAATCGACGATTCTATTCAACACGAACAACGCGTTCAAATTCGGTCTAGAAAATGCAACTTCAGCTGGAGTGACCACTGCTGTCCACAACAACGCGCATATGATGAGAAAATCCCATTTGCGCATGAACGACCCTAACGGCGAAAGCACGAAGACGCCTTGCTTCCTCGCGTAAAACGAGTTCGTGTCGTTGTTTTCATCGCACTCTGCGCGTATTCGTGAACTCAAGGTTCTTCCGGAACTCGCCCCCATCAATGTTGAGCTATCATTCTTACTATTACTGTTATGCATACCGGCTTTCGGGTCTTCTTCCTCCACTCCTTCCATCACTCGCTCACCCCACGTCCTTTCCATTCGTTTTTTCTCCTCCTGCCTCGCCCCGATCCTCTTCGTCTCTGCATATCTCATCTCCGTCGACCCTCTGCCCTTCATTCCCTTCAGCGATTTACTTTTAAACAAGGACACTATAAAACTCTCCGTGTTCGTGGTTTCCGCGTCGGTTTTATTCGACGCATCGCGCATATCTAACACGTCTTTCGTCAGCTCGGCGATGTTCGTAAAGAAGGAACCGATGCCGGCCTCCGGTACCGGATTTAAACTCGATCCAGTGCGATGAAAAGCCCCTCTGGCATCATTCGTATGGAGTCGTTTCCGTATTTGTTGTTGTTGTTGTTGTTGTTGTTGTTGAGATTGTCCGTCGGCGGCGAGCTCGATATCTTCGTTCGCCGCCTCTGCGGCGGTCGCGCTCGTCCCTGATTCTCGTCTTCCCTCCGCGGAGGAGGACCAATCATCGTCGCCCTCGTCGTCATCATTCATCGCCGGCGCTTGGCCGCGCGGGTAAGAGCTCATTCTCCCCCCCCGATGATTGTACTTTTATCGAGCACCTCTCTCACTCTCACTGTCCTCAACGCACAAATTAATAACGATTCACCACACTCTCAGGTGGGCGATAACACAGCACAGAAGGAGCGCGCAGCAATGCGTAATTCAACGGCACAATTCAAATCGTGTTTTTTGTCTCCTCCTGTTCCCCGCTTTGCGCGCGTCTCGAAACTCGCTCGTCTGAAAGTAATGAACCAATACCTTCCTTCTCCTCTTTTTCTCACCGCCCGCCCGAGAGAGAAAGGGCAGCGGGAGTATTCCGAGAGTAAAGAGCGCGAGGACAGAGTCTTGCAAAAGTGGGGGTCTCTGCTTTAAATAAAAAGTTTTGAAGAAGAAGAGCAAAAAGGAGGACAAAAATAGAAGAGATTTCAATCATCAGTTTTTTGTGTTTTTCAAACTACTGAAGAATGTAAAGATATCGTTTTCGCTTTGTTCCCATAACCACCAAGGATGATAATAATGATATATTCAAATAATATTGATAACAATAATAACTAAGAAGCGCGCGGAGTGCCACACTGGCTGCAAAAGTTGGAAGCTGCGCTGGAAAATTGACAGCCGCACCGTTCACAAAACTTGGCGACGCCTACTGAAGATCGAGCGGCGGTGGCGGTGTTGATGCGCGGGACAAATTCGGGTTCGTGCAACTCGTGTTGGTTGGCGGTATTATTCGCATTGAATCGTCGCTCAACGTTGACGCCGTTGAGCTTACTGCCGACGTTGTTGATGCCGTTGGCGGCGTAGCCATTGACGTTGCTCATAAACGCGTCTTGGTTGTTGTTGTTGTTATTCGAGTAGTTGCTATATTCGTTCCTTCCGCCTCGTTGGAACCCGAGTCGATCGATAATTGGAGAGCTGCCATACTCTGGTTCTGGTAACCCTCCGATATCGGGTATTCGCACCGAGAATAACGACCCCGCGTCTTTTCTGTTCTCTTTCTTTCTCGTCGTGATGACTAAGGTTTTGCAATCGTTCCCGCAGAACGTCAACGAAGTGGGCGAAGAGACCGGTAAACGAACCTCTAAATCGACCATGTTTGTGTTCTTATCGACGCGAATGCACTTTCCAGCGCCGGAAATGGCAATCCACAAGTTACCAACCGCGTCAACTTGCGCGCCGTCAGGGCCACCAGCCATATCTGACGGTAACGAATAAAACAACCGTCTATTCAAAGGCCCTCTGTTTGGATCGTAATCAAACTCAAAGACTTCGCGTCGAGGAGTATCCGTAAAATACATCTTGCGCCCGTCCGGGGAGAAGCAAATGCAGTTGGAACATCTGTGTTTATAATCCAAGACTTCTTCCAACTGTCGATTGTTGTTCGCGTCTAAGCGCCACAAACCTCCGATGGCGCTCGCATCAACGCGGTGGTCGTTGTTGTAACTACCAATGATAAAATTACCCGAGCGATCGACGCGGCCGTCGTTTGGTCTGGTATTTAAACCGGGTTCGAAGTCAGTCAATCTCGTTTTCACCGTTTTACTTCTCGGGTCAAACTGGTACAATCCCGAGGCCAAGCCTAAAATCAAATCGCCGTTAGACATCAAAGCGCAGCACCCTAAGGTTTCCCCAAAGGATTCTTTCATGTCCGGAAACTCCTCGAGCAAGTCCCAACTGTACAAAGTGCCTCTCGGTGCATCCACCCAGTATAACTTTTGGTCTTTTTGCGACCAAACTGGAGATTCGCCAAGTTCCATTTGCGTTTCCAAGCACTCTTCCGCGTACAACACGCGCGGCGTTCCCGGCTTCGTGCCTTGATGAAACGAACAGATGCGCGCGAAATCGTCCGAGGATAACGACGCACCCCCAACAAGGCACCCGTCGATATCCGGGCATTGCATGAGCTCGTCCACCGAGTCTGGTTTGACCGACCCTCCGTATTGAATGCGCACCCTGTCGGCGACAGATTTGGAATACTTTTCTGCAATCCAGTTTCGAATTAGTTTGTGTACGCTTTGCGCGATGGCCGGCGTGGCAGTCAACCCGGTACCGATCGCCCAAACTGGCTCGTACGCGATGATCATATTTTCCACATCTTTCGCCGATACGCCGTCTAAACCACCCGCTAATTGCCACGATAAAACGTCGTACACGTCGCCTCTCTCGTACTCTTCTTTCGTCTCGCCGACGCAGAACACCGGCGTCATGTCATTCTCGATGACTTTCTTAATTTTCTTGTTGATGTCCTCGTCCGTTTCGTAATAGAGCGAACGGCGTTCGCTGTGACCGATAATAACGTGCGTGACGCCCAAAGACGTGCACGACATTTCACCGGTAAACGCGCCGCCGTTCTCAAACGTCACGTTTTGCGCGCCGAGGTAGACACCCGAGCCTTCAATCTGTAATAGTATAAAAGAAGAAGAAGAAGAAGAAGAAGAAGAAGAAGAAGAGGTCATATGGTCAGTATCTGTTTGTTTTCTCTCTCTCTCTCTCTCTCCCGAACATTTACAGCAGAAGCGAGTCAGAGTAACTATGACATGAAAAGTATCGTTTCAAAAGCAGCAGGTAATTACTCCCGGCTTCAATTCTCAACAATGGAACTAGTATCTTCACTCTCGCCCTTTTCTCTGTTACCTTTTGCGTCGAGCCGAGCAAGAAAAAAATCGATATATTAGGAAACGTACCAACTGAGAGACTTCCGATAAAAACGCCGCCGGCGGGCATATCAAAACCTCCACGTTTTTATTATCTCCTCTTCCTCCTCCTCTGTTATTATTAGAGTTCCTCTTATTGAAGAGATTAAATCCACTCCTTCCTCCTCCTCCTCTCTCGTTGTTGTTGTTGAAAAAATCTGCGTCTCTCCTATCCTCCGCCGTGTTCGCGGCGACTAACGAGGCCAGCGTCCTCGCCTCCTCCAAAGTCTTCGGATTACATTTCCAGTTTCCCGCCATGATGGGCGTTCTTAACTGCTTCAAATCCTCCGGCCAGAACTCCTCCTCTTGCTCGTTATTACCAGGGTTTAACTTTTCCAATCGTTTCAGTTTGTTCTTTTGCTCGGGCGTTTTCTTCAATCCTTGTCCTCCACCACTGAAGAGTGCAGATTGAATCCTCACTCCGGAATTACATTTCCTTCTCCTCGTGATGATGACACCATTTCGCCGCCGTCGTTGTTGTTGTCTGGCGAGAAGGAGGTTGTTGCTCAAAACGCTGACGCTGCTCGTCGTCGTCGTCGTCGTCATCAGTTCTGCTTCTTCTTTTGTTTACTACTAATTTGCACAAGATAATGGAGTGAATGAGGCAAAATATGAATTGACTTATGAATTGAGCGAGCGAGGATAATTTTTTTTTTGTGGTCAGATTTGGCGGCAAAAGGAGGGAAATTTCTAGAGAGAGATTTTGGTTGTTCATCAGACACACAACTCTCTTCTCATTATTATTTTTACACGAACGAAAGCATATTTCAACTTTTTCTACTACTCTCCCGCACTCTGCATCACTCTCACTCTCAAAACACACAAAGACAAAGACAGAGAGACAGAGAGCGAGAAGGAACGAACGACGCGCTGAAACGACCTTAAACGTTGTTGTTGGGATTTTTAGTATTAATCGCCGTGTCGTAGTACGCGAGAGATGAGGAACAGCCATCGCCCTTCTTTGGGAAGTTGCAGAGAAGGCCGAGGAGTTTTTCATCGTCAACGCGCGAAGACAAGCGCGAGCAAAAACGCGAGGAAAAAGACAACGAGCTTAAGCGCGAGATGTCGAGGAGTGCTGCGCGCGAACGCTTCCTCGTCGTCTTCCTCTTCTTCTCTTAAGAAAGTATCACCGTCCTCGTCGTCGTCTTCTAAAAACAACAAAGGCGAAAATATCATCGTCGTTGGATTAGGAACGAGAGGCGTGACCATCATAGACGAGTTGCAAGAAGGCGCCTGCTTACCGAAAGCACAATTCTGGTCGATATCGTCGGATGTTGGGATATTAACGAGGACAAAATCGACGAACAGATGGCGATTACCGCCGGCGACGAGCGATATTCCGCAATCGGCGGTGATTGATAACGCGACGAGCGCCGCGCAGTCGGTGTTGTTCGCCGCGGAGAGCATGAGTTTGGAAGCCTTCTCTTCGGGAGGAGACGACGACGACGATAAAAAGAAAAGTAAACAAGAGAAACAAAAAGAGTTGGACGAGAAAGTGCACATATGCGTCGTCTGCTCTTCGGGAGAAGCTGGCGGAGAAGCGGGGATGTTATTCGCGAAAGAGCTGTTCAAATCGAAAAACATCGCGAGCGAGAAAAAAACTCGATTCCCGGGCATATGGGGCGGCGTCGAAACTCCGAGCGGGAGTACCGTATCTATTCACGCGGTCGCACCCTTCGATTTCGAAGGACGACGGAAACGAGACGAAGGGTTGGCGTTTTTGGATATGTGTTCGAGGAAGAAAGGTGCGGATTCTGTGGTTGTCGTTTCGCAAAGAGACGCGCAGGCGCTGGAAGGAGAACCGATGACTTTAGAAGCCGCATCGGCGTTGGCGAACGATTTTTGTCGTTGGAGCGTCTTGAACGTCGCGAAAGACTTGAGGCGAAACTCGACGTTTTGGGACGCGCGCGTGAACGGAGAAAACGAACGGTGTGGGATATTAGACGAACAAAACGCGTTTAAAGATGCCATTTCCTCGAAAACTTTACGAGAGATTAATAGCCAAAACTTATCGAAAAGTGCAAGTGGGGGTTGTGGCATCGCCGTCGTCGGGTGTGCGGTGGAGGAATTGAAAACGTACGGCACGGAAGACGAACAGATTTCTGCGGCGATTGTTTCCGCGGTGAAGGAAGCGGCGGAAGATTCGCCGTTTCTCGACCCGACGCAAGCCCTCGGCGAGAAATGCGTACATCTCGTGTGCCAAATCTCCACGCCTCGAGGTACGCTTGGACCGTTAGCGAGGAAATCTATAACCTCCAGCTTAGCTGCGTACGTGGACCCGCTGAAATGCGGCGTGACTATATGTAAAGCGCCGGCTGAAAATACCGTCGGATGCATCGAGATTTCCTTATACGCCGTGGCGAATTTTGAAACCATCGCGGAAAGATTTACGTTGCGTCAATCGCAGATTGCGTTGAGAAAGCTCAAAGATAGAAACTTACCCGAGCAGATGATAAATAATTTAGAACCGAGGAAGAAACGTTTGGATTGGTCTTCGGTGGATGATCTCGTCGACGAGAGCAACGAAAACAAAGTCACGTCTCCGCCACCAAAGCGTTCTTCTCCTCAAACCGCTTCGGACGGAAAATCCGTCGATTCCATCTTCGACGAGGCATTAATGTCTGTCGACGAATCCAACGAGTCGTTGCTTCGAGCGGGTGACATGCTAGCAAACATTAGCGAGGACGGAACGATGGAAGATGCGCCGGAAATCAACCCGTTCGTAACCACGGACGAAGAGTTTGATTTGGAAAGCGAGAACTTTGTCGTCTTGGAAGACGAGGACTTAGAAGTTCCTCCTCCTCCTCCTCCTCCCTCTAGCGATACAGAAGAGAAGCAGAAGACGACAGAATCTAGCGCGGTAACCACCGCCAACAACGACGCGGCGCGCATTACGGTACCTGGAGAACTTACGGGAAGCGTCGTCTTGACGCCGGTTCGAGTGTTGCGCCCGAAAGAAGACGCGAGCGGTAACGTCGTCGGATATCGCGCGGTAGACTCCGTCAACGATTACGACAAAGCCGACGTCGACGACAACGACATCGATACTCAAAACGAAAAGAGCAATAGCAATAGCAAATTCTCCTTGCTCGGCTGGCGTCCGTTTTCGAGCAAAAACGACGCCTCCTCCTCTTCCTCCTCCTCCTCCAAAGTACGCTCGAGAGCCTTTGGTGTGCTCGAATCCGACCGCGAAGCGCGCACGCGACCCATCCTTCGCGTCGAATACGCCAACATGTGCGTCTACGAAGGCGAAGTCCTCGAAAAAACAACCAAAGCCGAAGGCTCTGGCATCATGCGCTTCGCCTCTGGCGATTGGTACGAAGGAAGGTTCGCGCAAGGCAAACCCGACGGAAAAGGCAAGCTCTCGTTCTCGCGAGGAGGATACTTCGAAGGCGAGTGGTTAAACGGGAAACCAGTCAACGGCTCACTCGTGAAACCACCACCACAATCACCGGTGGGATAAATTCCTCGTCGTCTTTAGAATAGAATATTTAGAATATATATATTATGCGAGTAAAATTGACGCGCGCGCGCGGTGTTGTTGTGTATCCTCTCGTATTCACTTAAAATTTTTCTCACACGCCTTCGAGGAAGGCACCTTTTTCCCTTACATTTCTTCATAAAAAATTGCTCATGCGAGAAGAAGAAGACAAGGCCGAGGCCGAGAAGAAGACGAAGTCAGAGGATACAAAGGAGGAGGAGAAAGCGTATAATTCGATAAAACGAGACGAAGAAGAAGAAGAAGAAGAAGAAGATGGTGATGGTGACGATGAAAGTACGGGTTTGTTGAGCACTTCCCATCGAAGAGAAGAAGAAGACGACGACGAAGAAAAGAAGGAAGACGATCATCATAATCTTCGTCGCGACCACCACCAAAACCAAACCGCATCATCATCAATCAGCGCGACGCGGCATATTTATCCGAACGTTTTGGAAGACGGCGATGGAGAGAACGAGAATTGTGCGGTCGGTGTGCCGGTTTTAGCGGACGGATCGATTGATTTCAACGCGTACGAACGAGGAGGAGGAGGAGGAGGAGGGCACGAGAGGACGACGAGAGATTACGCGAGAGCGTTGGCGGAGAGCGAAGGAAACCAAGACGTTTCGGTTCTGTTGGAAGATCCAAGCTCGAGTGCATCGCCTCAATCTTCTTCTCGAAACTTTGTGGAGTTGCAAAGTTATTCGACCGGTTTGTTCGATTGCGCTTTGGACCCGCTGAACTTTCTCAAGAACTTCTTGTGCGTTCCTTGGGGCGTCGGCGAATACGCCAGAGATACCGCGGGGGGCGAGTGTTTTCCGACCGCGTTGAGCATAACCATGGGAAATTTGTTGCTGAATAACTTATGTTTCCCGATGGGATGCTTCGCCACCGGTTCGTGCATCCACAGCTCCAACGCTGTGGCGGAGCATCGACTCGGGATATTCGATAAAACCGACTTAGCGACGGCGTTATGTTGCGCCCCGTGCGTGGTCTCCCGCATGCAAAGAGAAATCAGCGCGCGAAAAGCGCTCGGAGTGATGCCGAGCAGAGAGGAGCTCATGCTAAGATTTCCAAACAACGAGTTCGACGATTGGGACGGCGGCGGTCTTTCATACCACCACGGCGGAAGCGCTCGAGGAGGAAACCACCATCTGAATCGAAGCGACTTTATCCCTCCCAGACGCGTCGTCCGCATGGTACATCGGAGAGGGAACATGGTTGGTCGAATGTAATAATGCATAACTGCTAGTATATATAATTAGAGCAGTTAAAGTAGTCAAGTCTCGTTTTTTTCTCATCAGTCAGTCACACAACCAACTTTTTTTTCTTCTTTTTTTCTTCTTCATTTGGCGGCTCTCACATCAAACACAAGCAAAATTAAAAATGGGTTCAAGCGGCGAAAAGAGCGCGAAGAAAGCCAAGAAAGAGAAGAAAGACACCCCAAAGTCTTCGAAGAAACGCGATCGGGATGGGTTGCCTGTGCCGTCGTCCGCGAGTAAAGGAGGAGAAGGGGACGATGATGAAAAACAGAATCCGGTGTGCGCGATTGCTTCGCCGTTGGCCGATGGGAAATTGACCAAGAAATTATTGAAAGTTGTCAAGAAAGGTAAGCAAAGGAATAAGAGCGGCGTGGTGATATCAGAAGAAGAAGAAGAACGACATCCCCGTCGTTTTGTTTCTCTCGTTCTTCTTCTTCTTCTTCTTCTTCTTCGTGTTCTCTTCTCGTTGTTCGGTGGTGGTAGTATTCGTTGTTGAATTCTCCCTCCTAAAATTGTCTCTCTCTCTCTCTCAATAACAACAACAATAACAATAACTCACACACTTCTTTCTCTTCTTATTAAACTCCTCCTCTTTTAACAATAACTGAAAAACAGCGTCTAAATTCAAACAAGTCCGGCGAGGGGTCAAAGAGGTCGTCAAGCAACTCAAAACGACGAAAGAAGGATTGTGCGTCATCGCGGGGGACATATCGCCAATCGATGTCATCACGCACGTGCCGATGTTGTGCGAAGAAGCGGGCGTGCAATACGTGTACGTGCACTCGAAGGAGCAGTTGGGCGCAGCTGGGATGACGAAACGACCGACGAGTGTGATGTTAGTGTTACCGAAAGCGGTGAAAGGGTCGACGAAAATGGGGAAGGATGACGAAAAGGAGTTTGAGGAGATGTATAAGAGCGTGTATTCGAAAGTGAAAGGGATGCACGAGAAGTAATAATTATGTTCGTCTAGTGTTGGAGGGCATTCGAAAGTGAAAGGGATGCACGAGAAGTAATGATTGGATTCGTCTAGTGTTGGAGGGCGGCGGGAGAAGATGCTAAGTTTTATTCAATAAGTGTACTACTACTATGATTTTATTCTTAAAAACCGAGAAACTATGCTATGCTTTATTTTCTATCGCTCTAACGAATCAAAACAGGAAAGACTTCTTCTTCTTCTTCTTCTTGAGCAAAGCAGCTTGGACTCGCTCTACCGCGTTCTTGTCCTCGTCGTCGTCGTTCTTCTTTTCTTCTTCTTCTTCTTCGTCCTCTAACAGCGCTCGCCTCTTCCTCGCCTCTTCGTCTTCGTCCTCTTCCTTCCCTCGTCTGTTTTTACTCTTCATCTTCATCTCCTCCTTTCTTTTCCTCTTCTCCATCCCTTCCTCTCTTTGCCGCTTAATCTCCGTCTGAAAATCTCCAGCCTCTTTTCTCTCCCTCATTTTCGTCGCTCTCGCGCGTAACTCGGGATCGTCCGCACACATCCTCTCGAACGCCTTCTTCGCGAACGCGTTCAACGCCTCTCGTTTCGTCTCTTCGTTCTTCAACTTTTGATGACACTCGGACAACACATCGAACGCCTCTCGAGCTTTCTTATCGCCCGGATTCTTATCCGGGTGCGTGAGTAAACTTCTCTTACGAAACGCTTTGGATAATTCCGCGACGGTGACTGGCCAAATCGGGTCGCCGATATCGTCCGCCGTCGGTTCCGCAACCGCTAAAGCTTTGAAGTAATTTTGGTTCTTGTACGCCTCTAGAATCTGTTCCGGGATCGTCTTTCCCAACTCCTCCTCGTTTTCCTCCACCATCTTCTTTTCTTTCTTCGCATCATCATCATCCAAAACGATTTTCTTGGGTAACATGTGTTCCGGTATCCTCACCTCTCGTTCCATTAAATCATCGTCCTTCTTTCCGTTCGCGTTCAAATACTCCGCAGCTTTCCGGTTAAACATTTTATAAAAATTCGTCGAATCCATTTTGCAGCTATAAATTCGTTTTACTCCTCATCATATAAATTCGTTTTTCTTTTCTTCTTTTCGTTTTAATAAAAATGGCCCGTCGCCGCGCGCGCGCGTGTGTTCTCTCTCTCTCTCTCTCTTTTCCCTCTCAAACGTCTCTCTCGTTTCGAAGAGGTTTTAGGTGTCTTTATTTCTTGCGCATATCTCTTCTGTTTGTGCGGTAAAAAGAAAAACTTTTCAAAGTTGTTGTTGTTTTTCTGTCTGTTGTTTCAAGGAAGGAAGCAGGGAAAATGCATCAAAA
>Ga0206124_10002907_pt1 | contig 12481 bp, 9 predicted proteins | sample Helgoland_Spring_3_FD_148671 | JGI IMG/M metagenome (GOLD analysis project Ga0206124, IMG submission 148671) | Pelagic subsurface seawater microbial communities from Kabeltonne, Helgoland, North Sea - Helgoland_Spring_Bloom_20160321_2 | ecosystem: Environmental > Aquatic > Marine > Epipelagic ... | reverse complement strand
AAAAATCGCTTTATCGAATACCACAAATACGAAGAATCCTAAACCCGAAACAAACAAGATCAGTGGGGTAAATATAGCACCAGTGAACCAAGTAATTCTAGGAAGTATATGAGCTCCAACTAACATCATAATCATAGAAGAAACACCTGTAAGGGTAGTAAGAGTTCCCATGAAATTCATGTAAGTATTCACTTCAGGGTATAATTCTCTCACTTTAGCTTTCCAAGGACCTTCTACAAGGTTAATGGAGATACCGTAACTTAGTACTAATATAGCAACGAAACCCAAATATTTTGAAGAGAAGATAACTTTAAAACCATCCATCAAGGATAAGCTCGGCTTTTTCTTCTTTTTCTTTCCTCCAGAAAATTCTTCTGGATTCTCTTCGATTTGCTGATTAATGATCTTGTACAAATACATTGTAACTAATACCGCCGCAGACGAACTTAGAAGCAACGCTGTAATCATTGTATCATCAGCAGATGCAGAAGCTACTTTCGCTCCTGAGAACGCTTTTATAAGAGCACCAGCCATCACCAGACCTACATTACCTACGAATCCGTACATAGGGTAGAATCTCTTAGCATTTTCTGTCTTAGTGATATGGTTTGCAAACTGCCAGAATAATAGAGATAACATTAAAGATCCCCATAACTCCGCTAACACATAAAATAAAGCATATAGCCATTTACCGTATATTTTTAAGAACCATTTTAAGTGAACTAAGTCAAAAGTCATGAATAACACATTAAGCTTCTTATCTGACAATGCAGCTACTGCTGCTGGGTCAGGATGAAAGAAATCTCTGTATGGGTATAAAACAAAAGCAAAAAGCAAAAAGAAGGACAAGAAGAATGTACACGCTGTGTAGAAGATCCTCTTCTGATCCATTATACTTGTCAATTTTGCATATACCACCATAACAATAATTGCTATAGGAACAACACAATATAGTTTAATGAAACTAATAGCTTCAGCACCAATACCTGGCACCACCAAACTATCTTTCATTGATCGTAATACGTTATAGTTGAAAAGAATAAACAACATCATCAATGCCATTGGCATGAATTGTTTGAATTCTTCTTTTTTTATTGGAAATAAAGAACCTATAAACCATTGAGCTCTCGATAAAAGTCCCACAGTTATACCTATGTTAAAAGTTGAATAAAAATTTTACTGCAGCTGTGGAATATAGAAGAAGTTATGAGGAGCGTCAAGAGGTTTTAAATTTAAGGGCAATTTCAAATATTGATGTCATAGTTAGAACTTTCAAGAATCAGGCATATTTCTCAACACTACACCTTATAGACTCTCCATACGCTCTATGTCTCCCCGAAGCTCTTTCTTTTTTGCTATAGTCAAATCATGGTTTATAAAAAAGTTTGCTTTCTTATATTCATCACACGCTATATTGAGCATTGCTTCCAGTTGCAAAAAATGCACATGAGTCTTAGTGTTAGGAACAATGTGTCGATGAAGCTTTTTAAGACTTTCTTTTACCCCCTTAACCCCCCGATTCTAACATACTCCTGATAAGCCGTATATTCACCCTTGTATAATCATCACTCCCTTCTGGAAAAAAATGCAAAGCACTCTTATAATATTTTTGTGATGCTTTGATATCAGAAAATAAATCGTACTTTAGAGCTCCTGCATTAAAAAATATTTTTGCGCTCCACTTACCTTCTAACCTACTATCTTTAATAAGTCTCAGAGCCTTATTAATAAACAACAATGCGTTTATTTTATCTTGTGGAACAGATCCTTTCTTCTGCGCTTTACTTCTATATGCAGCAGAAGCAAGGTAATACGACCTCGCTCTCTGATTAAGATTCGCAGAATATTTATCAGCTAGAAGTGAATATTTTAATGCAGAATCGTAGTCTCCCAAATAATGACTATTTGTTGCTATAATATTATATGACTCTGCTTTCTGAAAATGACTAAGTTTTTTTCTTTCAGTTTTTGTAAATTACAGGACCTTATCTTTTCCCATTGTTGAGAATGGTCTTGTAGAGGATTGACTTTGACACAAGAACTTCCATAACAAGAAGACAAAGATATACATACCAAAAAAAATAACATTCTCCATGTAAATTTATACATGATTTAAATTCTTAGCTCTTCGCTTTACTTAGATATTTTAGATATTCTTTGTTTAGGACTCTAACATTCATAATCCAAATAATTGTCACAATCGCAAACACTATCATTAAGAATGGTGCTATGGATGTATATGTAGCCGCAGGGAATATCATAAACAACATGGACTGCACAAGTGCTCCACCAGATTTTGCAAGCCTTGCACCAACAACGTCGACAGCTGCTTTACCTTTGGATCTAAGCTCTTCATCAATTGGTATATAAGTCATCTCTCTTGTAGAATCAAACAAACTATATTTAGAAGCTTTACTTAATACATTCTGTACCGCTCCAAGCAACACAGCAAGCATCAGAGGGTTAATGACAAAGAAACTACTGATCAATATATGGGCAGCATTTTCAAATACAATTAATGTGAAGAAGCACATACCTGTAACAAAAATCATTATTGGCGTAATAATAGCTGCAGTGAACCAGCTATATTTTCTCATTATAGAAACACCAACCAACGAAAAGATGATAGCCAAAGAACCGTTCCACTGATTAATACTACCCATAAAATACAAGTACGAATCTGTATCTGGATACATTTCTTTTATTTTAGCTTTCCATGGTCCCTCTAGAAGGTTTATTGCAATCCCATATGACAAAACCAGAACAGCAATATATCCAATATATTTGGAAGAAAACACAACCTTCAAACTTTCTGATAGAGGCGTCTTTTTCTTTAGAACACTAGTTTCTTTTACATAAGATTCTTTTGCGTCCTTTGATCTTTTTATTATAGAATTATTCATATGTCTGAAAATAAACAATATGCATACCGCTGAAAAAGCTATAGCTGACAATAAAAATTGGACCATGAATTGAGATTTAGCAGCAACGTCTAGGGCTTTCTGTAAAGTAGAAAAATATTTGATCGTAGTACCAGAAACAAAATTACCTACAGAGCCAAGAAGATTGACCATCGGATAAAATCTTTTTGCTTGGTCTGTAGCAACAATACGGTTAGAAAACTGCCAGAATAGTAAAAATGCCATTGTAGAAGACCAAAGCTCAGCTAGCACATAAAATACGACATACAGCCATTTTCCATATAGAAGGAAGAACCATTTAAAATGTATCATCTGAATTTTAAAACCAACTATACTAAACTCTTTATCTATTAAAGAATTTATGGCTTCAGGGTCAGGATGTATGTAATCTTTAATTGGGTATAAAACAAACGCAAAAACAAGAAAATATACTACGTAGAATATCCCTATACCAAAATATATCTGATGAAATCTGAACCTATTAGAAAGATGTATATATAGTATCACAACCATGATCGCAGCTGGAACTACAAAATAGAATTTAATAAAGCTAATAGCTTCAGCTCCAACATTGGGAACTATAAGGCTATCTTTCATCGCTTTAAGTGTGGTGTAGCAGAATATTGTAAAAAACAACATGAAAGCCAGAGGAAAGAATTTAGAATTCTCTTCCTTCTTGATAGGCCATAAAAATGAAAGCAACTTTTCCATCTCTGAAACTTAACGTGATACTGCAATATTGTCAATACGGTTTAACAGAAAAATATTCCTTTCCACCTTTCAATATCAAACTGTTACATGTTGACAATAAGAATTAAGATAGATTCCTTAATGGATATCTCTTATGAAGAGAAAGGTTTATGATAAAAAACAGCCTAATCTAAGGATCGCTACTTTTTTGCCACCCTTAGCTCGTAAGATTTGTTCAGCACGAATATATTTGCAATCCATATTGCAATCAATAGAACAAACAGCACCATGAAGTAAGGGGCTAATGAATCAAATGTAGCCAGAGGGAATATCATAAATAATAGAGATTGCACTAATGCACCACCAGACTTAGCAAGCCTTGCACCAACAACGTCTACCGCTGCCTTACCTTTAGATTTTATTTCTTCACTTGCTGGAATATATGTCATCTCCTTAGTTGCATCGAATAAAGAATATTTTGTTCCTTTAGTTAGAACATTCTGTATTGCACCAAGAAGAACCGCGACAAATATTACGCTTACTCCAAAATCTGAAACAAAGCCCGCAAAAAATTCTCCAAATACTATAAACACAAAGAAACCCATACCTGTAACAAGCATCATAATAGGCGTAAGTATAGCGCCCATTAACCAACCTAGATTCCTTAGTATGAACCCTCCTAAGATCGTAAATGCCAGAGTAGAAATTCCAGTCCATTTCATCAAATTCCCCATAAAGAAGGCATATTCTTTTGTATTAGAATAAACCAATCTTGCCTTATCTTTCCACACACCTTCAATCAAATTGATAGAGATACCATAACAAAACACCAGGATAACTATTAATCCCAAATACCTGGAAGAAAATATGATCTTCAAACTTTCTGCAATAGTCAGCTTCACTTTCAACGTCTCTGGCTTCTTCTTAACACTTTTTCTCTCAGATTGCCCTTGTACAACAAAATAATTCAAATACATAAAAAAGCATAAAGCACATATAGTCGCAATGCTCACAATAAACATAATCAGAGAAATAAACCCATCATACGATTTACCAAACAAAGAAATAGAGCCTATAGTGGTAGTAGCCATACTCTCCATTACAGCTCCACCTAAAGTGCTTCCTATATGACCAACAAAACAATACATAGGATATAGTCTTTTTGCCTCTTCTGTCTTTGTGATTTTATTTGCAAATTGCCAGTATAGCAAGAAGATCATCGCTGACCCCCATAACTCTGCTACCACATAAAAAGCTACAAACGTCCATTTTCCATATAGCTTAAAAAACCATTTAAAATGATCTAGATGCATAGTGTAGGAAAAGAATTTTATTTCAGAATTAGATAAAGATGCGATTGTTTCTGGATTTGGATGAAAGAAATCAGCGTACGGATATAGGACTAAAGCAAACAGAATAAAAAACACCAAAAAAAAACCAGCGATATAAACAAATATTCGCTGGAAAGACATCCTGTTAGACATATATGTATACAACAACATAAATGACAAGGCTGCCGGGGTTATCACATACATCTTCACAAAACTAATAGCCTCAGCACCAATATTTGGCACCAAAAGACTATCCTTCATGGCTCTTAGAACATTATAATTAAAAAGCACACAGAAAAATAATATCCCCATACAAAAGAATTTTTTCCATTCTCCTTTTTGTATAGGCGCAAATATATATAGAATTCTCTTTAACATCTGTGATTAATCTAAAAAACTTGGGCGATAATACACATATTATAACTACTTTCAACACTAAATGCGTTATCAGTACCGCTTTTTTAATTATATACTTTATTCAGAGTAAAAATAAGATCAAAGTTTACACAGTGTAACTTTTATATAAAAATTACTACAAAAAAATCACACATTTTTTATATAGGTTACTTTTTAAACCCTAATCCCTTATAAAGACTACTGAAACTCAACGACTCACGAATAAGCCTAGCAGATCCTTTCTCCACTAGAATCTCTGCTGCGTAAGGCCTTAGGTTATATGCAGAGCTCATGGATGCACAGTAAGCACCAGCCGTAAGTATCGCCAATATATCCCCTTCTCTTGGAGAAGAAATTTTTGCAACAGAAATCACATCCGTGGATTCACAAATATTTCCTACCACACTCACCTTTTTTTTATTACCACCCTCATTAGAAAGATTGACGATATGATGGTGAGCAGAGTAAAGTGCAGGCCTTAGGATATGATTCATACCAGTATCTGTGCCAACAAAAACATTTCCTGAATTCTTTTTTATATTCGTAACTTTGGCGAGCAAGCATGTAGATTCAGCAACTAAAAACTTCCCTGGCTCTACTATTAAATCAAATTCACACCCGTTATCAATTTCGAACTTTTCTAAATCACTAGATATTGAATCAAAAAACTCTCTTATATCTATCTCTTTAGATCCATTCTCATATCTAACACCAAAGCCCCCACCTATATCTACGAATTTCAACCTTTGAAAGTTACGGGCGATTTTTAGAATTGATTTCACAGCTTTTTTAAATATTTTTGCTTTATAAAAACCCGAACCAATATGACAATGCACACCAATAATTTTAAGCTTACACTCGGATGTGATTCTCTTCACATCTTTCAACTCAGATTCCAAGACACCGAATTTTGATTTACTTCCACCAGTAACAACATCTTTAAACTCTCCAGCTCCAATACCAGGATTAAACCGAATAGAAACCTCAGCCCCAGGGAACATATCACCAAAACGCTTGAGCTCCGATATAGATCCAAGATTAGGGATAATGCTATGATTATGCACCTCTTCCAATTCGTGGTTATCAGAGTTATTCCCTGTGAATATAATTTGAAAACTAGAGAAACCAGATTCCATAGCCATCTCAATTTCAAAAGGCGAAACAGAATCTATACCATCAACTCCAGCATACTTTAGAACCTTTAATATGGCAGGGTTATAATTTGCTTTCATCGCATAAAAGATTTTGCCATTTTTTGGCATTGCTTCTTTTAGGATCTTTACCTGATTTTCTAATCTAGATCTGTCAGTAACAAAAACAGGAGTACCAAATTCTGAAACAATTCTTTCAGCTAACTTTACATCTGGACAATACATCTTAATTCTCTATCGCCTTAACATTAAACGACGGCTTTGGTTCACCATTAGAAATTTTCTCACCAACAAACATCCTATCGTGAAGCAGCTGAACTGCCTTTATCTTATTACGGTCATCTATCAAAATAGTAAAGTTAATATACGAACCACTTGCGCTAACACCATGCACATCTATATTATGTGTCGCGCATAAATCAAAAATACTAGCAACAAATCTTAGATCTTTAACTATACCCTTAGAGATAACAGAAAGTTTTGTGATCTTTTTTATTATTTTTACATAAGCAAATTCTTTCAAATCCTTGACCATCTTCATATTCAAATCTTCACCGCGCATTGAAAATGCAAAGGAAGTCTCGGAAGTAGAGCAAACATCCATAGAAACATTATATTTCTTCACAATAGTTGTAACCCTAGCAAGAAAACCAACATGATTCACTATGCTAGGATGTTCTATCACCAGAATAATATTTTTGGAATCACTGATGATACTTTTAACATTCTTTGTTTCCTTAGTAGTAATCTTTGTACCAGGAGATTTTCTATTAAAAGTATTATAAACATATACAGGAATATTTTTCTTAATAGCTAGCTCAATCGTATATGGATACACCACCTTAGCTCCACTATACACAATCTCTGACATAAGATGTATATCCACATTTTTCCAAAAAACCGGTTCTTTTACTATCCTTGGGTCAGCAGACATAATCCCATCAACATCCGTCCATATCTCAATAGCCTCTGCTTGGAATGCCATCGCAAGAATAGAAGCAGTATAGTCACTACCACCTCTTCCAAGAAGAGTAACATTGCCATGAGTATCTTTGCCTATAAATCCGGTCACAACCGGAGTAGTTCCACCCAGTATCAATGGCTTTAATACCTTCCTACATGCAGAGCTTGTGCTTTTAAAATTCACCTCTGCTTTTAAGTAATTACTATCTGTTCTAATAATTTTTTCAGACTCCACACAAACACTCTTTACTCCCACTCCTTCCAAAGCCATATCCATTAAGTAACTTGAAAGTTTTTCACCAAATGCGCATATCCTAGCTTCTGTCTTACTAGTTAAGTCCCCAACTAAACTTGAACCTTGGGCAATAGTTCTAAGCTTCAGGAACATAGGTTTAAATCTCTTTTCCCAGATTTGGTCAACTGCAACTTCATTTTTAACTATCTCAGACAGAATATTCTTATGGAGTCTTTCCATCTGAAGAATAATAATGTTAATAAGCTTTGGTTTTTGTTTCCTTGCGAGATCTATTATTTTGACTAACTGATCAGTAGTTCCTCCTACAGCAGACACAGTAACTATTACCTGAGAAACCCTGAGCTTCTCCTTCACTATATCAGCACCCTCCATTATAGATGCAGCGCTACCCATCGAAGTTCCACCAAATTTTAAAGAACGGATTTTCATGTAAGATTACAACTAAAAATTTTACTTATTTGAAGCTAAACCAAATAAAAATTTTGTCAATGGATTTTGATTTGAAAATTTACTTAATGAAATTTGACTTTAATAACATTAGATGTATTTTTTATTTGACTTTTAAATCGAAAAACACTCTAATCTCTTGATACAAAAAGGGGTATGGCTATGAAATTACTTATTATTGGGTACGGCAAAATGGGCAAAGCTGTTGAAAAAATAGCTCTCACAAAAAATATACCCATTGAAAAAATCATAAAAAATTTCAAAGAATTAGAAAACCACACACCCTCTCCTGAAGATGTAGCGATAGAGTTCACAACTCCCGATGAGTGCCTGAGAAACCTAAAACTTCTTGCACAGAAAAAAATACCAACAGTCTGTGGGACTACCGCTTGGTATGACCATATAGAGGAACTAAGAGAGCTGGTTTTAAGAAATAACACCTCTTTTATTTACGGCGAGAATTTTGCGATCGGAGTACACATGTTTTGGAGAACACTTGAAAAAGCATCCACTTTATTCTCAAAGCAACCCGGATATTCCGCCCATATATCAGAAACACACAATAAAAACAAAAAAGACTCCCCCTCTGGAACAGCAAAAAAAACACTGGAGGTAATGAAAAACAATGCCATAGATGGAAATGTAGCAATAACATCCCACAGAATAGAAGATGCAATGGGACAGCACATCGTAACTTTTGAAAGCGGCGAAGACACAGTTCAGGTCTCACACACCTCAAAGGGACGCGAAGGATATGCATCAGGCGCAATAGAATGCGCTAAATGGATTCAAAACAAGAAAGGGTTCTTTGATATATACGATTATTTGAAAGAGGCTTACTAATGTCAGGTTTTTATAAATACCATGGATTAGGTAACGACTATATAGTAATAGACCCTGCAAAATGCTCAGTGCCCATGACAGAAGAAAATATAAAATTAATTTGCCATAGAAATTTAGGAGTTGGATCTGATGGAATACTATACGGACCTATTTCAAAATCTGGAGAAATTCATTTAAAAATATTTAACCCAGATGGATCTGAAGCAGAAAAAAGCGGCAATGGACTTAGAATTTTTGCTCAATATTTATGGGATCAAAAATATGTTACTGACAAGTCCTTCCATATACATACTAAAGTTGGCCCCGTAGAAGCAACTATTTTAAATGAAAATAATAATCTAATCAAAATAGACATGGGAGAGTTATCTTTCACTCCACAAAATATACCTGTTTTATCAAACTCCGATGAAGTCATAAACCACGAGATAATATTAGATGACAAATCCTTCAAGATAAATTGCGTATCTATAGGAAACCCTCATTGTGTTATCATCGCAGATTCAGCATCAAAAGAATTAGCAACAAAATATGGACCAAAAATAGAGAATCACAAATTATTCCCCAACAGAACGAATGTACAGTTTATGCAAATAATAGACAGGAATAATATCAAAATAGAAATTTGGGAAAGAGGAGCTGGATACACTCTTGCCTCTGGTAGCAGCAGTGTTGGAGCTACAGCAGTTGCTCATAAACATGGGATGGTAGATTCAAATGTAACAGTTCATATGCAAGGAGGAAGTGTAAATGTTGAGATCAAAGGCAACAGAGCTCTCTTAATAGGAACAGTCTCAAGAGTAATGGAAGGTAACTTCTCTACCAACTTTATAAATTAATTAACATGGCAGAAAAAATGAAAATAGAATATTCAAAAAAAATATCAAAAGCAGGTGCATACGCGTTTGCAGAAATCGATAAAAAAGTATCCGAATTAAAAGATAATGGTATTGACGCAATAGACTTTGGTGTTGGTGATCCAAAAAGCCCCCCTCCTTCCTTTGTTCTCGAAGGACTATCTCAAAGCGCTGAAAAAAGAAAATTATACGGCTATCCAAGCTATATTGGTGACCCCTCATACCGCGAAGCTTGCTCTGAACATATGATGAGTAATTTCGGAGTAACACTAAACCCACAAACAGAGATTTCTTCAACATTAGGATCAAAAGAAGCTATCTTCAATTTTCCAATTGGATTCATAAATGAGGGCGACATAGTAATATGCCCTAGCCCAGCATACCCGGTATACAAAACTGGAACTGAGTTTTGTGATGGAATTCCCTATCTGGTTCCGCTACTGGAAGAAAATAACTTCCTAATTGATTTTAAAAAAATTCCACAAGATATAGCAGATAAAGCAAAAGTGATTTGGATCAACTACCCAAACTCTCCTACAGGTGCTATAGCTCCTTTGTCCTGGCTAAAAGAATTCGCAGAATGGGCAGAAGTGCATAATATAATAATTGCTTCAGATGAAGGATGTTATATTGATCTATATTTTGAAGACAAACCACACTCAATTCTAGAAATAAAAAAAGAAGGAGTCATTGCATTCTACTCACTTTCAAAAAGAAGTAACATGACAGGATACAGAGTAGGGTTTGTTGCAGGAGACGAACAAATAATCTCTGGATTTAGAAAAGTAAAAACAAATATAGATTCAGGCACACCAATATTCATACAGGATGTAGCGGCCAAGGCATTGCGTGATTCAAGCTACACAGAAAAGATGCGCCTAGAATACCAGAAAAAAAGAGACATACTAATTCCAGCTCTAACATCTTTAGGGCTAGAAGAAACTCCATCAGTCTCAACTTTCTATCTATGGCAGAAAGTCCCCTCTCACATGACGGATGTAGAATTCTCCATAAAACTCATAGAAAAAGGAATAGTAGTAACACCAGGAAGCATGATCTCTGATGAAGTAAATGGAGTGAACCCAGGAAGGTCATTCGTAAGATTTGCGCTAGTTCCAGTAATGGAAGATATAAAGAAAGCAGCAGATATTATTAGAAATATGAAGCTTTAATTCAAAGCTTCTATTTCTTTGACAATCTTTTCAGTTATCTTCTTCGCATCAGAAAATAACATTAATGTGTTATCTCTAAAGAATAATTCATTCTGAATACCAGCATATCCAGGAGACATCCCCCTCTTCACAAATAATACTGTTTTAGCTTTCTCAACTTCCAGAATAGGCATGCCGTATATTGGGCTTTCTGGGTCATTTTTAGCAGCCGGATTTGTAACATCATTTGCACCAATCACATATACTATGTCAGCAGTAGCAAAATCTCTGTTCACATCTTCTAATTCAAATACTTTATCGTAACTAATGCCGGCTTCTGCTAGTAGAACGTTCATATGACCAGGCATACGCCCTGCAACAGGATGTATAGCATATTTCACCGATACACCTTCTTTCTCAAGAAGGTCATCTAGCTCTTTCAAAGCATGCTGTGCATGAGCAACTGCCATACCATATCCAGGTACAATGATTACAGATGAAGAATTTTTCATCAAGAACGCAGCGTCTTCTGCGCTACTTTCTTTCACTACCTTATCTCCATCATCTGACCCAACTACACTAGATGACTTACCCATACCACCAAATATCACATTGATGATAGATCTATTCATAGCTTTGCACATTACATAACTCAAGATAGCACCAGAAGCACCAACAAGAGCACCAACTATGATCAATAACCCGTTAGTGAGGGTAAAACCAATACCTGCCGCTGCCCAACCAGAATAAGAGTTCAGCATTGATATAACTACTGGCATATCCGCACCACCAATCGGAATCACAAGTAATATACCCAATAAAGAAGATACACATATTAAAGATACGAAAGATGCAAAAGATTCTGTTTTACAGAAATTCACTGATAAGAATATTATAATAAGTAATAGCATTAAATTCACAGCATGATGCCCTGTGAATCTCAACGGCTTTCCAGATAAAATCCCCTGCAGCTTTGCAAAAGCAACAATAGATCCCGTAAAAGTAATAGCACCAATAGCACCACCAACTGAAAGCTCTATTAAGTTAGATACCTTCAATGAACCTGCTTGCCCTATTCCATATCCTTCTGGATCAACCAAAGCACCCAATGCTATAACTGTTGCCGCAAGACCAACTAGAGAATGGAAACCAGCAACTAATTGAGGCATGGCTGTCATTTTTATCTTCAAGGCAACAACACTACCTATGATCGCGCCAATAGCTATCGCAGAAAGAATCAAAACGTTATTTTGTATATGCGGATAATACATAGTTGCGGCAACCGCAATAATCATACCAATAACACCCATGACATTTCCTTGCCTTGCATTCTTAGGCGAGGACAGGCTTTTCAGCGTCATAATAAATAGGAAAACTGGAATTAGGTAGATAAGGGATATATTTGTAGGGACCATTTATTTTTTCTTCTTAAACATTGCTAACATTCTTTGTGTCACGATAAATCCACCAAAAATATT
>Ga0206124_10002905_pt1 | contig 12493 bp, 12 predicted proteins | sample Helgoland_Spring_3_FD_148671 | JGI IMG/M metagenome (GOLD analysis project Ga0206124, IMG submission 148671) | Pelagic subsurface seawater microbial communities from Kabeltonne, Helgoland, North Sea - Helgoland_Spring_Bloom_20160321_2 | ecosystem: Environmental > Aquatic > Marine > Epipelagic ... | reverse complement strand
CTGGAAATCTAAGAGATCTGGCGGAGGCCATGATCAAAGGAGACAAATACAAGGCCCCATCTGGACCACTGCGGGATTTTGCGGATGCCGTGATTCGTCGAGACAAATACAAGGCGGCAGACAAGGCTCATGGAGAGCTCATCTGGAGCGGTGTGCACCTATTTTTCGTGATATGTTCACCTATTTCATCTCGGCTTGCTTCGGGATATTCAGTAAATCCTGATAAGCGACTTTATGAAGCGCTAAGGGCTTAAACCCTTGTTTTCACTACGATTCACGGCACAAAAAAAGCCCGAGAACACAGGGCTCACGAGCATTTTTGACAATTATGTCAGTGGAGATGGAGGTAGTCGACCCCCTGTCCAAGTGGACCCAGCAGGACAGAAGCCGAACACCCTGAATCCTGATTTGGTCAAGTGGGCTTTGCATCATGGAAGCAGGTGCAACGTTCTGTGCAAGGGATGATACAAAAGTTTGGGCGCAGTGAAAGAAAAAACTCTTTTCAACCTACTTTCGAAACTCCCTTCATCCGTGGTACAATTCCTGCATATTGATCATCAACACGCTCGCACTCTTATTCGAGCGGCCCTGATTTCGTCGCCAATTCTCGGGCTTTATTCCACCATTCCCGGATTGCTCTTCATTGCCAACTTGGATTTGTCTGAAGCGGCAGTGATGAATTTTCAATGGCCTCGCAATGCCATCAGATTGTTGGCAATCTCCGCGGTGAACCTGTTGTTGTTTTTGAGCTCCATTTACGTCGTCCACGGAAAGCATGTCCTAGAAAACTCTCGATGGAAATTCCCTTTGTGCTTGGCTATTGGATTGGGCCTCGTCTTCGCAGTCATTCGTTTGATGCCTCCTGAACGAGTTCAGATTACCGGCTGGTTTCGCTTGTACCCTCTTGTTGGCATCACCACGAACATGTTTGTGATTCTTGGCATCATTCAAATCGTGGGGAGCAGCATCGAAAACGAAAGGCTCCGAAATGAGAAACTCACCCTTGACATTGCCAACCTTCAAGCCAGACTTGGGCAGTTACGACTTCAAATTCAGCCCCATTTTCTCTTCAATGCCCTGGCAAATTTGCAATCGTGGGTTCGCCAAGAACCGGAACAAGCGGCTGTCTATTTGGGGACCTTGAGCTCCTTTTTGAGGACCAGCACACAAAGTCAACTCAAAGACATGCATCCGGTTGGAGATGAAATGAAACTGGTCAAAGATTATTTGGAAATCCAAAAAATGCGCTTCGGCAGCGCTTTGGATTTCACCATTGATGTTGACGCGGAACTGCTTGACCTCAACATCCCCACGTTTGCCATGCAAGTCTTGGTTGAGAATGCAATAAAGCACAACCGATTTTCTCCATCAGACCCTCTGAAACTCGCCATAAGTGGGAAGGGAAATCAAATTGCAATTGCCAACGAATTGCGACCGCTGCCGGACTCAGCGCGAGCGGAGCCTTCAGGAATTGGTTTGACCAATTTGTCTGATCGTTTTCACTTGATTGGGCTTCGCCCGCCAGAAGTCCAAGCCTCAAATGATCGATTCGAAGTCATTATTTTCCTGGAACCATGCACTTGACTGTCGTTGTTATCGAAGATGAACCCATCATTGCCGCCGATTTGGTGGACATGTTGGAAAAGGCCACGGTCTCCATCAAAGTTGCAGCCCGACTGTCAAGCGTCCAAGAGGGGGTGGCCTATTTCAAAAATCACCCTCAGGTAGATTTGATATTGAGCGACATCCGGTTGGGCGATGGCCTGAGTTTCGACATCTTTTTGGTCGCCAAACCAACTTGTCCAGTTGTGTTCTGCACAGCACATGACGAATACATGTTGACCGCATTCAAAAGCAATGGCATCGACTACTTGCTCAAACCCATTGACCAAAAAAGCCTCAATGACACCCTGGAGCGATTTCAGAGTGTGTTTATGAAAAGACGTCACGACGGAAATTTCCCTGAGCAACTGCAACGCCTGATTGACCTGCACCATGGAGAAAGGACCCCGAAGTCCCTTCTCCTGCACGAAGGAGAATTCATCATTCCAGTGCGATATGAGAATGTGCTCTTGGCGTACATCCACGAGGGTAAGACCCACATCTGTACACGCGAACACAAAACACACGTTATTCCGGAGACGCTGGAACAGCTGGAAGCCAAATTCGCGAAGACACATTTCCGTATCAATCGTCAGTACCTCTTGCACAGAGACGCCGTTGGCAGCGTCGCAAACTATTTCAGCAGAAAACTTTTGGTCTCACCCCCATTTGAGCACCCCGACAAACTCCTTGTAAGCAAAGCCAATGTGCCTGCCTTTCTTACTTGGCTGAAAGGTTGAATTGCCAATTTGGACGTTTCAACCTGCATTTTGTCCAGCTTACTCAAATCGAGAAAAGCTGACGCCCCCTGATGGACACTTTTGCCGCAGAAATTACTTTGTCCATGAGATTTTCCTTTTTTGCTGGGCTGTTGTTCTTGATGGGTTCTTCAATTGCTGGTGCCCAAGAATCATTCACGCTGTCTGGGCAACTCAGAGATGCGGACACGGGTGAGGATCTGCCTTTCGCCGCGATTGTAGCACCGGACATCGAGGCCGTAGGCACGACCTCCAACGTCTACGGATTTTACTCAATCACGCTTCCAAAGGGAGTGCATCGTTTGCAGTTCATAAACATGGGATATGTGACCGTTGAAGAGGCAATCGATTTTTCACAAGACCAGCGGTTGGATGTAGAAATGTCCTCCAACATTGAGATGCTTGAGGAAGCAGTGGTTGCCAGCGAGAAGGAAAACTCAACAGTCACTTCAAACGAAGGCTCATTGACCACCATCGACATGAAAGATGTCAAAAAGATTACCGTGTTTGGGGGGGAGCCGGACATCATGAAAATTGTGCAATTCGATCCTGGGGTGAAGCCTGCGGGGGAAGGAAGCAGCGGTTTCTACGTCCGAGGGGGAGGCATCGATCAAAACCTCATTTTGTTGGACGAGGCTGTGGTTTACAATCCCTCTCACCTACTTGGCCTGTTTTCCGTGTTCAACGGAGATGCACTGAAAGGCGCCAATCTCTACAAGGGAGGGATGCCTGCAGAGTTTGGGGGTCGTGCAAGCTCTGTCATGGATATGCGCATGAAAGATGGCAACAGCAAACATCTTACGGCAAGCGGCGGTCTTGGAATACTCTCTGGTCGACTAACCTTGGAGGGGCCTCTCGTCAAAGACAAGAGCTCTTTCATTGTCAGCGGGCGGAGGACGTGGACTGACCTGCTTCTATCTGCGGCTGGGGGCGACTGGTCGACAAGTTCTCTTTTCTTCTATGACTTCAACGCCAAGGTCAATTATCGGTTCAATGAAAACAACCGGCTTTTTGCATCAGGCTATTTCGGCAGAGACAAATTTGGGTTTCAAGATCAATTCGGGTTGAACTGGGGCAATGCCACAGGCACTTTACGGTGGAACCACATTCTTAACGAGCGCCTTTTCTCCAATACGTCCCTGGTTCTGAGCAATTACGATTACGAGTTTGGCCTTGGTATGGGTGAAGATGGCATCGCCGTTCAGTCGGTGATTCGTGACGTGAACGTCAAACAAGATTTCTCGTATTACCTCAACAACGACAACACCCTCAAATTGGGATTCAACGTCATCCATCACACACTTGAACCCGGAAACCTGGATGCCGGAAACAACACGGGCCTCTCAAATCGAGAAGCTGACCAGAAATACGGCTTTGAAAATGCTGTGTATGTCCAGAATCAGCAACAACTCACGCCCAAACTGAACGCCAACTACGGACTTCGTGTGTCCCACTTCTCTCAAGTTGGTTCCGGCACCAAATACACTTTCGACAACGACGGCAACTTACTTACATCGGAAGATTTTGAAGCTGGTGAGCGCATTGCTGACTACTTGCAGTGGGAACCTCGATTGTCACTGAATTACGCCGTGAATGAAATGAGTGCTTTGAAACTCGGATTCAATCGCAGCGCACAGTACATGCATCTTCTGACCAACGCCACGTCAAGCACTCCTACGGACACGTGGATCATGAGCAGCAACAACGTCAGACCGCAAATGACTAACCAACTGGCGCTTGGCTTATTCAACACCTTGAGAAGTGGCACCTATGAATTCAGCCTCGAAGGCTATTACAAAGACATGCAAAACTTGATCGACTACCGAAATGGGGCCGACGTCTTATTCAATGAGCTTATTGAGGGAGACTTGCTGAGTGGCAATGGAGAGGCATACGGCATTGAGTTTTTGGCAAAAAAGAAGAGAGGGCGTTTCAGCGGGCAGTTCGGTTACACGTGGTCTCGCAGCTTTCGACAAATTGATGGCATCAATAACGGAGACAAATACTCTGCTCGACAAGACCGCATACACGACCTCAACATCGTTGCACTGTTTCAACTCAATGAGAGGGTTTCACTTTCCTCGAACTTCGTGTACTACACCGGCGATGCCGTGACCTTCCCTAGCGGTCGGTATTACGTCGATGGCATGTTGGTTCCGCTTTACACAGCGCGCAACGCTGAGCGCATGCCTGATTATCATCGCCTTGATTTTGGATTGACGATTGAAGGCAAAGAGAATGAGTCTTACACTTCCTCGTGGAGCATCGGGATTTACAATGTCTATGGTCGCGAGAACGCATTCAGCATCAGCTTCGAACCATCTGACAACGACCCACTTGACACAGAAGCGGTTCAGCTTTCCCTTTTTAAGTACGTACCCAGCATCACTTACAACTTCGCCTTCAAATGAAAAGTGTCCACTTCTCTGCCCTGCTGACGGCGTTGGCTTTGACCAACATGTCATGCGAAAAAGTCATCGACCTTGAATTGGATACGGCCGAAGCCTCAACTGTGATTGAAGGCAAATTGGAGGCAAGTGCTACCGAATTCCAACTTGCCATTTCTCAAACGTCCGCATACTTCTCCCCCGCCTTGCCGGTTCCCGTGTATGGTGCGGAAGTCAACCTCCGGGACAATCAAGGAAACGTTTGGCCAATGACTGAATTGTCAAATGGCACCTATCAGGCCGAATTGACTCCCGAAATTGGTCAGACTTACTCTCTGGAAGTTTTTGTCTTAGACGAGACTTATCGCGCAAGCAGCTCACTGTTGCCTGCGGTAGAATTGATGGCCGTGGACTACGAATATCAGCCTGGCAACGGCATTCTTGGCGAGGGATACGTTGTTTCACTCCTATTCGAAGATGATGGCTCAACTAAGAACTACTACCAGATCAAGCACAGCATCAATGGAGAGGACCAAAACAATGCTGATGACCTCTTGCTTTACGACGACAACCTCTTTAACGGCAATGAAGTAAGCCTTCCCATCACTGGAAAATCATTCAACCCTGGAGACACCTTGGAAATACATCTAATCCACATGGATGGGCCATCGTTCGAGTACTTAAGTACGTTGTCTGACATAGTTGGCTCGCCAGGAGGACCTAATGGGGCTGTGGCAGCCCCCTCCAACCCCTTAAGCAACTGGACAAACGGTGCTCTGGGGTTCTTCACATGTCAATCAGCCTCGACCCAAGTGATCGTCCTGCCATAACAGCCAATTCAATTCAATTCACTCCAATTTGATTCATTCATAGAAACATGATGCATTATCGTATTTCAATTCTTGCCCTTTCCACCACCGTGCTTTTTTCTTCCTGCAACAAAACGGAAGACATTGTCGACTTGCCTTGCTACATCGAAGTGAATACAAACGTTCCAGACGTCGAAACTTCAGGCATTTCCTATCCCACCACACAGTCATTGATCGGGCCGTCAAACGCAAACTGGAGCACTCCATATAAAATTTTGTAAGTACCCTCAACTAAATAGAACAAAACCGCCAAGTGCAGCTTTGGCGGGCTACAAGCACCGAGGCTGCGATTTGCACATCAGGCAGCATTACTCAAAGCATTTTTTGGGAACAGTATTTTTAATTCAGGTCCAAAGTATTGCACCAATCTCTTATCGCTTGTCTATCTGCAATGCTAATTGTGCTATGGTCAAAATCAGTCGCATTTTGAAATGGAGGTGGCATCGTTAGTTCGTCCAAAGGATAATTCTCAAAATGTTGAGTGCATTGAGGTCGGTGACAAGAAGTACAAGAATTCTGAATAGATGTAGTATGTAGTTGTGGAAACTCCGCTCCGATAACAGAATAAGGATTGTTTCCTGTTAATGGAACAAGTAGTTCTGTTGGATTGTCAGGATTCATTAACTGGTCGACCGCTGGACTATGCAGAAACGGACTTGCCATGTGGCAATTTTGGCATTTGTCTGCAGCTACAACGCTAGGTGACATCCAAGCATCGTTGTATCCTTTCTCTCCTGGTATTGGAGAATTTATCGGATTGCCTTCATCAACTATTGAAAAGAAGCAGGTTTCCCCAGTAGAAAATTTATGACCAATAACACCCAATCCTCCATCACGGCAAAATGTCATGAACACAACATCTGGGTTTTCAGAACCATCTGTGTTCAAGCCATTATAGCGACCTACTTTATTCCCTGTTTGGCAAGCCATTCCAAAGGCCCATGGATGGTCACAGTCACTTGGGTCTGAACTACCGTTTCCTTCCTCGGTAATGGGATAGGTTTGGGGAATACCATTTAGAGTAGATGGAACTTCTACAGCGTCAGCGCAACTAAATCTTGGAAGCGGCCCCAAAACAGATTCACATTCATACGCATGGTCAAGGGCAGTCCTCATGCCCATAACGTTTCCGTCACAATCATACCCAAACTCTTCAAAAATGCATGAACCGTCATCGGAGATGGAATCAGGATTGTAGTTGCACGCTGTGGGGTCTGTGCATCCGGAGCAGCTGACGAAATCACACGACCCGTCATCGGTGGTCGCCTGAGGATTGTAGTTGCAAGCGGCGGCATCGGTGCAACCTGGAATGCCAATTGGGTCGTGTTTGCAAGAATTCAAAGCACTAACCAGGCAAACCCCCAAGACCACGGCCAATATCACTGCTGTCTTGTTCATGATCTTAAGTCCCTTTAATTCGTTCGTTCAACTATTGTTCGCAACTCCTACTCTATGAACAGTTTGACTGTTGATACTGTGGATGTCCAAATCACCTCCAAATGATAAATCCCTGATGGCAGGTCTCCCTTGTTAAGCTGTAAACGATTTTCCATCACTCTTTCAGATCGATGGATTCTGCCGTTGACATCGTATAAATTGTATTCGAGTGGGATTTCCTTGAACTCGAGTACTGTATGGTCTCTGAAAGGATTAGGATAAACCACTACTCGCTTTCCTTCTTGTTCTGTTATGGAAGTGAACAGACAAAATTCTGTGCAGTCATCTTCTGATAGATATTCTCCCTCTCCGACAGCCGTTTGATAACACCCTTGGCTACCACAGGACCAAGAATAGATTTCCGCACAATTCATTAATGCACTCAAATCGAGATTACTGGCAACATAGGCTGTCTGGCCTTCCTCCTCTGTTATCATTAATGTGTCTGCTTCTAACACGTAAGGAAATGAAACAGATCCTTCAATGTCAGATAACGTAATGAACTCGCCATCGTCTGCGTGTGCTAACGTTTCGAACTCGTAGCAATTATCTGGTTCCACTCCGTATGCAAAAACAAGACTATCAGCATCAAACAACAGGTACGTGTCATTCTCCTCCGAGTACCATTGTCCTAAATAGCTTTGCCCATTTGCAGCAACAGCAACCGTCATTAGTAAGAGGTAGCTTCCAATTGATTTTTGCATGTTTCAGATGTTATTTTCTGCAAGGATAACTGAACCACTGCTCCGGGAAGGATTACAGCCAATGAAAACAGTCCTGCTGCTTCTAGCTGGACTTTTTTTGAGTCTTTTGGTATTGTAACGGAGTCATTCCCTCATGCTCTTTGAACAAGCTAAAGAATGCTGACTTTGAAGTAAACCCGACTTCCATTGCCAATCCCCAAATTGACAATTCATAAGCCTTTGAAGTTTCCGATAAAGCTTTGAATTTTTCTATCCGATAACCGTTGATAAGCTGGTAAAAATTGCTTTGTCCACACTCATTTATCAAACGTGATAATTCCTTCTCCTTCAAATCTGCTACTTCTGATAAGTCACGTAAAGTCAGCTTTGGCTTGGTGAAGAGTTCTTGTTCCTGAATTAGCTCTTTGATTGCATTAAATCGTTGAATGTCTAATTCTGAGATCATCGGCTTTCCTCCGCCAAATTGCGGTTCGTTTTTTTCAGGCCTAAGACTGTGCTCTCCTGAGCTGGGAGCTCTATCTTTTATCACATTGGTGGTTCTGTTCTTCTCCAATGTGCTGATCACGTCTTTTTCCAAATTGACATCTCGGGTTTTCTTAAGAATAGTTGTTTCAGTGCTTCCTAGATTATGTGTGGTCAATGAAAGATGTTGCTTGAAAATTTCTGGCTGTGAAAAGCCATTATAAGCAGTCCAGAAAACCATGAATAAGGTTAGGCCTATGGCAAAGGTGTCTATTGAGAATTCAAGAATCTCCATATGTGACAGATCCCCGATAAATGTGGATATACTTAATAAATGGATGAGGACATTCAGTGCAAAAATGCTTTTTAACCAGGTAAGCGTTTTATTCTCTAAATCCGAATAATAATTGGCTATCCTCTTATAGTGGTATTGCAATAGGCTGTAAGCATACACCAACAAAACTATCTCCAAGAAGTAAACGATTGTTTCAAAAATGGTCGTGACACCCTCTTCTAAAAACAATCCACCAGCGCGTATAAGTACATTATGGAGAACACCTGGAAGAAAAAGTAAAAAGTGCCATGTCCTGATTTCCTTATTCATTGTTGCCAATAAATAGAGGAACAATAGCGGAAGGTTCAAAAGAAAAGGCTCAACTATGAACAGCGAGACACCTAATCCTTCATTGATCTGGAATTCTGAGAGCAAATCATTCAATAAGTTACACGCAATGCTCCAAAAAAATAGACCAAGAAAGATGTTCGCCCTTCTGTTAGAAGACTTGGCAACAAGAAACACTAGACCTAAGACCGTTGAATTTGAAAGAATAAATCCAGCAGAAAGAATCCAAATTAGTTCAGACACTTCCATCAATCAAATCATTCATTACTGGTGAAATTAACTTCTAATTAATTCAATCAACGGGTGGCGATCCTCATTGTTGTGCCCAACAATTGTCTAAGACGCAAAGGTATGCTTTGGCCAGATTTTTCATTTTAATCCAAGCGCTGCTGTTTCAACTCCATATCATGGAAAATAGCGTCAAATGGACTCTTTGAATGCTATGATGTCTCCATTTTCCCGCAGCGAGGCAGTCACATTGTAATCTCGAAAAGCTACGCCAACCACCAAGAGTTTTAAGCCATAGGTAATGAGTTGATTCGGACAAAACCTCGAAAAGACGTTCCTGCTTGGCCAAGGGAAGTGTATTGACGGACGCCAAGCCAATCGGGCGCATGTACTATTAGACCATCCTCTTCTTCTGGCCATTGGCCGCGGCAAAATTGTGAGGGTGCTGGATGAGTGAGGATTATAACAAATCCGGGGAGCGATGATAAATGGAAGTATTGATTTCAACCTTCGCTGTTGGTTTTGAGTTGAAATACACGACTGAGGTTGAATCCGAAGTAGATGTCTCCGTTCGCCCAACTGCCTGCTGGCTCTGCCAAAAAGGAGCGCTCAAACATGCCTCTTGCGTTGGTCATGTGCAATTGGAAGACATGCCCCCCCGTCTCAATGTCCACGCCAATCGACAGACTTGGCGAAGCTCCTAGAGCAAAGGCGGGGGTCAATCTGTGATGGTATTCGGCATTGATGCTGAAACGCGGCCCCAACTTGTAGCGTCCACCACCCCCGATCAGAAACATGTCGTGCTTATCACCCGTAGCCTCTACAAAATTTCGGTGGACAAACGAAGGCACCAGAGCCAAGCTCAGTCGCTCGTTGAACTTTCGTGTCAAAATCGCCTGGGGAACGTAGCTCAAGCGATGCGTGAAGTAATAAGGGGAATACTCTTGTGATGCCTTCAATCCGTTGACCATCATCACCGAATACCATGACAAGGAAAATGGAAAGGCCTTGGGGCCCGTCGACTGCCTCAAGACACGGGCCTTGGCATTGACCTCGTAAGTTTTTTGATACGTGTTGCGCGCAACACCAATGGCAAATCGATCCGTCAAGCCGTAATCCAGTCCCATGCGCATTTGAGCATTGTCAAGGCCCCACAAATCATACGCTCCTGAGCTCAGTGTCCCAAACCGATGGGCAATGACAAAATGAAGGACGCCGCTCCCGGGGGTTTCATTGCTCTGTACGTTGACGATTCGTGTGTCTTTGAAGGTGGCCGAAACCGGCACAGTCACAGGTTCTTCCGACTCATTCAGAACATCTAGCAACCCCTGTCCTCTGGAACTTACCGAGCAGACAAGCAGCGTCAAAAGAAGAACGACCTGCCATGAAGATGAATCTTGCTTTCTCATTGTTGGGTCAGTTTGATTTGGACGTCCACGTCAATTGTTGGTGAGATCAAATAAGTGGCCCAGCCAGGCACGTCGATGTCATGCTCTTCCAACTCCACAGGAAATCGACATGAAATTTCCCAGCCATCGTCAGCTTTTTTTAGCGACCCCTCGATTGTTCTGCGTTGCTCAATGCCATGACACCAAAAAACTCCTTCCGCTCGGACAACGTGTGTTTCTCCATCACCCAAGGATTCACTCCAACCTACGATTTGGCCTTGGAAACTGGCCTTTGGAAATTGATCGGACTCGATGTAGTCTTCGTTAAAATGTTCTTGCATCAACGCCTTCGCAAAAGAGAACGACCGCATCTTGACCTGAAAGGCAAAACTTCCGTCAACCGCATCCATGATTCCCGTCATGTCTGTCAATGTGGCTTCAATGTCTTCCATCAAAGTCTGTGAATGGAAATGCACCATGCCCGAATGTCCCATGTACCTCTGGGCATTCATCACTGACATGCTCGATCCAAGCAAAACCAGGGCACACAAGGGTGACAACAGGTGACTTCGCATGACTCAATTGTTGGGTGCCCCTTGGGCGATCCATAATTCGAACAACACGATGTCACATTCAGGCAAGGGCACACCATTCTGAGGCATGGAACCCAAATCACTCATGGGAAGTCGCAGACGCGACACCAAGCTCCCAACGTTGCCGCTTTGAGAAACGCCTTCGTGGGATGTCAAATCCAATCCCCCATCCGGCGCTGTAGCCGAATGGCAGTTGTTGCAATGTGTATCCAGTATCGGCAAGAGATTGCCCGCAAAAGAAACCACCAAAGTGGTGTCGCAGGGCATCACTCCTCCTCCGCCGTCGCTCGCACCACCTTGACCATACAAGTGATCAGCGCGGTCGTAATAACACCCTGAAAGGAGCCACAAGGTGACAGCAACCACGAGAAGCTGATTGAAACCTACAAGGGACGAATTCTGCATACCACGAAAATAATCGCCTCTCATTTCTGGAGGGTCCACATGGAGTCAGAAGAAGTATGCCTCCATCCAAACGCACAACAAAAAACGCCTTAAACGGGAGATGGGAGCAGCATTTCGCATGGCTGAGGCCATTTTAACTGGCGACAAATACAAAGCCTGACAGGGCTTTGGTGTGGTGAGCCATTCATGGTGATTTGAATGAAAAAGGGCACGCCGTTGTGCCCTTTTTCATGAATGACATAAGACAGATCGAAGCCCATGCCTGGATTGAGTCAATTCAACTGATCACCTCCCTTGATGCCAGACATCATACCACTGGCGACACTTCTCATCGTACTTTACTTGCCGGCTCGCTGGGCTCGGTGAATGCAAAAATGGCAACTCGGGCATACGCGACAATTCAAGCTTATCCTTCTTCTTGAAGGATCCCTTGCCCCAGGTTGGCAAGACACGTACATCCGGATTTTTCTCGATGACTTCCAGTATCTCATCCGTCATGTGCGTCCGCTGATTGGTTTCTCGAAACAACATTTGATCACTGTACCCCTTGCCACAGATCTCATCCTTTATCTCATCTGGTACACGGATTGAGCGGACGAGATCCATGCACCCAATGCCTTCCTCTCTTAGCATAGTGAAGAAATCACCTCCTTGATTGGGGTGGAGTTCTTTACCTAGACACTGACTCACTAAAGACCACAACTGGTTTTTCTTTCTGCCGTAGAAATAGTCTACGGTATCACCGCATTGCGGGTTGAACGTGCCAAGAATCAGAACTTTCAACTTCCAATCTGGAATGAACCAATCTTTCGTTTCAAATTGATGCCGAATTTCAATCATGCTGGTCGTTTCTGATTCTTAATATAGCGCTCCCGCAAATTCAGGACTTTACATCTTCACCCAAGATGTAAAGCTCGCTTTCCAATGGGCGCGTCTTCATTGCCTTTTCAGTTGATTCAGTTTACCGAAAAGCCATCCATTGTGCATAAAAAAATCCCCACCTGCGCGGCCGGGATTTTTTTCTACTCCTTCTCTCGA
>Ga0206124_10002896_pt1 | contig 12520 bp, 10 predicted proteins | sample Helgoland_Spring_3_FD_148671 | JGI IMG/M metagenome (GOLD analysis project Ga0206124, IMG submission 148671) | Pelagic subsurface seawater microbial communities from Kabeltonne, Helgoland, North Sea - Helgoland_Spring_Bloom_20160321_2 | ecosystem: Environmental > Aquatic > Marine > Epipelagic ... | reverse complement strand
CCCCCTCAAGATGGTGAAAAAGTGATCGGATACAGAGAAGCGATGACTTTAAAAAAACAACCTAAAAGCATGATCGTTGTCGGAAGTGGTGCTATTGGAGTAGAATTTGCCCATTTTTATAATGCTATGGGAACAGATGTAACGATTGTTGAGTTCTTACCAAACCTGGTGCCTTTGGAAGATGAAGAAGTTTCAAAACAATTTGGAAGATCCTTTAAAAAAGCAGGTATTAAAGTGATGACCAACGCTTCGGTCGAAAGTGTAGATACTACTGGCAAAAAAATAAAGGCCACCGTAAAAACTAAAAAAGGAGAAGAGGTTATAGAAGCGGATATCGTGTTATCCGCAGTTGGAATAAAATCCAACATAGAAAATATTGGATTAGAAGAAGTTGGAATTGTTGTAGATCGAGACAAAATCATTGTAAACGATTGGTACCAAACAAACATACCTGGTTATTATGCTATAGGTGATGTAGTTCCAGGACCCGCATTAGCCCACGTTGCTTCTGCCGAAGGAATAACTTGTGTTGAAAAAATAAAAGGAATGCACGTAGAAGCTATTGACTATGGCAATATTCCCGGTTGTACCTATGCAACTCCAGAAATTGCTTCTGTAGGATATACCGAAAAACAAGCAATAGAAGAAGGATACGATATTAAGGTAGGTAAATTTCCATTCTCAGCCTCCGGAAAAGCAAGTGCTGCGGGGACTAAAGATGGTTTTGTTAAAGTAATCTTTGATGCCAAGTATGGAGAATGGTTAGGATGCCACATGATTGGCGCTGGAGTCACCGATATGATTGCTGAGGCAGTATTAGGTAGAAAGTTAGAAACTACAGGTCACGAAGTATTAAAGACTATCCATCCACACCCGACCATGAGTGAAGCAGTTATGGAAGCAGTTGCAGATGCTTATGATGAAGTGATACATCTTTAAAAAATGTACAATATCAGTTTAAAACGCTCTATGAAAATAGGGCGTTTTTTATAGAAAACTTTTGAGTGCCAATTCATAGCTATTCAAACCAAAACCTACTACAATTCCTTTTGCATTTGGGGAAATATAGGAATGATGCCTAAACTCTTCTCGAGAAAAAGTATTGGATATGTGTACCTCCACTACTGGCGTTACTATCCCTTTAACAGCGTCACCAATACCCACTGAGGTATGTGTGTAAGCAGCCGCATTTAAAATGATTCCATCAAATGAGAATCCTACTTCCTGTAGTTTATCTATCAATTTTCCTTCAACATTTGATTGAAAGTAGGATAAGTTGAGTGCTGAATATTTTTTTTTTAAAATACTAAAGTAATCCTCGAAGGTTTGATCCCCATAAATAAGAGGCTCACGTTTGCCAAGTAAATTTAAATTTGGACCATTGATGATAATAAGGTTTTTCATAGGGTAAAAATACAAAAGTTATGATACAAAAAAAGGAGCCAAAGGCTCCTTTTATAATTATAGTGTGCTTAGATTATAATCTAAAACCTACTCTCATCATTCCTGTTACGCCACCATCTAATCCCCAAGAGGTAATATCATCACCTGAAGAAACACCTAAACCGTAATTTAGTTCAAGGCCAACGTACACTTTTGGAATAATGTAGTAATCAGCTCCAATAAAAGCATTGGCACCAATAGTAAATCCGTTAAGATCAGTTTCATTCCCAGCATCATCAGTTTCAGTACCAGCATCAAAGTAACCTACACCAGCGCCGTAACCCCAGTAAGTAGATAAACGCTCAGCACCTGAAAAGTGATTTTCAATACCATAACCCAAACCAACAGCGTAAGTCATGTCAGAACCTTCTACACCCGAATCAGATACATTAAGAGATGCCGTGTAACGTACAGCTCTCGTATCAGATTTGAATTTTCTCATCATAACGTTAGCCTTGTCAGTAAACATAGTTGAACCATCTAAATTTGGCATAAAATTAAATTCAAAAGCAGTCTCGCCTTCACCAGGCTTATTAAAAGTTCCTGCATTTGTAGTAATCTGTGCTGAAGCAAAACTAAAACTTACTAAAGCAATAAAAAGTAATAAATTTTTCATAATATTTATAATTTTTGATTATTGTTACTCAAAATTAAATAAAGAAAAACATCATTACACTAGAACGTAAATACGTTATTAACAACAAATTGTTAATAACTTAAAATGAATATTTAAATACAAACACCTGGTAAACAGCTGTTTAAATTAAATTGTTGAGTGTTAAATCTAGTTAAAAAATAATTTTTAATAATTATCAACAATTTAATAACCTCTTAAAAAGATTAAATTTAAAGAAGTGTCCAACCAATGGATAGACTAAAAACCCTATTCTTTACATCGACAACTTCTGGAAAAACTTCAGTAAGACCAAAATTATAACGACCGTCAACTCTAAAGCCTAAGGGTAAATCTAAACCAAGTCCTACGACACCAGAAACATCATTTGATTCGGTAGGAATAACATCATCATCGTTTACGATTACACCGAATTGTGGGCCAAGATGTATATTAAGTCTTTTAATGAGGTAGTATTTAAATACCACCGGTATGTTTACATAACCTAAGTCAACTTTACCAACATCTAACTCAGCGCCTTGTTGAGAATAAAGCACATCTCCTTGAATCGCAATTTTGTCGTTAAATTTGATCGTAAAAAAACCACCAAGGTTTAAACCAGTTTTAGTATCTACGTTCGGAAAATCAGTTAGTGTTGCAAAATTCGCACCTACTTTAATACCCAGATCTATCCCTTGTGAAAATGATTTAAAACTGAATAAAAAAATGAGCGTAATAAAAATTGTTTTTTTCATAATTATATAGTTTAGTTTAGTTTATCAAATATATTAATTTCTAGATTTGTTTTGTAGATATTTAAACATTATGTTTAATGAATATAATTAACCCTGGGTATACAAATGAACTGGCTTGATGCTTTAAAATACTATCAAGATTATTTAAGAATAGAAAGAGGCTTATCGGATAATTCTATTAAAAACTATTCTTTTGATATAAAAAAACTCATAAAATGGCTTAAAACTTCATCAATTATAGATTCTCCTTTAGAAATTAAAAGAGAAATCATCCAAGAATTTATTTATCATATTGCAAAAGAGATTCATCCTCGTTCTCAAAGCAGAATCATTTCTGGATTAAAAGGTTTTTTTAATTATTTAGTTTTTGAAGAGTATCGAGCCACAAATCCTGTTGATCACATAGAAAGCCCTAAAATTGGAAGAAAGTTACCGGACACACTCTCTGTAAAAGAAATAGATCATTTAATTGCTGCTATAGATTTAAGCAATTCTCAAGGAGAAAGGAATAGAGCTATCATTGAAATACTTTACGGTTGTGGCTTTTTTGTTTCAGAATTAATAAATCTTAAAGTATCCGATTTATTTTTTGAAGAGGGATTTATTAAAGTTACGGGGAAAGGAAACAAACAAAGGTTTATTCCTATTGGGCCTACAACTGTACGATATATAACTAGTTATATATCTGAAATCAGATCATTTCAAAACATTAAGCACTCAGCTAAAGACACGTTATTTTTAAATATAAGGGGGAATAATCTTACAAGAGCCATGATATTTCATATCGTAAAGGAATCCCCAAGTAAAGCTGGAATTCATAAAAAAATCAGTCCACATACTTTTAGGCATTCCTTTGCCACACACCTTTTAGAAAATGGTGCAGATCTGAGAGCGATTCAACAAATGTTGGGTCATGAAAGTATTACTACCACAGAAATTTATACCCACATTGATAAAAGTCATTTAACCCAAATAATTAATAACTTTCATCCAAGAAGATAATTATTTTGCAATATTCACTGCTCTTGTTTCTCTAATAACCGTAACTTTTACTTGACCCGGATAGGTCATTTCTGTTTGGATTTTTTGAGAAATAAAAAAAGATAACTCTGAGGCTTTTTCATCACTTACCTTTTCACTTTCTACCATAACTCGCAGTTCTCGACCAGCTTGTATGGCGTATGCCTTATTAACACCTTTAAAGCCGAAAGCGACTTCTTCCAAATCCTTCAAACGTTGAATGTAGGAATCCAATACTTGTCTTCTTGCCCCAGGTCTTGCACCGCTTATCGCATCGCAAACTTGAATTATGGGCGACAATAAGCTGTTCATTTCAATTTCATCATGATGGGCTCCAATCGCATTACAAACATCTGGTTTTTCACCATGTTTTTCGGCTAATTGCATTCCTAATAAAGCATGCGGTAATTCGGTTTCTGTTTCTGGAACTTTTCCAATATCATGTAACAAACCAGCTCTTTTTGCTAATTTCGGATTCAACCCAAGTTCAGAGGCCATCACTCCGCAAAGTTTAGACACTTCTCGAGAATGTTGTAACAAGTTTTGGCCATAGGAGGACCGAAACTTCATTCTACCCACCGCTTTGATTAATTCTGGATGGAGTCCATGAATACCAAGGTCAATTACCGTTCTCTTTCCTACTTCTTTGATCTCCTCTTCTATCTGTTTTTTTGTTTTTGTAACTATTTCTTCAATTCTGGCAGGGTGAATACGTCCATCAGTAACTAATTTATGTAAGGATAAACGAGCTATTTCTCTTCTAACGGAATCAAAACAAGATAGAATAATGGCATCTGGTGTATCGTCAACTATTATTTCTACTCCAGTAGCAGCCTCTATTGCACGGATATTTCTACCTTCTCGTCCAATAATTCGACCTTTGACATCATCACTCTCTAAATTAAAAACAGACACACAATTTTCTACAGCCTCCTCTGTACCAATTCGTTGAATGGTATTAATAATTACTTTTTTTGCTTCTTGTTGAGCGGTTAATTTAGCTTCTTCTAATGAATTTTGTATGTAAGCCATGGCATCTGTTTTGGCTTCATCCTTGATAGTTTCCATCAACTGAGCTTTTGCATCGTCTGCAGAGAGGCTTGAAATAACTTCAAGCTGTTCTACTTGTCTTCGATGCATTTTATCTATTTCTGTTTGTCGTTTGTCTAGAAAAGACAATCGTTCATCATAATCTTTTTTCTTTGACTCTAAACCTGAAGTTAAGTTTTTAGCTTTTGCTAATTCGCTTGTTACTTTAGATTCTTTTTCTCTTGCTCTCTTCTCTGATTCAGATATTTTTTTATCTCTATTTAAGATGACTCTCTCATGTTCGGCCTTTAATTCTAAAAATTTTTCTTTCGCCTGCAACATTTTATCCTTTTTTAAGGAATCTGCATCTTTATCTGCTTGTTTAGCTATAGAAGCCGCTCTTTTTTTTGCAGATTTAACTATATCTGATGCTTTGTTTTTTTCAAGAATTTTAGCAATTATAAAACCTACTATCATCGCTATGACTCCTATTATTAGGGGTAATATTATATCATTCATATGTATATTCTTTTGACTTCAAGTATCCATCTACTTGAGTTGTATTCATAAAAAAAGCCTACATTAATATCGGGTTTTGTATAAACTCCTTAAAACAAGTTTAGGGTTAATTAGTTGGTCAAGTATCCGCTCTCCCTGAGGACACGGCTCGCTTTTGCAACTATAACTCGCCCTTTTTAAAGAATTCGCGTTGAGTTTACCAAAAATAGTATTAATGTAGGCAGTAACCTTATTTTAAAGAACGTTACGATTTAAAAATCGTGCAACATTTGATTTAATTTTTCAATTTTATTTTCAATATGTTGGCTATCTTCTGTTTTATCTATTTGTTTTTGTTCTACTTGAGTTGCAAACTGTAATGCGCACATAGCCAATACATCTTGCTTATCCCTTACAGCATAACTTTTTTCAAACCTTTTAATCATTTCATCTATCTTTTTAGTAGCTTTTCTTAAAGCTTCTTCTTGCTCTGGGGTAGTTGTTAAAGGATAAACCCTGTCTGCTATTGATAGTTTTATTTTTTGTTGGCCTGACATTTTAATTTATTCTGAAAGTTGAGTTATACATTTGTCAATTTCCCGAACCAATTCATTTATTTTGAGTTTTGTTTCTCGTTTGTGGTTGTTACTGCCTAGCATTGAATTAGCTATTTTTAATGTATTACATTCATCCTTCCAAGCATCAATATCTTTAAGGTATCGGACTTGTTTAGATTTTAAAATTGTAATTTCTTCATCCAGTTTTACCTTTAAACGCTTCAAATTCTCGTGTTCTTGAAGAAGTTTAACGACCTTATTCTCTAGAGAATCAACAATTTCTGATAAATTACTCATTCATAATTAATTCAATACTATACCTACAAAGTTAACAATCGCTTGCTGAAAAGCCAATTAAAAAGTAAATAATTTTGTAATATTGATAACTTATCTGAAAAATTGATTAACTCCCAACAATTTATTGTAGCGTATTATTAATTTTACACTATGAAAAAGATTAAAGTTTTAGTATTCCTTTGCTGTTTTTCTCTATACGCTCAGGATGAAATTCCTGAAGATTATTTTGAAAATCCCGTTAAAATCCCACTGATTCTCTCAGGAAATTTTGGAGAATTAAGAACCAATCATTTTCATAGCGGATTGGATATAAAAACACAACAACAATCGGGTATTCCAATTTACGCGCCAGCCGACGGCATCATCTATCGAATTAAAATCTCTCATTTTGGGTATGGTAAAGCGCTTTATATCAAACATCCGAATGGATTCCGGACGGTTTATGCGCATCTAAAAAAATACAATGAACCAATTCAAAAATTTGTTAAAGATGCTCAATACAAAAAGGAGGCCTATGAAATTGAATTATTTCCTGAAGAAAACAGTCTACAAGTAAAAAAAGGATCACTCATCGGATATACCGGTAATAGTGGAAGTAGCGATGGGCCGCATCTACATTTTGAAATAAGAGATAAAAATTCTCGCCCTATGAACCCCCTTTTATTTGGGATCAATATACCAGACACGAAAAAACCTGTTGTAACAGACGTTTTTGCCTATCCATTAACAAAAGATTCTCATATTAACCAATCTCAAAACCCAGTAAAAATTAGACTTATTTTACAAAAAGATGGATCTTATAAAGCTGAAAATATATCTGCATATGGAAAGATTGGGTTTGGAATCTCTGTTTTTGATCAACAAAATGGGGCTTCCAATAAGAACGGGATTTATGAAATTGATACCTTTTTCAATGGAAAACAAAATTTTAATGTTGTTTTTGAAAAATTTTCGTTTGCTGAGACCAGGTATATAAATAGATACATTGATTATAATCATTTTAAAAATAATAAGAATCGTATTCAGAAACTGTTTAGACAATCAAACAATCCTTTAAGTATTATCAGAAATAAAAGTGAAAGCGGAATTCTTGATATTCAAAATCAATTAAATTCCAATTATTTAATTAAAATTTCGGATTTCAGCAATAATAGTATTTCAATTTCAATTCCGATTAAAGGCGATCAGCTTGAAATACTAGAGCCTAAAATCATTCATAAAACAGAGGATTTTATATATGCTCAAGAGAGCTCTTCCATAACAAAAGGTAAGTTTAATATTTACATTCCAGCTAATAGTTTTTATGAAGACACCTATTTAAGTATAGTTGCTAATGTTGATACTTTAAAACTGCATGAAGATATTATACCGCTTCATAAAAACCCCTCTATAGCAACAGATGTATCCAATTATAATAAAACAGATATTGATAAACTTTATATTGGTAGGCTTAATTATAAAAAAACACCCTATTACGTAAAAACCTACAGAAAAGGGAACAAACTTACTGCAAAAACAAAAAAATTAGGCACCTACGTTTTAACAGTTGACACAAAAAATCCAGAAATTAAACCTCTTAATTTTTTAAATAAAAAATGGATCAGCAATAACAAAACTCTAAAAATCAAAATCTTTGATGATTTAAGTGGAATAAGCTCCTATAGAGCTACCATTAACGGAAAGTTTATTTTGATGGAATATGATTATAAAAAAGATGTTCTAACCTACGATTTTGGCGATAAAATCATTTCTGATACAGAAAATAATTTGAAACTAATTGTTATTGATAATGTTGGAAATAATACTACATTTGAATCAACTTTTTTTAGAAAACAAACCTAGAGTAAACTTGAAAACATATACTTCGCTTCTCCTATTTCTTTTTATCATCATTTCCAGCACTCTTTCAGCTCAAAACGCTATTATTAAAGGTATTGTTCTTGATGAAAACAACATTCCTATTTCTGAGGTAAATGTTAGTATTGGAACTAGGGGCACGCAAACAAATTTTGACGGATTTTTCGTTCTTGAAGTTCCTTCTAAAAAGAAATTAGATCTAGTGTTTTCTCACGTTACGTTTAAAAATATAAAAATTTCTGTCCCTTCTTTGAGCCCTAATGCTGACTTTGAAATTAATCCTGTAATGAGTCTAGCTATAGAGCAAATTGGAGAGGTCGTAATTTCAAGAAATAAAAGAAAAAGAATAGAGGGAATTACCACCATAAGCCCTGAAGCTGTCCGGAAAATACCCGGAGCAAATGCAGGAGTTGAAAATTTAATCAAATCTTTGCCAGGCGTCAATAGTAATAATGAATTAAGTACACAGTATGCAGTGAGGGGTGGAAACTACGATGAAAACCTAGTCTATGTAAATGAAATTGAAGTATATAGACCCTTTTTAATAAGAAGTGGTCAGCAAGAAGGTTTTAGTTTTGTAAATACTGATTTAACCTCTAAAATTGATTTTTCTGCAGGAGGTTTTCAAGCTAAATATGGTGACAAGCTTTCTTCTGTTTTAGATATTACATACCGAAAACCCGTTGCTTTTGAAGCTTCGGCAGACTTAAGCTTATTAGGTGCTAATGTTTCTTCCGGAGGGGTTTCTAAAAACGGAAGATTTAATGGTATTGTGGGGGCCCGTTACAGAAATAATAGTCTTTTTGTAAATTCAACAGAAACTGAATCAAATTATAAACCAGTTTTTGCTGACGCGCAAGCTTATTTAACTTATAAAATCACCAATAAATTTGAATTAAATTTCCTTGGAAATATATCCATCAACGACTACCAATTTGAACCACTGACTAGACAAACTAATTTTGGAACGATTACAGACCCTGTAGCATTGCTCGTTTTTTATGAAGGACAAGAAGTAGATCAATATCAAACTTATTTTGGAGCTCTAAAAGGAACTTATGCAGTATCAGACAATTATACAGCCAAACTAATTGGTTCCATCTACCATTCAAAAGAACAAGAGCATTATGATATTTTTGCTGAATATAGATTAGGAGAAGTAAATACAGATATTGGAGGTGAAGATCTGGGTGAAGTTGAATTTACAGAAGGAATTGGTTCTCAATTAACCCATGCAAGAAATGATTTAGATGCCTTGTTTATCAATTTGGAACATAAAGGGATCTTATCGATTGAAGATAATCAAGTAGATTATGGAATAAAATATACTCATGAAGATATTCGAGATCGAATCCAAGAATATGAAGTTATAGATTCGGCTGGATTCTCCATTCGTCCTCCAATTGGGGATTTAGGCAATAATGAACCTTATGACCCTTTTGTATCCCCGATAGTTCCTTATACTTCTATTAGAGCAACTAATGATGTTCAAATTGACCGCATTTCTGGCTTTATTCAATGGAGTAGAAGGACGACCATAGGAGAAAGTGACCTTTGGCTTAACGCAGGTGTTAGAGGACATCACTGGACTGTAGGTGGAAAAGGACTGACTAGCAATTCACAAACTGTCTTTAGTCCGAGAGTTCAAGCATCATTGAAACCCGACTGGAATGCTGATATTCTTTTTAGAATTTCAGGTGGTTTTTATCATCAACCCCCTTTATACAGAGAATTAAGAGATTCATTAGGTGCTGTAAACACCAAAGTGAAAGCTCAACAATCAATTCACATAGTATTAGGAAATGATTATAGCTTTGACCTCTGGGGCCGACCATTTACTTTAAATTCTGAGGTTTATTATAAATCATTAACTGATGTAAACCCCTACACACTTGAAAATGTAAGAATACGTTATCGAGCTAGAAATAATGCTGTAGCTTATGCATATGGAGCTGATGTAAGGCTAGCAGGAGAATTTGTGCCAGGAACTGAAAGTTGGGTAAGTGTTGGATATTTAAAAACAGAGGAAAATATAGAGGATAGAGGATATATTTTTAGGCCCACTGATCAACGATTAAAGTTTTCAGTTTTATTTCAAGATTACATAAAAGTGATTCCAGACTTAAAATTATATTTAAACTTAACCTACAATACTGGTCTACCAGGAGGATCATTAAGTTATGCAGATCCATACAATTTCCAAACCAGATTACCCGACTACAAAAGAGCTGATGTAGGTTTTTCGTATATTCTAATAAACGAAAATAAATTAAAAAAAACGGGTTTTTTGAAACCTTTTAAAGAGTTGACTATAGGCCTCGAGATTTTTAATATTTTCGACGTTCAGAATTCTATTACCAATACCTTTGTAAGAGACGTCTACACAAAAGTGCAATATGCAATTCCTAATTATCTAACACCTCGTGTATTTAACATTAGGACCACAATGAAATTTTAGAGACTTAAGAATTGATTAATTCTTTTAACGTTTGAATTACAAAATCTACCTCTTCTCTGGTATTGTAGGTAGAAAACGAAAATCGAACCGACGGTTTTAACATGTCTTCTTTTGATAAGATTTCTGATAATACATGTGAACCACTTATGCTTCCACTCTGGCATGCAGATCCTTTTGAACACGCGATTCCTTTTAAATCAAGTTGAAAAAGTACAAGGGATGCTTTTTCCGGTGAAATAGGCAATAAAACATTTAGCAGTGTATAAGTACTCATATCATCATCACCACAGCAACCATTCAATTTAGCAGTTGGAATTTCTTTTAACAAGGTATCCTTGAAGTATTTTTTTATCGATTTTATATAGTTGGTTTCTTCAGCAAGATGTTGGTAGGATAATTTCAAAGCTTCATTAAGACCCGCTACTGCATAAACAGCCTCAGTCCCGGCCCTCAGACCTCGTTCTTGAGCTCCTCCCTTTATAGACGATTTTATCCCTGAATTTTTTCGAATAAAAGCAAAGCCAATCCCTTTTGGACCATGAAACTTGTGGGCTGCTACTGCAGCAAAATCGATTGGAATTTTTGAAAAATCTAAGCTATAATGACCAGCAGATTGAACAGTATCACTATGAAACAAAGCACTGTTATTCTTACAAATAGCGGCTACTTTTTCAATATTTAAAATATTACCAATTTCATTATTAACATGCATTAAACTCACTAAAGTTTTTGATGAAGAATTTTTCAAAAGTTTTTCAAAATGATCATAATTAATCATACCGTTTTGATCTAATTGAACATAGTCTATCTCAATATTAAGTTCATTGCTCAAATCCTGTATCGTGTGTAAAACAGCATGATGTTCTATTTTACTCGTTATTATTCGTTCTACTCTTAAGTCTCTTACACAACTGTTAATTATCAAATTATCTGCTTCTGTTCCTCCTGATGTGAAAATTATTTCTGCTGGAGATACTTTAAAATGAGTAGCTATTTCTTTTCTGCAATTTTCAAGAATTGATTTGGAGGATCTCCCGATAGAATGGGTTGAAGAAGGATTCCCAAATTCTGTACTTAATATTTCTGCTATCTTATCAACTACCTCTTTTCTGACCTGAGTTGTCGCTGCGTTATCAAAATAAATTTTTCTCATAATGGCCAAAAATACAATTTATTATAGTTTCATAATAAAGAAAAATTGTTTCTTTGTAAGTATAGATTTCTTTATGCGTAAAATTCTTTTTATTTCAATAATACTTGGCTCCTTAGCATCCTGCAATGATGGTGACGTGATTGTAACAGATTTTAACTTTATTAATAATAATTTGAAAACATGTGGCGGCATAGGTTCTTATACTTTTTATAATATCAATAACTCCTCTGCAGCTGAAAGTATCTCTCTCGTTCTTGAAACAAATGATATTTTATTTATTGATACTGGAATTAATGAATACCCATTAAACGGGACATCGTATTTGGTTAATTATAGAAAATACGATGCAGATATTGATGATAATTACTTTTGCAGTAGTATCCCTCCTGTATCACCAAATGTTATCGATGAATATTATGGAGCATCTGGATTGGTTCAACTTAAAACGATTGTAGTTAAGGATGATGAAGACGGAATTATAGAAGACGCAACTAGCGAACTAGATTCTGACAACGATGGACTATTAGATTTCTTTGACAATGATGATGATGGAGATAATGTCCCTACAATAAATGAGTTAGGACCCGATTTTTTGGAAGGAATTTCTGAATTTCCTTTAGATACAGATGGTGATTTAATTCCTGATTATTTGGATGTGGATGATGATAATGATCTTATTTTAACTAGATATGAGGATGCAAACGGAGATTTAGATCCAACAAACGATTTTACTACCCCTAATATACCTGATTATTTAAATGAAAATATTGCAGATAACAATATCATTGATCAGTATAGAATTCATAGCTATCAACTAACGAGTGATATTGAATTAATAAT
>Ga0206124_10002893_pt1 | contig 12539 bp, 9 predicted proteins | sample Helgoland_Spring_3_FD_148671 | JGI IMG/M metagenome (GOLD analysis project Ga0206124, IMG submission 148671) | Pelagic subsurface seawater microbial communities from Kabeltonne, Helgoland, North Sea - Helgoland_Spring_Bloom_20160321_2 | ecosystem: Environmental > Aquatic > Marine > Epipelagic ... | reverse complement strand
TTTTTTCTATTATTTTCACCAAAGTCATTGATATTGCCGTCTGTATTTTGATTATTTTCTAACTGAGATAATCTACCTGCTAGCTCATTAACTATTACCAATAAATCTGCGTTTTCTTTAGATAACAGATTGTTAAGCACTGCAGTTTCAGTTGTGGTATATTCTGTAACAGTTGTAGAGCTTTCTGTGTCAGTTGTTCCTGTTACAAGCTCGAACATAGTTCCGGTTGTGGAAGTTTCCGTTCGAGTAGTGCTTGTAATAGTAGCTGTCTCAGTGGTCGATGTCCCTGTGATCAGCGGCGTTGTTGTCGGCCATTCCATTATATTGAGGAATGTGAGCATTGGCATATAGTTCCCTGTAAATGCATCACAGCCTTGATCTCCATAACCAAATACCGACATATCAGGCTTTCCATCTCCATTGAAGTCACCAACTACTATGTCAGTTGTGCAAAGATCGTTTCCAGAGAATGTAAGCATCTGAGATCTGCTCATTATGCTTACTCCAGGAAATGCAAATAAACCATTTCCATTTCCTTTTGCAAAAGTGACGCCATCTTCTTGTGACTTCATAACTACGAGATCATCATTTCCATCACCGTCAAAATCTGCAGATACTGCACGAGAAACTCTAGTGTTTTTTAGATTGGCACTATGCGTATATGTTACGTCCTGTTGCGAGAATGAAAAAAGATTACTCATATTTTCTACCTGAAAAAAGCTATTAAAATGCCTTTTTAAAAAAGGCGTTATCTCGCAGTTTATATACCTTTTATTCGGTTAAATCAAGAAAAAACTGTTAACAATTTTTAAAACTTACAGAAAGAGGGCCTCTGATTTTCAATGGCTTATATCAAAGCTAGTATTTTGAAAATTATGTTTCTGAATATTCTGGGTTACCACCGGCAACAGGAACCTCATATACGTGCATGACTGCTTCACCATCGTTAGGGATGTATGGAGTTCTTGTGCCGTCAAGATCACTATATACCTCTACCTCTCCAGCAAAGCCGTTATTTGTCACAATGTTATGCTCTGTCGTTTTTTCTATCTGTGATGATTTTTGTGAGCGCAGAGAAAAGAATAGCGCTGCAGTTCCAACAATAAGGGCAATAGAAGATATCGCTATACTACTTGTTCCTTGTAGTCCCTCCATCTGCACTTCCATAGCCTCTAACCTTGCTAGCAGATCTGCGTTTTCTTTAGATAACCCATCGATAGATTTTGTTGGTTTAGTTGTGGGATATTCTGTAGCAGTAGTAGAGCTTTCTGTGCTAGTTGTTCCTGTCACAAGCTCAAACATAGTTCCACTTGTGGAACTTTCCGTACCAGTTGTACTGCTAGTGATAGTAGTAGTGCTTGTCTCAGTGGTTGATGTTTCTGTGATCAGAGGCGTTGTGGTTGGCCATTCCGCATTATTTAGTAGGGTAAAAATATTGGCCCTAGACCCAGCACCTGTGCCGGTTGCTATTATATCAGGTTTTCCATCATGATTAATATCTGTTAAAGTTAGACGGGCTTCATATAGATACTTAGGACCTCCTTCTAGGTTTGATTCCATGATCAGATCATAAGATGCTCTTATAGGGAGTTGAAAGCTGCCATTCGAGTTAATATGGGGATATGGATGTGGGATGGAAATGCAAGTTCGCATCTATATCGAGCTTTTCATTCCATCAAGCTTCATCGAAGCCATAAAAGTCATCTCGATCTCCTATAGGTACAACGATTGTTAAATCATTTGTTTGGGGTAGCGAGGTATGCTCTAATATTTGAGATACTGAGTTACGCTCTAAAAATATTGCTATACCTCCAAGAACAAGTGCAATACCAGCTATAACTAGATTAATTACTTCTATGATGTTTGTTTTTTCTTCTGTTGAATCTTGGTCGTTTAAGTCTGTCAACAAATTCATTGTTCCCTGTAGGACAGACACTTGTAGTTCTAGAGATTCTAACTTTTCTAATAGTTCAGCATTTTGCTGAACTAATTCATCATTAGATGTTTCCGCTCTACTTGCGGGATGTTCTGTGATAGAGCCAGTTGTCGTGCTAGCAGTAGTAATGCTTGTCACAAGCTTAAACATCGAAGTATAGGTAGTCCTTGTCTCTGTGGTTGATGTTCCTGTAGGCCATTCCATTGTATTTAAAAATGTGAGGGTTTTTGAAGAGAGATGTGAGTTATCTACACTAGGGCAATTGCCAATGAACCCAGTTATGGATATATCGGGCTTGCCGTCTCCATTAAAATCCCCAACTGCTATACCGGATCTGCATAATAATTTTCCATGTGAAATGAGATCTGTTCCCTCAGTAATTGTGCTAAAGGGAGATTCAAAGGCGCCATTGCCTAATCCTCTTGCAAATAATATTATAGAATCTCGTGAAGATATAATTAAGTCATCATTGCCGTCCCCATCAAAGTCTGCGGAGGCTGTATGATAAGCATGATTAGGTGCTACATAACCATAGTCTGTTTTATAAGTTATTGATTGCTGTAATGCTTTGGAAAAACCTGCTGGCATTTTGAGCCTCATAAATGATCCTTAAGAAGCGTTATCTCCAAGTATATATAGTTTTTATTGTATGTCTTTTATTTGGTTAAATCAACTCAGGCTTGTTGATGTCTGTTAACATTTGGAGAGTTTGGTTGCGCTTTTAGGTGCTTTTATACAACACACATATTTTATGCTAAGGAACCTGGTAGTCGCGCAAGATCTATCAGGTTAACAGAAAGGATGTTGGTGCCGCGTTTATAGCGGGTACGAAGATGGGATTTTAGTTTAGGGTTTTAAGTAATGCTTTAACGAATTTCTCCATATAGGAGCTGCGTTCTTGCGGGTCTTTCAGGCTTTTCATAACTACAATTCTGTTATTTGGCTTCACATTGATTTTCTCGGGTCTGCTGAGGATAAATTTTAATATCTTATCAGCTTGCTTCTCGCCTCCATCTATAAAGGTGATGGCGAATCCTTTTTCGCTAGCATCTATCTTGGATATATTGCATCTGTAGCATAGGTTTTTGATTGTGATAATATTCAGTAAATTCTCCATTTCTACTGGCAATTCACCAAATCTATCATTCATCTCAGCTGCGAAGGATTGTATTTCCTCTTCATCTTGCAAATCACCAATACGGCGGTATAGGGTAAGCCTTAGATCGAAATCTGTGACATAATCCTCGGTTATAAACACCTCTGTGCCGAGATTAATCTGCGGAGTGAAGTCTGGCTCTGATTTTGTTTCTTCGTCTCCGACTTTAATTTTGTTTATCTCTTCAGTAAGCATATTTTGGTATAGCTCTACCCCGATATCTTTTATATGCCCTGATTGAGCTTCGCCAACCATATTTCCATATCCTCTGAGATCCATATCGTGTGAGGCAATTGAGAATCCAGCACCTAGATGGTTGTTCTTCTGCAATACCTCTAGTTTTGTGAGAGTTGTTTCTTTTATTGCCTTATTGCTTGCGAAGGTGAAATATGCAAAAGACTCTATATTGCTTCGACCAATCCTACCTTTTATTTGATACATTTGGCTCAGCCCAAAATAATCTGATTTATGTACGATCATCGTGTTTGCAGTTGGTATATCTATGCCCGATTCAATTATCGAGGTGCATAGTAATATGTCGAATTTACCATCACAGAAATCCCCCATAATTTTATCAATAGCAGTAGGGGGCATTTTTCCATATACTATTTCTACTTTAAGGGATGGTGTTATGCGGGATAGGAGTCTTTTTATATCTTCCAAATCGCTTATGCGCGGGCAGATATAGAAGCTTTGTCCATTTCGCTGATGTTCTTTTGTTAATGCTTCTTTGATGATGAGCTCATCAAATTTTGTTATGACTGTTTTGGTATTTATCCTGTTTACTGGGGGTGTTGAGATTACACTCAAATCTTTTATGCCTGTAAGTGACATCTGCAATGTACGTGGTATAGGCGTTGCAGAAAGAGTCAGTATGTGGATATTCTCTTTGAACTTCTTCAGTTTTTCTTTTTGTGCGACTCCAAAATGTTGCTCTTCATCAATTATCAGCAATCCTATGTCTTTAAACTTTATCTTATCATTCAAAAGTGCATGAGTACCTATTACAAGATCTGCTCGTCCTTCGTTTATAGATTCAATATTTTCCTTAGTATCTTTTGCTGAAACTAATCGTGATAGTTGAACCACATTGATTTTGAATTTCTCCAAACGTAATTTAAATAATTTGAAATGCTGCTTAGCAAGTAGGGTGGTAGGGCAGATTAGAGCTACTTGTTTTCCAGCTTTAATTGCTATGAAGGCCGCCCTTATCGCAACTTCTGTCTTACCAAACCCTGTGTCGCCACAAACAAGCCTATCCATGGCTTTAGAGCTTTCCAAATCTTCCTTAACAGCATTGATTGCATTATCTTGATCCTCTGTTTCTACATATGGGAATGTGCTACAAAATTCCTCATATAAGCCAGGCATAATCTCTAACTTATCAGCAGTTTTTTGATGTCTTTGTGCGGCAATTTGCATCAGATATGCAGCAGATTTTTTTACCTTCTCTTTTGCCTTTGCTCTCTTGATGATCCACGTGCTTGTTCCTAAGGAGTCTAATTGTGCTGTGCTATCTTCAGAGCCATATTTTGTGATCAGATTGATATTCTCTATGGGTATGAATAATTTGTCTTCCCCTGAATATTCCAATTTTATACATTCATGCTTCGTGTAGGATAACTCTATTGTTTCTAAGCCTTTAAATCTACCGACCCCATACTCGTTATGTACAACTAACTCATCCATAGCAAAGCTCGCAGGTGCTGCGCGGTTTTTGACCTGGTTGCTACGTTTTTTAGTGAGTTTTGATATAGCATTTCCAAAGATATTTTTCTCGGTGATGAATGAATATTCAGGGCAAAGATACCCTTCATCAATGGGGCTAACTATGATATGAAGCAAGGGTTTAAAAGGCTCTGGGATGTTTTCGCATATTTTATGCGCAATATCATAATCTTTCATGATTTTTCCGAGACGCGCTTGCGAACCCTTTGTAAAAGCTGAGAGAATTATATTTTTATTGTTTTTATATTCGCTACTCAAATATTCTTTGAAGAGTTTGATCTTGTCTCCCTGGTTCTTTTGAGAAAGTATTTTGAAATTGGGAGGGGTAGATAGTGGTAAGCTTTCTAATGATCCAGGTTCTTCTGAAAGAGATAAAGAGATAATATTCTTTTCGCTAATAATTTTTTTATAACCATCTGTTGTTATCCAAAGATGTTCAGGGGGTAATATGGATCCTGGTAGATCTGAATAATTTTTTCTCTCTTGATATGCGTTATCTATTTTTTTGAATATATGTTCTGAGTCTTTATCTGTGAATTTATCAAATACAAGGATTGGTTTGTTGAGATAATCTAAGATCGTAGATGTTTTATAAAACAAAGGAAGATATTGCTCAATTGCATTTACCTTCATACCCTGTTCAAGATTTTCGAATATATTTAGATCTTGGATTTTTGGACCGGCGATATTTAGCAGATTATCTTTGAATTTGCTGGTATATTCATCATTCAAGATCAACTCACTAGAGGGTGTTATGGTAATAGAGTTTGTTTCATGTAAGGAAGTCTGAGTTCCTGAATCGAAAGTTTTAATCTTTTCTATCTGATCTCCAAAAAAATCTATCCTGTATCCGTGCTTCTCACCGTTGGTAAAGATATCGACTATACCTCCGCGCACAGAAAATTCTCCAGGCTCGTTTGTTGTAGAGGCTCTGGAGTAATTATTGGATACTAGGAAATTTAAAAACTCTTCGCGATCAATGGAATCACCTTTTGAAAGTATTTTAGTATGTTTATCCAAGATGTCTTTAGATATCGTTTTTTGTATGATTGCTTCTACGGAAGTTACAATGATGTTTTGTGTGGATTCGGAGATCTCAGAAAGGGTATGAATTCTATTCTCTAATATGCTTTTTGAGGGGGAGACAAGATCATAAGGAGTTGAATCCCATCCTGGAAATAAAAGAGCATTAGGTTTAAAAAACTGAATCTCTGTTGCTATTTTTGTAGCCCTATTATTGTCTGAAGTAATTATTACGATATCTGAATCTTGCGCAGCAGAAAGCTTGTCAGAGAAATATCCATAGGACCCATCAACGATATTCCCTATTTTTATGGATTTACTATTTGTAAAAATTTTTTCAAGCAAGGGTTACAACCTGTTATATTTTTAGCTTATTTACTAAAGCTTTATACTCTGTAGGGATGTTTTTTCCTTCAATAACCCATTCCCTTATTTCTAATTCATTTTCATTTAGGAAGCTTTCAAACTGCTCAACTTCTTTATCACTCAGAGCATCAAAGGATTCTTGCATGAAATTTGTGAAGATCAAGTCCATTTCCTTGCAGCCTCTGTGCTTGCTACGGTATAGCAGTTTTTTTCTTAAAACTTCGTTCATGTGAATATATTTAAAATCATGTTGTATCTTATAGCATCCAGATAGATATTTTTCAATGAACCTGTTCTGTGGCAGAAAATCACCGCTATTTACTCAATTTATAGATTTATAGGGGGGGGGTAAGATTTGTGTGTGTACAATCTGCATAAGGTATAGGTTCTGTTGCTAGTTATGAGTTTTCTAATTCTCAAAGAATATTTGTATAATATCAGATGCTTTACTATGGTAGGATAAAGGCAAGTGGCACAGTGATCACGGAAGGAATAAAGACTAATGAGACATTATCAAATAATTTATTTCAAAATATCGTGACTATAGGTTTTGAATTTAAAATTTAATATTAAACAAGGTAAAGACAGATGACAGCATCAGCATCAGAGTTAACATTTTTACGTGGCGCAAAGAATGCGGCGAATAGCAGAATACTTCCTGGCTCAGGAAAGCATCATGTGAACTACCATATAGAGCAGTATCGTGCTATAGATGCAGATACTGTAGCCAATATGCATGAGATCATGAAGTTTTATCCTTCTATGTTTGAGGTTGGGGCTAAGGCCTCATTGTCAGCTCCCTATAGTTTGATCTGTAAGGCTTCAGCTTATGTTACATCGCCAACACTTGCTGTTACCGGGGGAACAAGTGATTCTGAGGCCGATTGTTCTGATCCAACAAATTCCCCCGCAGGTACGTTTAGATTTCTTGGTGAGTATAGTGAGAGCTCGGATGATGAGTTTGGTTATTCTGTGGCATCAGGAGATTTAAATGGGGATGGGTTCGATGATCTCATAGTAGGAGCTCGTAATTTTGATAAAGGTACTAATAGTAACCTCGGTGCTGTATATGTATTTTATGGAGGTGCAAGTTTTGCAGGGAAGGATTTGTCTAACGGAGGTACGGCGGATGCCAGCTTTTACGGGTCATCTGCAGGCGATGAGTTTGGTTGTTCTGTAGAATCAGGAGACGTTAATAGAGATGGGTTCAACGATCTCATCGTAGGTGCTTGTAAAAATGATCAGAATTCTGATGCTGATTCGGATGCAGGTGCAGCATATATATTTTATGGAAGCTCAGCTCTTGCAGGGAAGGATTTGTCTAACGGAGGTACGGCGGATGCCACCTTTTACGGGGCAGCAGCAGGTGATGAATTTGGTAATTCTATAGCATCAGTGGATGTGAATGGAGATGGGTTCGACGATCTCATCGTAGGTGCTTTTCAAAGTGATTATAACTCTGAGGATGATTCTAATGCGGGTGCTGTATATGTATACTATGGAAGAGCAGATCTTAAAGATCAGGATTTGTCTGATGGAGACATGGAAGATGCTACCTTTTATGGGTCATCAGAAAATAATCATTTTGGTAACTCTATTGCTAGTGGAGATGTTAATGGAGATGGTTTTTTAGATATAATCGTGGGTGCTTTCTTTAATGATGCAGGAGCGGCATATGTATTTTACGGAGGTGCAAGTTTTGCGGGTAAGGATTTATCTGATTCAAGCATCACGGCGGATGTTAGTTTTTACGGGAAAAAAGAAGGTGATTATTTTGGTATTTCTGTAGCAGCAGGAGATGTTAATGGAGATGGGGAAACTGATCTAATCGTAGGTGCTCAATATAATGATGATTCTGTTAATGCTGCTAATGCAGGAGCAGCATATGTATTTTACGGAGGTGCAAGTTTTGCGGGTAAGGATTTATCTGATTCAAGCATCACGGCGGATGCCACCTTTTACGGGAAAGGAGGGTCTGATTTTTTTGGTAGTTCTATATCATCAGGAGATGTTAATGGAGATGGATTCGCCGATCTAATCGTAGGTGCCGACCATAATGATGATGCTGCTAATGCTGCTAATGCAGGAGCAGCATATGTGTTTTACGGAGGCGCTAGTTTTGCAGGAAAGGATTTATCTGCATCAGGAGTTACAGCAGATGCTAGCTTTTACAGGAAATCAGCAGCTGATTATATGGGTGTTTGTGTAGCATCAAGTGATCTTAATGGAGACGGGGTTGCAGATCTAATCATAGGTGCTCACGGTAATGATGATGTTTCTGGTGCTGGAACCGATGCAGGAGCAGCATATGTAATCCTTGGTAAGTCTGGTCTTGATAATATAGATTTCTCTGCCTAAGATTTAGAGATTTATTGTGGAAAAGATTAAAAAAATGTTTACTATCGCGAGATAATGATGCATCCTTAGCTATCTAATATTTCTAGGTCAGCCCTAGTCCTATATTTGTTGTAAAAATTATTGTTAATTGGTTATGGATGGTTCAATCAAAGAAATTTCTCCTGTAGAGGCTTGGGAAATGCTGGGTTCCGAAAAAGATTCTATTTTGGTTGACGTGCGTACTCTTGATGAAATAAAAACACTAGGTTCTGCAGATATTACATCTTTTAATAAAAATGTTGTTTTCATTCCGTGGATAAATGATTTAACATCTAGGGATGTGAATGAGAATTTTTTGACTGATTTGAAGATGTTGGCTCCGAATAAGGATGCAAAGATTGTTTTTATGTGCAAGGCGGGGAGAAGGTCTTTTGATGCTGCGATGGTTGCTGTAAAGGAGGGGTATGCTTCTTGTTTTAACGTAACAACAGGATTTGGTCAGGGAGCTGGAGATTCAGGTTGGAAATCTATGAAGTTGGCGTGTAAGAAATATGTCTAAAAGTGAAAGATAGAGCGGTAACGCCGGCAGTTCAAGCGACTGGGAATGACGGGCAAATGATATGGTCTGTTGTTCAGGATGATTTGAAGCATGAATTTGGTGAAGACACATATAAAAGTTGGATTAGTAAGTTGGAATGTACAGGCTTTAATGCTAATTCTGTAAACTTTTATGTGCCGACACGATTTATCAGAGATTGGGTGAGAACTCATTACGAGAAGAAAATACTGAAATCTTGGCAAAAGCATAATAGTAGTATTAAAAAAATTAGCATTGTTATAAACAAGCCTAAAAAATCTAGCCCTATAAGCGCTGCAGAGCCTTCTAATAAATCATATCAAGCTGTCTCTGTAGAAGAGGAGAGAGGGGAGTTTTTTCAAGCATCTTTAGATGGTCGCTATAGATTTGATACATTTATTGCGGGGCCATCAAATGAATTTGCTTATGCTGCGGCAAGGGCTGTGTCTGAGACTAAAAAAGTTCAACCGGGCTCTAATCCTTTATTCTTATATGGAGGAGTTGGTCTTGGTAAAACGCATTTGATGCATGCAATAGCATGGCATATTAAAGAGACAAATCCCAAGAGAAAGGTTGTTTATATTTCCGCGGAGAAATTCATGTATCAATTCATTAAAGCCTTGCGTACTAATGAAATGATGAAATTTAAGGAGATATACAGATCTGCTGATGTTTTGATGGTAGATGATATTCAGTTTATCTGTGGGAAAAACAGTACTCAGGAAGAGTTTTTCCACACATTAAACACATTGATCGATAATAATAGACAGATTGTTATCTCTGGAGATAGATCTCCTTCTGATCTTGAAAATATGGAAGATAGAATTAAGTCTAGACTTGGATGGGGGCTTGTTGCTGATATTCATAATACTACATACGAGTTGCGCTTGGGAATTCTACAATCCAAAGTAGAGCTGATGGATATTGATGTTCCCAAAGAGGTTCTTGAGTTTTTAGCTTATAAAATTGCTTCTAATGTTCGTGAATTAGAGGGGGCGTTGAACAAGGTGATCGCACATACAAATTTGACTAAGAAAGTTATCACGCTGGCAAATACACAAGATATATTAAGAGATCTTTTGAGGTCTAATGAAAGAAATATTACGATAGAAGAGGTGCAGAAGAAGGTTGCCGAGAGATACAATCTAAAGGTATCTGATATGTATTCCTCAAAAAGATCTAGAAATATCGCAAGACCAAGGCAAATTGCGATGTATTTATCGAAATCTCTTACCTCACACAGCTTGGCTGAAATAGGTAAGAAGTTTGGTGGTAAAGATCATACAACTGTAATGCATGCTGTAAAAAAAGTTGAAGGTCTGCTAAAAGATAACAAAGAAGTGTCGGAAGAGGTAAGATTATTAATGAAGGTAATGCAATGTTAGAAGAAGAAAAGACTGTTGTTTCTGAGGGTTTCAGTATCAGTGTGAACAAATCTGGTTTTTCCAGTGTTTTGTCTCATGTTCAATCGATTGTCGAAAGAAGGAATATTGTTCCTATACTTTCTAATGTTTTGATAGAAGCTGCTGATGGTAAATTAAAGCTTACGGCAACTGATATGGATATAATCGTGTCTGAAAAGATAGAAGCTACAGTTTTAAAGCCTGGTGCTATTACTATAGATGCCCATATGCTTTACGATATTGTGCGTAAGCTTGAAGATGGTTTGGATATAAAGATTGATTTTGATTCCGAAAAGAAAAAGGTAAATTTGGTTTCTAGAAATTCAAAATTCTCTCTTTCTGTGCTTTCCGCTTCAGATTTTCCGAAATTGGATGATGAGATATATAGTGGAGAATTTAATGTGCAATCAAAGGAGTTTAGGAGTCTTATCGATCAATGTAAATTTGCAATCTCTGCGGAAGAAACAAGATATAATCTGAACGGAGTTTTTATGCATTTCTTTGAAGGTCATTTGAGAATGGTTGCTACAGATGGTCATAGACTTTCATGCGCAGATGGAAGTGAATCCGCTTCTGTTGAGGGTTTTGAGGGGATTATTATTCCCAAGAAATCCATACTAGAGATCAGAAAGATTATTGATTCAATTGAGGGTGAGGTTAAAATTTATGTTTCTGAGAATAAGGTGAAGATCAGCAATGGTAACTTTGTTTTTGTAACTAAACTTATCGGCGCAAAATTCCCTGATTATCAGAACTTGATGCCTGAAGATAATAACATTACTCTGAAGATTCCTGCTAAAGAATTCTCAAAAGCAGTAGATAGGGTTTCTACAATTACAAATGAAAAATTCAAAGGAATTAAATTTGAGTTAAGCGGTAGCGAATTCCATATCAGCTCTAAAAATGATGATGGAAGCTTTGCAACAGAGAAGATTTCTGTGGAATCTGGCGAGCATAAATTTGAAGTAGGGTTCAATGCTAGATATATCAGCGATGTTATGGGAGTAATTAAAGGAGAAGAGATTATATTAAAGTTTAAAGATAATTTCTCACCAGCCGTGATGTTGGATGTAGCAAATGACAAATTCCAATATATCATCATGCCAATGAGGGTTTAATGTTTGATGTCTTCAGGCATAATCAAATCTCAGGTTATATCTCTATCGCTCAGGAATTTTAGAAATTACCCATCTGTAGATTTCGAGCCAGAATCAGATTTCTCAATTATTCTTGGTCCTAATGGCGTAGGAAAAACCAACATATTAGAAGCGATCTCTATGCTTGCTCCCGGGAGGGGGCTTCGTGGGTCTAAAGTCTCTGAGATAGAGTCCTTTGAAGGAAAAGGGTATGGTTGGTCAGTGTCTGCTGATATCAAGGGCTCTTGTGGTCTCTCTAGGATTAATACATTTGCGGATGGAGAGTGTTCCAAGCGTTCAATAGAAATTGATGATAAGAATACAAGCCAAGCTGAATTATCTAGGATGCTCAGCGTTAGCTGGCTTGTGCCACAAATGGGTCATATCTTCATAGACAGCTCATCTGCTAGGAGGAAATTCTTAGATCGCATGGTGTCCAATTTTGACCCTAGCCATATAAAAAACATATATTCCTATGAATATCACATGAAGGAAAGGGCAAATCTGCTAAAAAACGGCAGTTATGATGAGACATGGATTAGGGTGATTGAAAGAAAGATGTCTGAAGCGGGTGTTATTATTGCTACGGCAAGGGTACAATTCGGCGAAATGGTCACGGAAACTTTGGGGGTGATGAAATACAAATTGCCAAAATTCTCTATGAAAATAGGTGGAATGATTGAAGAAAAAATCTATACAATACCCTCTGTTCAGATAGAAGATGAGTTTTGCCGTGTTTTGAAAGAAAATAGGGCTCTGGATGCGCTATCAAAGCGTACTAATGCTGGTATTCATCGATCAGATCTGCTAATATATAAAGCAGATGGTGGTACTAGAGCGGACATGTGTTCAACCGGTGAGCAGAAATTTCTTCTGA
>Ga0206124_10002877_pt1 | contig 12571 bp, 7 predicted proteins | sample Helgoland_Spring_3_FD_148671 | JGI IMG/M metagenome (GOLD analysis project Ga0206124, IMG submission 148671) | Pelagic subsurface seawater microbial communities from Kabeltonne, Helgoland, North Sea - Helgoland_Spring_Bloom_20160321_2 | ecosystem: Environmental > Aquatic > Marine > Epipelagic ... | reverse complement strand
GGGGGCTACTAAGGCAAAGGCGAAAAAAGCTGTCGCTAAGAAACCAGCGTCTAAAGCAAAGGCGAAAAAAGCTGTCGCTAAGAAACCGGCTACTAAGGCAAAAGCGAAAAAAGCTGTCGCCAAGAAACCAGCCAGCAAGGTTGCGGTTAAAAAATCCATAACTAATCAAGCCGCTAAAGCTATTCCTTTAGTCAAGAATCCGTCGGTCGCACGCGAAGGTGAAGCTGCTAGTAATAAGGCTACACCAATCGCTTTTTCTTTTGATGACGTAGAGGCTCTCGTTGCAACTCGTAAAAAAGAAATTAAGTCGATACCGGATGAACCCGCGGTAAAAAAACTCGCACCAGTCAAAAAGAAGGCCATCGTCAAAGATAAGCCTGTTAAGAAACGCGTACTCGGCGCTGCCTCACTCGCAGACATTCTAGGCTTCAATCCAGCAGAAAAGAAGAAGGTCACTTCACTCGAAGATGAATCGATCCCTAAAAAGTGGAAGAAATATTACAAACTTTTGCTCAATCTGCGTCAGCACGTCAGCGATGAACTCGACCTCCACACCTCCGACACGCTGCAGCACGCATCGCGCGATGAAGGAGATCGTAAACTCGAAGCCGATGCTGGCACCGATGCTTTTGACCGCGACTTTGCACTCAGTCTCGTATCAAGTGAGCAAGAAGCCCTCAACGAAGTCGAAGAAGCAATTCTCCGTATTAAGGAAGGTACTTATGGAGTCTGCGAAGTCACAGGCAAAACAATCAGTAAAGATCGCCTCGCAGCCGTGCCCTTCGCTCGCTACTCAGTCGAAGGCCAAGCTGAATTCGAAAAAAACCAGCACCGTAAGATCGAACGCATTGCAGGTGGACTTTTCGCTGACAGTGCCGATGCGCCAAAGATCACGTCGGACGATGACGATTAAAAGCTCACTGTTCACTTAAGAAAATTCCTTTCGAATGGTGCCTTCTCGTAGACGGCACCATTTTTATTTTGTAAACGAAAACTAGTCTTACTCGATCTTTATTACGTTAAAATTGAAAACTCCAAACACTTCCTATAAGCGATTACTTATTACTGCGCTGATCGTGTTTGCGGCCGATCAACTCACCAAGATCTGGATTTTCAACAATCTGGCGTTGGATAGTTATTTTTATCCGCACGATGGCGATGTCATCGAAGTGATCGAACACTTCTTTTACATTGTACATATTGGCAACGAAGGTGCTGCATGGGGAATGTTCTCTGGCCACGGTGAGATCCTCGCCCTATTTGCATTGATTGCACTCTCGGCGATTTACAGATTTCGCCATACACTTGAACTCCACCGCAGTTCAATGCAACTCGCTTTTGGCTTACTGATCGGCGGTGTGCTAGGCAACCTCGTCGATCGTCTAGTTCACGGACATGTTATCGACTTCCTGGATTTCCATTTAGGTTTTACCATTCCTTTGGTGCTGCCGACTGGGCGCTATCCAGCTTTTAACGTAGCAGACTGTGGTATCGTGATCGGAGTATTTACCTACATTACCTTGAGCTTCTTTCAGGCCGGAGCGTTTGGAGGCGAAGGTAAATAACGATAAAAATAGGTCGTTATCAGCATCAAGACCCAATTCGAATTGAGGGTTTCAGTATTTAATTTATCTTGTAATCACTGAGGAATCAGTGCCCAGAGCAATCAATGCCTGTTCAAGTTCATTCGGGACATTATTGTTCGACTCCTGACAGGCGAGAACAACCGCACCAGCAATCGGGCACATCAAACTCTTTTGGATCTGAATTTCTGGCTCCTCGATTTTGAGTGCAGCCGATAACTGGTCACGTAATAGCTCGGACTGCTCTAGCAGTCCACCCACTAACACTAGATGCGCGGTCCGGAGCTTCACTTTACCATAAGTCGTTGAGATGACCGCAACCAATTCGCGGACTGCATTATTCAGAATGTCAGCTGCGACACTGACTCCTTCCAGAGACAACTGCATCACCATCGGCGCAAGTGCAGCGACATGTGAATTGTTAATATCGCCGGTCTTTAATTTACACTGCAACTGTTCAATCGTATTGCAGCTTAGCAGCCTCAAGACATTGCTTTGCCATGGCCCCGAGGGTCGACGTCCATCGGACTCTTGAAAAGACATTTGCACAGCTTTTCGACCAATCCAAAAGCCGCTGCCCAAATCGTCGAAGACGGCCCCCAAACCCCCAGTTTGATGAATGATGCCATTAGCATCGCGTCCCAAGCAAATCGAACCGGTACCCGCGGCTAGCATTAGCCCTGGGCAATCACCAAGGGCCCCAACCAATGCGATGTGCGCATCAGAAGTCAGTTTCGGAGGCTCAGATGGTACTGGTATCAAGCTGCCTAAGGTGGCGTGAATGTCCTCTTTGTTGTGAGCAGAAGCAGCACCTGCAAGGCCAAAGCACGAAGCGATGCTCTCAATCTCATCGGGTAAATTTATAAATGTCAGATTCAACAATTGCTGAAGAGTACTCCGAAGCGCCTGACTGCTTATTTGTTGAACATTTGACGGACCAACAACAGCACGTCCAAGAATATTGCCAGTCTCCGAAATAAGAAGACTGCGCGTGTGCGTGCCACCACCATCAATACCTAGATATGCTCTCATAGTTTCGATTATACATCGATTTCCTCGGAACACTCAAGACAGGTAATTTTAAATTACCATCAAACGAGCCGCCCATGGCAGATCAAACTTGATCGAAAGATAATTGCTGAAGACGCACTCATCCAACAACACCCCAAAAGACTGCGATCACTGCAGTTTCCCTTTTAGGTACGCGACTTCCGAGCAGGGCGAAACTCAGGCAGGCTTATTGTAACGACGTATCTGCGGCACACCATCGAACAAGTCGCAAATCGGCTCACTACCTGAAAGCGCTTCAAAGCGCTCAGCTTGATCAAATTCCACAAGCAAACGCCGCGCATCTTCAGAATGCGCAGTGCGCACTGGCTTATAACTTAAAAAACCCTCAACCAAGGGAATCGGTCGCAGGTCTTTCGGTAAGACTCGATGCAACTCGCCCACAAAGCGAAGCGCAGCTGCAAAGGTGCTAACACCTGGGCCATGATACCAACCACGGCCTTTCTCAAACTCACCACGAATCGTCGGGTTTCCTTGGGGCGAATGATAAGTGGATAGTACCGCCTCAAGAATCAGCGTATGTCGCCCCTCCCTAGAAAGCTGCTGTGCAACTGCTTCAATGCACTCACCAAACTCAAATGACTGAACCACAGCACCACCCGCCCAAGCCACACCGCAAGACTTTGATCGTGCACTGTAGCCTAGATCAACTGCCAAAAGCGGTAAATCTGGCTCTAGCCCATTGGTGTAGCGCGTTATATTATTTGAATCCATATCTAATCCTTACGCAAGTGCTTGTGATGTTTCGTGCCTCGACCGTTCGCACGTGCGCGACATAGACGAAAACCCTTCGGCATTAAGTGACCGTCGCATCGAAATGATGCCGCCTGAACCTTGTGAGCCCGTTTTGCCACAATTTCTTCAAAGGTTACAGAAACAGCCCATGCCAATCGATTAATACGATCAATCGCTACGACATCGCAAATAGGAAAGTCTAAATTATCCACATTTCAATAATCTTATCCCACTAATTGAACTTACTCTATTTTATCAAATTGTGATCGGTGGGGTCATACTCACGCCCACTTCGTGCACGGCGCAGAGGCTCCATGCTTACTCAGGTGCAGTTACTATGTACCTGAGCGAAGAGAGTTCTACGCCTACTAATAGACTCAGGCCACCGCCCCGTTATCGCCGAATGATTGGCAACTACTCGGCAAGAACCAAACCATACAACAAACAATCCGCTAGCATCATAGTAAAACCTGATTCACTGCTGCTGGTGATTTTTCATCGCACTCGGCTATAGGTTTAATCGACCTACAAGTCATCTGCCACCAAATAGGTTCCTATTGGCATTGTTTATTTGATCCGAATTGGGTTTCCTTGATATTACCTTAAAATCTTTGAGCAGTAACTATACCGAAACCGTAAAGTGAATACATATCTTATCCTATCGTCACTACTGACTTTTTTGACGGCTTTTTTTTATGCAACAGCTATTTATGCAGCTAAAACTAATGAATTACACAGTAAGTATTATGTAAATCTTTTGGTATCAATAGCGATATGGTCGTTCGGTTATTTTTTATGGCGCATCTCTAGTAGTGAAATTCAAGCGGATTACTTTTGTCGGTTATTGACAGGCGCATCGATCTTTATGCCGATTACAGCATATCATTTTTCGATTATATTATCAGGTAAAAAATCAAACAGAGCTCTAAAATATGGCTACCTCGGAGCACTTATTTTATGCCTGATGCTGCCTACAGGATTAATCATGCAGGGGGTTAAGCCTAAATTTGGGCACCGTTATTGGCCAGAAGCAGGGCCATTAACTTGGTTATACCTCACTTACTTCTTCGGCTATTTATTCTTAAGCGCCAAGTTATTCGTTCGCGGATGGAGAGAGCATCTAGGCAACCGTGCGACAAAAAATCTTTTCATACTATTTATATGGATTACAGGATGCATTGGTGGCGCCACGAACTTTCCACTCTGGTTTAACATCCCTGTGCAACCTTATGGAAATGTTTTTCTTTGTTTTTCCTTAGTACTTCTAACCCAAGGACTATACTCAGATTTTTTTACTGTGCGCATCCAATTATATAAAAATTTATTTCAGCTAATCCTGTGCGCTACCGCAAGTTTTGTTTACCTACTGGTTATAGCCCATCATTTCAGCACGCTCAATACCCCCCTCTCACCCGAATCGATCTGGATTCATGGCATCGGCGCATTCCTAGTGATTGTTTTACTTTCATGGATCGTCTCCGCCATTAAACTTCAGGTCGAACGCGTACTAGAAGCTGTATTTCTAAATGAACCAACAATTGGTTTAACTCAGTTAAAAGATCTGCCCACTAAGTTTACTGAGTCTAATGACAATCAGTCGCTGATTAACCTAATTGCAAAAGTAATTAAGCGATCACTTCCAACTCGAAATATAGCCATTTTTACAAGAGAAAACGAAGGTCAACCTTATCGCATCCTTGCTAAGAATGGCAGGTTCCCGAATTTAAAGGCAGTTCGTGAGATTGCTGCTAATGATCCACTAATAGTGTCGCTTTCTAAGAGAGCTATACCCCTAAACATTAACAAAGTAACTAAGAGTATCGATCCGGCAGTCTATCTAAGCTTAGTTGACCTACGCAATGCATTGAATGTTTCGGTCATCATTCCGATTTCTTCAAATCAGCAACTTTATGGCCTCATCTTACTCGGGCCTCTTAAGAACCAGCAGAAATGGGACAATGAAACAACTACGGTTTTATTTACTCTGGGTGCACAAATAGGGATTCATTTTCGAACCAAGGAATTAGAAGCAATCGTTGAGCTCCGCAGTATCGAATTGGAACAGCGCAATGAACAATTAGAAAAAGCAAACATAGAAAAGCAAAATTTCTTAACCAGCTTCAGCCACGAGATTCGAAATCCTCTAAATGGTATAATCAACATCTCGCAACTACTAGCGGAAGAGAAAGACTTAACTGATACTCAAGCCGAACTGATCAATTACCTCATTTCCTGCAAGCAGCACCTAGAGCAATTAATTATACCTACGTTAGATTACAGCAGCCTCGAAGCAGGAATCTATCATTGCACTGAAGAACCGTTTGATGTGAACACCATTATTAAAAGTTTAATAGCGATGCATTCTCACCAAGCCGAAAGCAAGGGCTTGCAGTTGAGTTGCGATCTAACAGAAGTATCGAATAATTGGATTGGAGCAGTTACACCACTCAGACAGATTCTCATTAACCTAATATCCAATGCGATTAAGTACACCGACAGCGGGTCTGTGAACTTAGAATTGAGCTATCAGCAGAATGAAAAAAATATCACTGCAACTTTTAGCATTAAAGATACTGGCCCAGGAATTCCAATAATCCAACAGGACTTAATATTCCACCCATCAACACGCCTTGCAGTGAATGAGAATAGTCAGCCCGGTTCTGGGATGGGGCTTCCGATCTCTCGAAGGATTGCGCAAACCCTAAATGGCACGCTTAATCTCAAGGAGTCCGAAACTAAAAGTGGCAGCGTTTTCGAACTGACACTGCCCTTCAAATTAGGGGCCGCCATTAATGAGAAAACCCTCAGCAATAAAACCCAGCTAATCTTTGACCAAAAGTTGGTGTTGCTTGCGGATGATATGGACTTCAATCGCTACGCCTATCGCATTTTACTCGAGAAAATGGGAGCGACAGTGATAGAGGCTTGTAATGGCAAACAAGCACTTGAGAAACTACAATCTGAAAAATTCGATGTGGTTATATTAGATATTAATATGCCTCTCATGAATGGTATAGAAGTTGTCCAAGAGTATTTTCTAACATCCACGGTCAACCCACCCACGTTTATCGCGTATAGTGCTTTAACCGATTCAGAAACTGCAAAAAAATGTCTAAGTTCAGGGTTTCATCACTTCATCGAAAAACCTCTTACGGCTAATAAAATAGGCATTATTTTTAACTCGGAAGAATATAACTCGTGTACGCCTCAACGCGGGTTGCTAGATTATCTGGGAGGGGACGATGCCACTAAGATTACGTTGCTAAATAAACGCTACCAGCAATCGTTCAGCCTAGGTCTAGAGCAACTAACTCAGCATATTGAGCGGAAAGAACTGAGTGCAATACGTAGCAGCCTGCACAAGTTGCGGGGCCTGGCATGCATGCAAAATAATACAAATATAAACAGGATACTGGACGAGATGTCAGTTTTGATTAACGAAAATGCGTTATCGCATGAATTCAACCAACTACTCGACCATTTAAAAACCCAAATCACCGCAGATGCCGTTCCTGCTAGCAATTAGCCACACGGCAAGTGGCGATTATAGGCATTTTAATAGGACTATTGCATTCGATTTATGTATAGCCTAAAGCATACTACCCAGCATCAATCAGCTGTTTTAATAGCTGATCCAGCATCGCAGGATTTGCCTTACCTTTAGTAGCTTTCATCACGGGTCCCTTTAAGGCATTCAGCGCCTTCTCATTGCCGTCTTTATATTGACCGACTGCCTTCGCGTTGCCAGCGATAGCTTCGCGGCAGAGGGCTTCGATCTCGCCGGTGTCGTTACTTTGCTTGAGGCCTTTTTTCTCGACGATGGCGTCGGGCATGTCGCCGGTGGCGAACATGTCCGTAAAGACTTCCTTACCGATCTGCTTGGAAATCACCCCTTCGTCGATGATCTTAACGAGCGTCGCGATGTGCGCGGGCGTAAGCTTTGATTGGCTGACAGAGTGTGCCGATTCACCGTGGTCGGAGACGGCAGAAAGTTCGCGAAGTAAATCGTTGGTGATATAGTTGGCGATCGCCTTGGGCGCGTTGTGCGTCTCCAGAGCGGCTTCAAAGAATTCACTGAGCTCGCGATCTTGGCAGAGCACGGATGTGATGGTAAACGGCAGACCAAGCTCTTCTTGGTAGCGGCGCTGTTTGTCCAATGGACGCTCCGGCAGTTCGGCTTCGAGTTCAGCCACGCGGGCGCGGTCCATCCGCACGGGCATCAGATCAGGATCTGGAAAATACCGGTAGTCGTGCGCCTCTTCCTTACTGCGGAGCGAGAAGCTAATGGCTTTATCCACATCCCAGCGGCGGGTCTCTTGCGTGATCTTGCCACCCTCTTCCAGAATATCAGTCTGACGTGAAATCTCGTATTCGATCGATGCCTTGACATTGGACATGGAGTTGAGGTTCTTCATCTCAGTGCGGGTGCCGAGCTTATCGGAACCGACTGGGCGAATCGATACGTTGGCGTCGCAACGCATTTGCCCCTTCTCCATATCACAGTCGGAAATACCGGCATAGATAATCATGTTACGCAGGCAGTTGAGAAACGCGACTGCCTCGGTGGACGAGCTCATGTCGGGCTCGGTCACGATCTCGGCGAGTGGCACGCCAGCACGGTTGAAATCGATTACGGTATCGAAGGCCTCGTGTGTGAGCTTGCCCGGGTCTTCTTCGAGGTGAATACGATTGAGCTGCACCCAGAGGTGGTCGCCTTCGACATTGCGCGACGGACCAGGGAGCTCGATCTCGACCTTACCACCGATGCAAAGCGGTTCTTCGTTTTGCGTGAGCTGGTAGTTTTTTGGCGAGTCCGGATAAAAATAGTTTTTACGATCCCACTTGCAGACTGCGGCGATCTCGCAACCGAGCATCCGACCAAGCTTAGCGCACTGCTCGATGGCGAAATGGTTGAGCACTGGCAGCGTGCCGGGCAAGCCAAGCACCACGGCGTCGGTTAGCGTATTGGGCGCAGCACCATAATGGTAAGGTGCGGCGGTAAACATCTTGGTGCGGGTTTTAACCTGCACGTGAATTTCAAGTCCGATGACTGCTTCGTATTCCATACTGGAGTAGTGACGCGCTTCGCGCGAAGTGATGGTGAAAGTGAGAGTGGCTTAGGTTGCGTGAGTTTAAACCGCAGAGTTCGCGGAGAGCGATAAGTGAAACTAGTAAGAATTAAGAAAAAGTGAAAGTTAAGGCTCAAGTGTTTCGCACTCTTCACTATCACTTTCACTCGTCACTCTACAAAGCGGGAACCGCTTTGTAGTAGTCGTGAGCTTGCTCGAAGGCGTTGGCTACGGCGAACATGTCGGCTTCGCCAAAGGCTTTGCCGATGACTTGCAGGCCGATCGGCAAACCGCTTTCGGTGAATCCACTTGGAACGGAGATCGCCGGCAAGCCAGCAAGATTGACTGAGATGGTGTAGATGTCGCTCAGATACATGGCGAGTGGATCATCGGCGCGCTCGCCGCGCTTGAACGCTGGTGTGGGCGAGGTCGGCGTAAGGATCGCATCACATTGCTCAAAGGCGGTCTCGAAATCACCGAGGATCAAGCGGCGCACTTTTTGCGCACGCAAATAGTACGCGTCGTAATAACCTGAACTGAGCACATAGGTGCCAAGAATGATGCGGCGCTTCACTTCATCGCCGAAGCCTTCGCCGCGGCTCTTAGTAAAGAGAGTGAGTGCATCCTTCGCCTCTTCGCTGCGGTGCGAGTAGCGCACCCCGTCGAAGCGAGCCAAGTTAGAAGAGGCCTCCGCAGTTGCCACGATGTAATAAACCGGCACGGCCAATTCGGAGTGCGGCAGCGAAATATCAACGATCTCGCAGCCCTGGCTCTTATACCAGTCGATGGCTTGCTCGATATTAGCCTTCACCTCAGGGTCGATCCCTTCAGCAAAGAATTCACGCGGCACGCCAAGTTTCCAAGGACCCTTCTTTTCCTTAAGAGCTTGCGCGTAATTGCTGTCACCTTGCGGCGCGATCGAAGTGGAATCGAGTGGATCCTTGCCAAGCATCGCTTGCAGCAGCAAAGCAGCATCTTCGACAGTGCGCGCAAACGGACCGACTTGGTCGAGCGACGATGCAAAAGCGACCAGGCCGTAGCGAGAAATGAGGCCGTAAGTGGGCTTCATCCCGACGACGCCACAAAGCGCGGCAGGTTGACGAATCGAACCACCGGGATCGGTGCCGAGAGTAGCGATCGCCTCGCCAGCTGCCATCGCAGCGGCACTACCACCGGAGGAACCACCAGGGATGGTATCGAGGTCCCATGGGTTGCAGGTAGTATGGTAAGCGGAATTTTCTGTGGAGGAGCCCATCGCAAACTCGTCCATATTGAGGCGCCCCCAGATCACGGCACCAGCCTCGCGCAACTTGACAATACAAGTCGCGTCAAACGGAGAGACATAGTTCTCGAGCATCTTGGAAGCACAACGCAGCGGCTGATCCTTAACGGCGAGCGTGTCTTTGATGCCGATGGGAATACCATCAAGCGGTCCAAGGACTTCGCCAGCCGCGCGGCGCTGATCAGAGTCCTGCGCTTGCGCGAGTGCATCGTCGGCGTCGGACGAGAGGAAGGCTCGTACTTGGCCGTCGACTGCTGCGGTCCGATCGATCACTGCTTGAGTGATGGCAACCGAAGTCGTTTGACCCGCAGCGAGCATCGCGGCGAGTTCGGAAATAGTTTTGAAATGGAGATCGGACATGCGACAGGAAAACTCAGGTCATGTGTAACTTGAACCACGAATGGACACGAATTAGCACGAATATTTTTTAGAAATTATATATTAAAATCAAAGTCCAACTAAGGATACTAGAGTCACTCACCATACATGATTTGTGTCTATTCGTATCCATTCGCGGTTTTACTAAAATAGAGTGCACTTATTCGACGACTTTGGGCACGACGACTTGATTGTCGCGTTGCTCGGGAGCCATATTGAGCAACACTTCGGGTGCGTACGTTGGGCCGGGCTCATCGCCTTCGCGCCAGACATTGAAGACACGATGTGCGTGGGCCATCGGTTCGACGCTTTCGACATCGACAGCGTTGAGCTTGTCAAAGTAGCCGAGAATGTCGTCGAGTTGGGTGCCAAGTTTGGATTTTTCGTCGTCGGAAAGATCGAGCCGCGCTAGGTTGGCGACGTAGTCGATATCAATGTGTGGTGTTTCGCTCATTTTGAGAGTCAGGGTGGAAGTTTCGCTGAGAGTGACTAAGTGTGATTCAATTGAAACTGCGCGCGCAGGCACCGCACAATAAACCACAGCAAAAAAGGACCCCATAGACAAAACAGCCTCGATCGACTCGCGCAACTAAGAATCGCTGATCAGCGGCTAAAACCTGAGCACGCCAACGCCGCTGCCAGCTAAGCGTATGCAACAGCAGGCTGTTTAGAGCGATTTTTCGCGCTTAAGTTCGTGCTATTTAGTTCTGTCGACCATGACCATACAGCTAGCGAACACTGAGTGTTATCCGCTAGATTGAACCGACGTTATCTAATCGGATACACATAGGTACTTCGCACTGATCATTTAACTGGCAAGGCCATGGTGGAATACGGGTTCTTACCCCTTGCCTGACCGCGCATGTCCATCACTTCCGGGTAACTTTCGAGAAAGTTGTTTTCGTCGATCAAATTGATAAAGTAATGGCTGGTACCTGCAGGTAACTGCGCGACGACCTTGGAATCAGGCAACAAGTCTGCGGGTTGACGAAACCACTCTTCATACCGCGCGCCGCCATTTAAGGTGTAGAGCAAGTTGGCACGCACGACTTTGGCACCGTGTTCCTGATAGCTAAATTCGACCCGGTCGCCCTTCTGCGTATGCGAATTGATCGTGCAGACCTTGTCCTTATTCGGCAACGGGTGCATGAAGTCGGGATTGTAATACGGGTAACTCGCTTCCATTTCGGTGAGTATCTCGCTGAGCTTCGCATTCAGCGCCTGCGCTTTTTCGGGCATGGCATCAGCCAGATTATTGGCTTCTTCAATATCGCTGCGGGTTGGCTGTCCGGCCTGCGTCTCATACAGGCGATAGAGTTCTAACTCTGGGGCATGCTGATTGCCCACGTGATCATAATTACGCACCAGCTTCCAATCGCCGACACGAATCGTGCTTTCCAAGGCGATACTGTTTGGAAAGTGCCAGACCATGGTGTCGCGCACCTGGCCATTCGCTTCGTGCACCAGTTCTGGATTGGTCGGATCGTTGGTTAACAAGGCACTCAGATCCGCACCGTCCAAGTGCTTTTCGGCAGGCCGCTCAATTCCAGCCAGCGCCAAAATGGTCGGGTAAAAATCGAGTCCATTGACCAACACATCAGACTGCACATCAGCGACAATCCCCGGGCCGCGAACAATCAACGGCACACGCGTGCCGCCTTCCATCGCGGAGATTTTGCCGCGGGCAAGCGGAAAGTTGTCGGTAATAATCTCGCCCGGATGCCGCTCCATGCCGCCATTATCCGAGGTGAAAATCAGATAAGTATTTTCGCGCAAGCTATGTCCCGGCCAGCGGGGATCCTCGGTCACATCGAGATACTTAAGCAGACGGCCGACATAGTAGTCCAACTCCTCGACCATCGCACAATAAAATGGGTTGGATTGCCCCTCACCTGTCCACTCAGCAGGATTTTCCGGCAGTTCGACGCCGAGTTTCTTAACATACTTCTGCAGCAACGCTTCGCTTCGCGTATGGATCGGCGTATGCACCAGCCAAGTCGCATAATAGAGGAAGAACGGTTGATCCGCGTGCTCCGCAATGAACTGTATGGCGTCTTCACTGTTCTGATGATAAGGGAAACCATTTTCATCCAACCGGTAAGGATCGCCCTCCTCGGCCGTAGCAAAGCCTGTCATGCGATGTGGGCGCATCCGTGCCGTGGTGCCGAGGTTGTGCCGTGTCCAATCAAAGCCCTGATCTTCGGGCTGAGGATACGCATTATGATTAATCGCCATATGCCACTTTCCGCAATGCCCGGTCGCATAGCCATTCTGCTGCAGCACACGCGCCAGCGTCAGTTCGCCCTCCGGCATGCGTCCGCTATACCAAGGTGGCATCATACGGTGCAGCTCCTTGTTATACGGAGTCGGTGGCCCACCGCCCACAACGTGTGTCTTCTGCGCACGCGCCGGATGGTTGCCACTCATAATCGCACATCGCGTCGGGGCACACGTCG
>Ga0206124_10002876_pt1 | contig 12589 bp, 12 predicted proteins | sample Helgoland_Spring_3_FD_148671 | JGI IMG/M metagenome (GOLD analysis project Ga0206124, IMG submission 148671) | Pelagic subsurface seawater microbial communities from Kabeltonne, Helgoland, North Sea - Helgoland_Spring_Bloom_20160321_2 | ecosystem: Environmental > Aquatic > Marine > Epipelagic ... | reverse complement strand
AGAAGCAACATCTTCACGAGTAATCATATCGACAGATGCCTCTACTTCTTCGACTTCTTCTTCAACCACTTCTTCAGCGGGAGCTTCAGCGTCTTTAATTTCGGAGATATTACCTTCAGCGACAACGAGCAAAGAGCCGTCTTCGAGTTGATAGTCTCCGTCTGGTAGAGGGATGCGTTCGTTTTCGTCGTTAGTAACGAAAACAGCGACACCGACAGCAAAAGCGTCTGCGTCTGTCATGATTTCTTGTCCGCTTTCTAAGACGGCCGTAGCCATCAGCGAAACTTGTTCCTCCTTTTCTTCGACAGCGAGTTCAACGCTGTACTTTTCGAAGAGGTCGGAGATGCGTTCTTTTAGATTCATCTTCTGGGATTTGTATTAATAACGATTTAGAGGGGTCAATCCTTACTCGTAATGCGATTTTTTAGGTAATCTATTGCTAGTTCCTTTTCGATGTCTGTAAGAAGCTCTAAATCGCTTGTGATGGGTTTCTGTTGAGAAAGCTCAAACTTGTTCGCGAAATAGCCCTCTATTGAGAAGCCTTTGACGCTGCCCTCCTTCACAAACTTCTCCCATATAGCGTCATTCTCTACCTTCATTGAAACCATCCAAGTGCCGACCGGGACTTCGAGTCCATACATACGGCTTTTGTCCTGCTCTCCTTCGACTATCCAACTCTCTACGAGGTGCAAGCCGTTAATAGCGTGTTCGTGTTCTAGGGTGGCGTTCGCTTGGTTGCCGTTTTTGAAGTATAACTCCATAGCCCGTCGGACGGTCTTCTTGGAGAAGTACACGTAATACTCCTCTTCTTCGCTTTTGCGGTAGATAGGTTTATCGGGAATGAGAGCCGCACCCATTACGATGCGCTTCTCTTCGTCCTGAGTTTTGAAAGTAAACTCTTGGGACTTCTTCGCTTTTGCGGTAGATAGGTTTATCGGGAATGAGAGCCGCACCCATTACGATGCGCTTCTCTTCGTCCTGAGTTTTGAAAGTAAACTCTTGGGACTTCATCGCTACCCAATCGGACTCGATAGCGGGGTGTTCTACTAATGACAAAGCATCCACTCCGTAGAGTTCCGCTTCTTCATCGATTATTAGTTCTATTATGTTCATCCTACAAGTGCTGCTTGGTCGTTAATTTTTTGATTTGCTTGCTGAGAGTTAGAAACCTCTGAAGCGATTACATACGTTCTAAATCCATCCTGACCCGCTCCACCTCCTAAGAATCCGAGGTCGAGCTGTGGGGCTGTGGGGGTTGGTGGCCCTGATCCCGTATCTCCAATACCGCTGTAAGAGTTTGATTGATCGCCTCCACCCCCTGAAAAAGTTGTGCTTTTGATCTTTTTCACGTTAGCGAGTCCGGCCACTACTGCCCCCGCAGCGGCGACGGCTCCTAAAGCCGGGCCAACTATCGGTATACTCGCGAGAGAACCAAATGCGCTGGTTGCACTTTCATATGTTCCAATCAACGCCTGAGCAATCTGTATTTTCTTTGACCGTTCGAATCCTTTTTTCTGTTGTGCTTCAGAGTCACCCGAAAACGCCTCGTTGAGAGCGGATAACGCGTCGAGGCTTGATTTTGCGGTGTCTAGAAACGCTTTTGCTCTTGCTTTCTTAGCTTCTAATATTCTTATATCACTCGCATCTTCTGACGCTTCCTTTTCTGCGAGATGTCTGTCATCAATCGCTTTCATAGCGTCGTTATGAGCTGTCGTCGCTTGCTTAATCAACTCTTCATCGTCGCCCGCTAAAGATATGCGGCGGTCAAAGGCTTGCATGACAGCAAGCTCCTCTCTCTCCCTTGCTGTTTGATTCAATAAGAATAACTCGTCCTCAAGTTTCTGTTTTGCAATAAGCTGCTCTTGATATGTTTTTTCTTTTGCCTCTGCATCTGCATCAATGGCGGCTTGTTCTTCCCGCTTTGCCGTGTTGAGTTCCGTTTGAAGTCGTTTCTGAGTTCGAAGGGATGCCGTCTGTAAATCAATGACTGCCGCCTCTGCTTCTGCAACCCTTTGTAAATCTTCCTCTGAACTCTCCCCCAAAGCAACTTGCTCACGCGCAATCCTTGCTCTTTCTTCAGCAAGCGTAAGTTGTCTCGCCGTCGTTTGTTGTTCTAGGTCAACCGCTTTTTGAAGTGCTTTTACTCTTTCCCCTACTGCAAGCGTGTCATCTTCTGCCAAAAGCCGCGATTCTGCAATTAATTTGTTAGTTTCTGCTCGTTGCTTTATGAAGTCCCTCTCTTGGTCTTTGAGGGTGTTTTGTGCCGCTTCTAAATCCTTTGCGGCTTGCGCTTCTTTTGTTATCTCTTCCGTTAACTCTGCAACGGCTTCACCCGCTTTCCCTACTACGTCCGTAACTGACTCCACACCAAGAACCATCTTTCCCGCTGCGTCTGCGGCGACTTTTCCCGCTTCCGAAAATTTACCTTTAAAAGCTAGAGTTATGGCCTTACCAACCGCAGGAATAAACTCAAGCAACCCCTCAAAGCGATTGGTTAGGTTTTCTTTTATGAGTTTTCCTATCTCGATTATTGTCTCTTTCGGATTCGATATAGCTTCAAATAGGGATTCTCCCATTTTAGAAACACGATCTCGGAGAACGTCAAAAATTGCACCAAGAGCAGCGGTCGCCACCTTGAGTTGTTCAGCGCCTCTCTTTGTGCTTGTGAAATACGAAGCAAGAGCACCAAAAGCCACTAAAATGAGACCAATCCCCGTAGCTGCTAAAGCAACTTTGAAGGTCTTCAAACCAAGCACCCCCGTTTTTACTCCTTTTGCAAAGTTCCTGAAGCCCGTCACAGCTCCTCCCGTCATTTTGTCGAGCTGATTTGTCAACCCTCCGACGGCGGCATCTGTTCCTTTGACGCTATCCTCTACGTTTTCAATTCCCTTGGTGACTTCGGTTGTATCCGCGGACACCTTGAGAATCATATTTTGAGTAGTAGCCATTGGATGAGTTTAAATGCAGCGAAGAGATAAGCGGAAACAAAGAGAATAGCGAGAACCCAATCGAGAACTTTGAACCAAAACGGGACTTTCACCTTCTCGCCTTTGTTCTGAAGCAATTGAATGGCCTCTCCTATATAACGGTGATTATCGAGATTCCTCATTGGGGTAAGTTTTGGAAACAGCGTGATGTAGCTCCTGAGTCGTCGAAGACATACCCATATCGTTCACAGCACTCACGAGAGGAAGAAGTCACAGTTGACCCCGTTGGGGTGCTGAATGATATCTGTCCGTTTTTATCAGCTGAAACGGGGATATAGTAGCAATCCCGAATTGCTCCGAGAATCTTCACGAGTCGAACTTGCACAATGTTCTCCGTGGTTGGATCGTAGTTAGATATACTCAGGATTCGGAAGTACGTGTCTTTTATGAAAATCTTATCTGAGAACTTGAAAGTCGCAATCTCCGAAGCGGTCAATCTAAAGTAAGCGGTCACGATTCGAGCGTCCGAAGAATACAACTCATTAACCCAAGGCATCCAGTATTTGTAATACAGCGTATTTACGGGGTTGGCTTGTACTCGGTGGAAGGGTCGCTCTACGCCATAAGAAAGGTCTTCATCCCCTACCGATGGATAAGACGCAGAGAACTGCGAGAGCATCGGATAACGCGTCTCTGAAGTTACTCCACTACTGTCGTTGTAATAATCCAAAAGCCCTTGCGTTAAACCATTCCAAAACGCTAAACGCGGAAGCGGGTCTTTAATGGTCTTGTCTTCGTTTACGGTATCCGCAAGCATCCGATGAATGGCGTAGTCCGTTCCGGGGATATATGAAACCACATGAGGCGCAAAGGCCGTTTGAATCTTCTTCGTTCCCGAAGCGAAGTCGTTTTCAGGGTCATTCACCCGATAGCGTCCATACGTCCGTGAGGCGTTCTTTTGAACGAGGTCATTTACCAAGTCTTTTCCGTTCGAGTGCGTCCATTCATACGTCCTTGCTTGAAGGTCTGTCGTTGGCTCTACTTGGATATCTTTCGAGAGGTCAATCTTATTTGTCCAATCTATCTTGTCTCCCGATGCGAGGTAGTCCCCAAGCGGTTCGATATAGAGATGCTTCGAGTTGTTGCGGTCGGGAATGAATACGAGGTTGAACATCTTTTGAAGTCCAGAGATGAAGTCAATCTTCTTCATTTCGGGCATATTGCCCGCGACATCCACCTCTTGTCCCGATGTTGGATCGGTTATCTCTATAACAGAGAACCCCGTCCCACCTGCCGAAAGCGAGTCGTTTCCGTATAGAGTTAAAGTGTGAGCGTTATTTGAGATAATAGTGTCAAACCGAACAACATCCCCTGAATTTAAAAGAATGGGGTCGGAGGTAACGACATAGACCTCGTCATTAAATACAGCTCCGGGAAGGTTTGTGATGATTGGGAATATCTCGGTAGAGCTATTTTTAGACAAGCGCAGAGAAACCGTTGTAATTGTGTGGTCTATGTTACCACTTGCGTACGCTCTGAAGGTGTAGAAAGCTTGAAAAGGAACAGTAAAAGCCCCAGAGGATACATTGCCGCCCGCATCATAAAAAGGAGCCGCCTCACTTAAGCCGGGTAGAGTTGTCCATGTACTATATCCATTCGAATAGTCCGCAGCCAATCCCACCTGAAACACATTGGCAGACGGTTGGTCTGCATCGACGGGAATTGGTAACCGATTGCCTCGGTTCAGCAACAGATATAAGTCGTCAAGGTTAGAACCAAAGAACGTCGAGTCGTAGGTGTAACCCGCTTCCGTTAATATGGTTTCAAACAGCTTCGAAGCTCTAAAATACGGGGTGAAATCTCCGTGTTGAAGTGGGTTGGTAGCAGACCAAATAGTTTGACTCGTCCAGTTTCTCCATTTGTCTATGATACCGTAACGGATAACGCCCGAAGAAAGAGTTCCCGCCCAACTTGATGAAATATTCGTGGCGGTTAGAGTGTGGTTGAATGCGCTCAAATCGATATCCGTGAGCATACCGTCCCCAACATCCCGCGAAAGGTCTGCCGTCTCTCCAAAGACTACGAGTTCAACGTCGGCATACTTCCCCTTCTGGATATATACGTTCTTCACTTGGGCAAAGCCGCGCATAATCGGAATCGTGTTGTACGAAAGTTCTGCTTTGACTTTGGTTTTTGGATTCCATGTCGGGATAATTCCAAGCTCATTGACCGCCCCGAAATAGTCCTGATTTTTTCCCGTCAAAGGGACGCGGAAAGTCTGCGAGAAATTAGAGCGTGAAGCGTTTATCTCCTGAAGGTCGCTGAATTGATAGCTCAGGTTAACCGGCTCATTTTGATAAAGCTCGATATCGTTGTCTGCAAGGGTGAGTCTTAGCATCGGAGAATTTGAGCGAGTTCGACGTTAATTGTAGCGATATAAACCTTCGACGTTGTATCGGATTCCACTTGTAGAGACGACTCTTTCAAAGTGACGGGAACCCAAAAGCCGTCAATACTTGCCATGATATTCTTTGAACGGAAACAATACTGAAATAGATCGTATTCCTCAGAGGTCAAAATGCCATTGAGTTGATACATCTCTTTAGCCTCCACTTGATACGGTGTGATTTCTCTATCCGTTGACCCAAAGTTGAATGAAGCCGCGCTATAGTCTCCGATTTGCTTTCGGTAGGTCTTCTCTTCGCGTGTTACCGTCTTGAGCTTACGACCATCGAAACGGAGGTAATCCCAACCGCCCCGTGTATTCGCCCAAGCAAGCTGAACGGCTGCATTTTTAACGGGTCTGCAATTGTTTGTAAATCGGTATTTGTTTCCCTTCTGCAAAGATGACCCCATCGGGATAACCTCGTAATAAAGCCAACCGCCGCTAATGTTGTTTAGTGCATTTGTAAGAGCTAACAGCGAGGCAGGAAAGAAAAAACCGTACAACAGAGTTCCGTAGTAATACGTTGTCGCGGATGCCGTAGGAAGTACAGCGCCATTCGTCGTGTTTATGGTATATGAAAGGGTGTCTTGGGTTGTTCCGTCTGCGGAGTAGATGTTGATGAGAATCGTATCAACAAGCGAACCCGTGTCGTCGGTATTTATAAAGGTCAAAACCCCCGTGTCTTCAATGCCCGCTGTGATATAAATGATATCGCTCTCAGGCTCTCTATCGGTCAGCCAAAACTTCTTTGTCGAAGCCGTTCCATAGTAATCCGCGAAAGACGGGTCTAGTCCCGCGCTTATCTGTTCGTATCCGTCAATCAGCCAAATATTTACGGAGTCCTCGAGAGATGATTCAGTAGAGCCGTTCCAGTATCGCAGCTCAACGGTGTACTTGTTTACATTGCCATTGGACTTCGTGAAAGCCTTGTTGTTGAGCGTGTGGATGACGTTTGTTAATCCGTACTTTCGAGGGTCTACCGCTAACCGTCCTCGGACAACCTCTCCCAAGTCAAAGACACCGGTATCGAGTACGTTGGGAGTGATATAGAACTTTCCTATTTCAACGGCGTTTTCAAGCACGGTAATGACATAGCGGTACGCATCTGTCACCGTGCCTTGCTCAAGCATCTCAAAGATGAGCTTCTGTCCTGCGGGTTTCCATAGACCCGACGGGGTCTGATTAAATTCAGCCATCAGTTCGTGATTGTAATGTTTCCTAGTTTTGCTTTCAATTTGCCCGCTATATCCTCAGCGACGGCATCCCCGAATTTGGCTTCATATCGCTTCGATACCGCTGCATACGCTTTCTCGTAGAACCGAAGACCCACGATCCCGCGTTTCTTTACCGAGCGAGCTATTAAAAACGCTGCGGATTTGATGTTGCTCTCGCTTTGTTTCTTGAAGCGTCCCTTTTCATCTCTGAGCTTGATTCCTTTCTGCTTTATCCACTTGATAAAGACAGAGGACGGAGGTTGCTTTCTATACGTAAAGGGTGACTTCTGCCCCTTCTGTGTTCCGTTCACTCCGAAATGGATGAAAGGAGCGTATTTCGCCGCCTTCCCTTTAGCTCCGAAGGTGACCTCTCGTATATCGTTTCCACGTACTCGAATTTTATAAGATAGCGACCGCTTGAGCTGACCCGAAGCGACTCCGTAGTTCTTATTCTTTCCAATCTTCCGACCTCCGAGGTGACGCTTTGCGCTCTTTACGACATCATCGGAGAACGCTAGAAGGACTTTATTGAGTTCGCTCATAGTTATAGTACATACTCCCCGACGGGGATTGTGATGAAGTTGTAATTCATGGCATCAATGATTTGATCGCTGCTATATCTTCAGGCGTTAACTGACCGTCTGCATCATAGCTGAGTTGCATCCCGACCAATACCGCATCCGAGTATATCCCAAGGACATGATTTATAAATAATTCAGCGCCCGTAATTACTACCACCGCGTCAATTTGTTGTTGCGTGTATTCCATTACATTAACGATTGGTATTGATTTTGTTGGTTGCACAAAATTGCCGTATTCAAATAAACTTCCTCACCTGCAAAGGCTCCTGAATTTGATGCCATGATGGAAAAATATGCTAAACTCTGACCTGAATAGAACATTATCCTACCCGATAGCATTGTTGTCTGTGAACCCATATCTATTGTCAGATGATTCAATGACGCGCTGCTAACGGTTAACGTCCACCACCAAGAGTTCGTGTATTGGTCAAAAGCCTTGTATGGAGAGTACGAACTAAACTGAAAACCCGACGCTACAAAAGGCGTAGGTAACACGTCCGTCGTCATGTCGGTAGGATATTGCGTACCGCCATAACTCGCCGCAGAATAGTACCTCCAATCTCTTACACCCATGTGTAAACTGCTGGCAGTCCCGTTCACATCAACACCTTGAATCCTAAAATATCTAAAGCTAGTCGCGAGTTTTTCGTAAGTATCTGTTACCTCGGTTGATTGAATAAAATCCCCAAACTCTTGCGCTCTTAGCTTCACGGTTCGCGTACCCGATAACGCGGAAGTATCTGCCCACCCTATGGTTGCTCCGTCTTTTGTCGTTAGCGAATTCGCTACGATCAGAGTTGCCCCTACATATACCTCACATTCAAATGTCACATTTGTGTATGAAGCAAAATTACCAACCACCAAAGAACCAAGTCCGTAGGTATCTGCTAACGCGGTAATCGTCGGCGCTGTTGTTGCCGTGCCTCCCCCCGATGTAGTGAAAAAACCATCGACATTATCAATATCTGATGTTGGAACTCCTGAAATTTCTGCCATGATTAACTAATTTGAACCCAGTCTTTTGATGGGTCGAAGTAACAAATGACCTCACCCCCTTGACCCGTACCTACAAAGTACCCTACCACCCTCGAATAATAGTTCGCTGTCGTTGGTGCGGTTGCGCTGAAAGTACCACTTCCGCCAATCCACAAAGGACTGCCTGCCGTTGCTCCGGTAATTGAAGCCCCTGCGTCCACCATACCTTGTAAAACGCAAACGTTACTACCGGTGTAGAAGCCAATAAACTTTTTGCTGTTTGCGTTGCTTGTGTCGGCTAATGCGTCTCCCATGATATCTGCAATTCTGTTCGAAGCGACAGAAATTGAAGTATTCATTAAGATGTTCTGCCCCGTGTTCAGTTCGTCTTCCTCGTAGTTCGTTGTAATGTTGTCAAGCTTGGTCTTGTCTGCTGAAGACATAGAACCTGCCGCGCTAGTGGTCGCTGCCGTGATTGCAATGTCTGGAGTATTCCCCCCGCTGCTTGTAATCGGTGCTGTACCCGTTACCGCTGTTAAACCACCTCCACCGCCTCCAGTACTTGCGATTGTGATTGTATCGCTGCCGTTATCTGTGATTGTGACGTTAGCCCCTGCTGTAAGCGTCAGGCCGCCCGTTAAACTGTTCACCGACGTAACGCCTCCACTCGCTCCGCTTGCTGCCGCTGTGATACGTCCCTGCGCGTCAACAGTTATATTTGCGTTAGTATATGCTGCCGCTGTAACGGCTGTGTCAGCAAGTGCAATTGTTCCGGCTGCCGTTATTGTGCCTCCGGTTAAACCCGTTCCCGCTTCGACGCTTGTAACCGTTCCGTCGTTGTTGCTGACATCTGCAAACGATAGAACGCCTGAACCGTTGGTTGTAAGTGCCTGACCGTTTGACCCCGTTCCGTTTGGAAGTGTTAGCGTGTACGTCGCCCCTGCTGAATGCGGCGGTGATTGGATTTTAACGCCGTGCGTGTTGGCTTCACAATTCAAAACGATAGCTGCGCTATTGGTGTCGCCTTTCACCTCAAGCACCCCCGTTCCATTTGGAGCAATAATAATATTGCCGTCGGTGGTAGTTGTCTTTATCTCATTGGATTGCGTGTCAAGGTCGCCAGTAAGCTGCGCAGTTGCTGCCATCAATGCGCCTGCCGCCGTTACATTTGTCGCGTCGGTAACGTCCGCACCGTTTTCAATTCCTGCAAGCTTTGTCGTGTTGGCTGTAATCGCTGAAGCCTGACCTGGAGTAATTCCAACCTTGGCATTGTTGGCTGTGATGTCAGAGGCTTGCTGAGTTGTGATTCCAACTTTCGCAGTGTTCGCGGTTACGTCTGGATTTGCTTCAACCCGTGCTTCTGTGTAGTACAGATTCGTAGTGCCTTCCGGCAGCCCATCCGTGTTTGTTGGTGGAGGGCTTGGAATTACTACGGGAACTGCCTGCCAACTTCCGCTGACATAGCGCAAAAATGATTGATTAGAAGGGTTGCTGATTGAGGTGTCTGATAAGCTCTCTAAAGACTGATTACCGTTCAACCAACCTCTCGGAGATTCATGCTGATAAATTAAAGCTTGACCCGTTTGCGCTCCTACAATTGTGACATCTGTCAACGCTCCAAGCGTTTCAACTCCTCCCGTATCCAATGTAACAACGCCGTCACCGTCATCCGTTAGCGTGCCGTTAGTGACCTTGATAGTGCGAACGGACTGAACGTCTGTTGTACCGTCAAGGGTGAGCATTCGAAGGATACCGCGTCGGGCATAGGTGACATCTGTACCTCCCGGTTCAACTCCGTCGATTGGAGCGTTGCAAGCATCCCATTCGTAAGGGATAGCAACCGACAAATCGAGAAGCACCCCAGAGAGGACGTTCTTCGTCTCTTCTTCGAGTGGTGTAGTAGTTGCATTTACAACCTCATAATCTTGAGCGAACAAGAAGATGTTTCCACCCATTCTGATATCAGCGAGGATATCTTCAGCGCATTGCTCAGAATCGGAGATGGCTTCCTTTTGAGGGATTACCTTCCCTTTCTTGTCATGAGGTACGTCGAGTATATACACCTCGAGGTTGTATATCTTTGTTCCCGCGTCGTATGTCGCTCCCGTATAAACGAGATGCATCAACGGAAACTCTTCAAACTTAGAGAGGTCTACATCATCGGGAGAGCCAAAGGAGAAGCTCTTGATGAAGAAGTGATTCTCTGCGAAGATTTCGAATCTCTCGACTATGTTATTGAACGTGATCATGTGCGGCGCGGTCTTTTAAATATGCGAGGTGCTGGAAAACAACTTGAACGGGAAGCGACGTAATCGAGTCCATCTTGAGGACGTTTTCGCCTGCGAGGGTGTAGAGGATGTGATACCATCCCCACTTTTCGCCAACCGGGTCGCTTCCTCCGCCACCCGAAGTAAAGAGGACTGAATAGAATGCAGCAGTTCGTTTCTGGTAGTCCAAAAAAAAAGCAGCGTTCCCGATACTAAGTCCGCCGGCATCTCTTCAAACGTAGATGCGTCCTCTTTAGCTGTGTACTTCTTTATCTCGTAGCTCTCTCCAAGCTCATATGTCACCTCACGGTAGAGAATTGCCATGACTTTGTGAGCGTTCTTCCAGAAGTCTTCGAGGTTTTTCTCAAGGTCTATCCATTCCCCCGCTGTAAATGCGTCCCAATCGGGGATAAAACCCAATCGCTTTCCGTCCATTTCAAGGACTTTCTCGAAGCGTGCAGTCTCTTGGGTGAGTAGGTTGTCGATATGCTCTCCTGCGGCTTCCAAGAGCTTCTGAGGCATCTTCCGCAGTTGTTCGATAGACTTACCGGAGCAAGCGGATACTCGTTCGAGGGGATTCTCTGAGGTCATCATCACCTGGAGTTCACCGAGTGAAAGGTCTGACCATCTGTGAGGGAGCTTGAGTTCCATTATCTTATTAACTTGTTCTTGTTGATTTCCTTATCCAATAGCATATGAGCCGAAGTTGGGGTTGGTTTGATTCCATGTGATCCCGTACCGCATCGCATCGATAGCGTGGTTGAAAGAATCGACGGGTTCATTTAGTTGCTTGCCGTTCTTGTCTTCTTTCCACTTGTAGTTTCGTAGCTCTCGTATGAGGTTGACACTCCGAGAAGTGACCGCAAGCGGGCGAGAGTGTAAGAATGAGATTCCGCTTCTAATCGAGTCGCGTCCTTTCCTTGCTCCGTGAGTATTGAATCCGTGAGAGTGTATCTCGTCGATGCTCTTTGGTTCAGCAGAGTCACATATGACAACATCCGATCGATGGACTCCGTTATCTCGGAGCATAAAAGCAATATCTGAATTAGTGAGTCTCGTCGCGTAGCAGATTTCGTCAACGGCAAATCCGTGTCCGTCGGTGTAGATTCTGACGACTGCTGTTGGGTCGTTCGTATATCCGAAGTCAAGCCCGATGTTGAGGAGTTTGTATTCATTTGGTATTTGGTCTATTTCTTTCCAATGGGTGAAGATAGTCGCTTGTGATGCCCCTCTTTCTCCGAGTCCGTAGACTCTCCAGAAGTTTTCATCCACGTCTTTAAATCGTTCGATTTCCATGACCACACTTTGCGGAAGGAAGGGGTTGTCCTTGTACGTTGTTTGAAAGAAGTCCGCGTCTTCTCGTGGGATGACTTGTTCATATATCCAATGGAATTCGTCTGATGGGTTGAAGTCTATAATTGTTCGCTCTGTGGTTCTGAGCATAAGCTGCCGCCAATCTTCGAGGCTCAGTTCGTTGGCTTCGTTTATGAAGAGTATCTCCCGCTTCCGTCCTCTGACCTTTTGCGGTTGGTCTACCGATATAAACTCCACGAGGTTGCCCCATAGCTGATAGGTGCCTTCGCTCTTGTTGTGAAGCTCTACGTTGTACACTCCTTCTTTGTTGAGTATCTCGAAGAAGTCTCTCATCGAGGTAGCACGAAGAGCAGGATATGTCTTGCGGCATATAGTGATAACGAGTCCGGTGTTCTTATGGCAAAGCTCAATAAGAGCCGTGAGGATAGAGTACGTCTTTCCTGAACGCGTCCCGCCTTGATGGACTTGGATACGTGCCTTTGATTTCTTGACGTGATAATATGTTGCCGGGAGGTTACTCATCTAACCACGAGAGGGGCTTCTTCTCTTGAATCTCTATCTCTTGCCGTTCTATATACCCTCGCTTCTTTCCTTTGGTCTTCAAGAAAAAGATCGTCGCTGCGGGGTTGCCTTCCTTCACGAGCTTATAGAGGTGCGATTCTGCGAAGTCGAGGACGCTGTCGGATATAGACTCCACGGCTTTCTTGTAGTCCGCATCAGCCTTCATCCAAGCGTAGTGAGTGGAGCGGTCTATACCTGCCACCTTCGCAGCGGTTGAGACAATACCAAGCGACTTCTCTAATGCTTCGAGCATCGCCTTTTTAAGTGTCGGATTTTGTTGGTTCATTGCTTGCTTGCTTTCCCC
>Ga0206124_10002862_pt1 | contig 12639 bp, 8 predicted proteins | sample Helgoland_Spring_3_FD_148671 | JGI IMG/M metagenome (GOLD analysis project Ga0206124, IMG submission 148671) | Pelagic subsurface seawater microbial communities from Kabeltonne, Helgoland, North Sea - Helgoland_Spring_Bloom_20160321_2 | ecosystem: Environmental > Aquatic > Marine > Epipelagic ... | reverse complement strand
CAGATGGCGTCGGATCTTCCGAATTTCCTGAATCTTCATCTTCAGACGGCGTCGGGTCTTCCGAATCTCCCGAATCTTCATCTTCAGATGGCGTCGAGTCTTCTTCATCATCATCTCCCTCGTCATCATCTTCGCCACCTTGGCCAGTAATCTCGTTCCATGTATTATTAACTTGTTGAAAACCATCTTGAACCACATCCGTTACGTTACCCGCAGCTGCCTCAGCTTGCTGCGCCGCCTCGTCGACGCTGTCTTGCAAGTTCTGGTTGAACTTTTGCGTATCCGCGACGACGGTTTTGTCGTTCATGGCGCCAGAAACAGAACCAGAAGAAGGTTTCTTCGAGCTCATCTCTTTTCTGCCAACTTTCGAAACAGACATTGTCTGCGCGGCGTGTCCTTCCGGCCACGCCGCGCACGGCCCCGTCGCGTACATCTTCACCTGCGCTTTCGACGTCGTGCATTGCACCGAATCCAAAAGCTTCTCAGCTTCGCTCGAGCCTAATTTTGCACTCGGGCACTGCGGAATCGCGCTCAAATCCCCGCACTTTTCCGCCAACGCCGACGATGTCCCGAGACCGAACACTCGCATCGACGAGCTGCCGCTCGCGATCGCTATCACTCCACCGGCGAGACCGACCGTCAAGAGGGCGATTTTACTCGCCGTGGCGAATTTCGTTTGCTTCTCTCTTTTTATCAAAGGCGCATCTTCCGTGGAAGAATTGACGACTCCGTAGACGCGCATGTTAATTGATTTATTATTATTACGTCGCAAAACAACACGTTTGAACGTTTAAACTCTCGAAGCGTTGTTTTTCCCGTGCGTGTGTGTTTTGTGCAATATTCGATTCGAACGAAAGGGTGTTGAAATTGCTCAGGAACCCTAAACTAGTATTTGACTAAAACCTCTCTATCTGCTACTCTCTATCATAACTACTACCACCAATACGAGACGCTGATGCTGTTCGAAACGCTTTTCACGAAGTGCCACCACCCTTTGGGAATGAAGAGCGCGTCACCGGCGTCGAGTTGGACGTCGTAAAAAGGTCTCCGATAGAGCCTCGGGAACGCTCGAGGAGAAAAAGAAGCGAGCGAAATATCGCCCGCTTTGGAGGTGTTGGTGAGTTTGGTGTTTTCTGTGGAGGAGGCGGTGTACGGGTACATCGTGGTCGTCGTTGTCGCGTTCTGGTTCATTGCGTTTTCGTCGTCGTCGTCGTCGTTATCGTCTTTGTCTGTGTCCGTATCTAACGGTTTCCAGAGACGAACGCGCTTGGCGCCACAAATTTGGACAAACAAGTTATCTCGAGGGTCCGTGTGCGGCGGAGAGACCGTGTTTTTCGGACCTATCCAAAAATTCTTCGCGACGATGTTTATCTTACTTCCACCGTTTGCTTCGTCCTCCTCTTCCTCTCGAAAACAGCCGTGGACGTACTCTGGTTCGCGGATATCCTCTAAAAGTTTCGGAAATTGGTCTGCGAGCGTTTGCTGCGCTAAATAAGCGCCGCATTTGTCATCCGTCATGTGCTTTAAAAGAAACTCCTCGAACGTCACGACGTTTATTTTCCAGTTTTCGCTCGAATACGAGCTTCCAAATTCTACTGGCACGGCTCGAGCGCCAAAGTTGTCGAGGAAATACGAGGGATCTTTCCACTTCTCGTGGGCAGGCCAATGCGTGCAAAAGCGTCGCATGGCGCATGGTTTCTTTGGCAAGTAAAACTGCGTCATGAAGGTCTCCAACGATAGCGGTTCCTTGAATTTAGGCACTTTCAACGGTGGCTGTCCTCCTCTGTCTTTCTCGAGTATCGGAAATAAGACGTTCTTTTCTTCTTCTTCTTCTTCCTCTTCCTCTTCGCTTGCTTCTCTCTTTCGTTTCTTCCCATCGTCCTCTACGTCTTCCTCGCTCGCGTTCTCCACGTCCTCGCATTCAAATCTCCAATTCAGCACTCTCTTATCTCCTTCCCCGACATTCGCATCCATCATCTTTCTCACCTCTTTCAAACGCTCGCTCACTTCCTCCGCGACTTTCGCCAACGTCTTCCCTCCGCCGACGTCGCCCGCGAGCAACGTTCCCACATCCAGCTCTTTTATCACCCTTTTCAACACGCGCTCGACGTATTTCGCTCCCACTTCATCACTCTTCACTCGCGCTCGCGCGTATCTCACGCACATCCGGCAATACGCGAAAATAACCAACCCTTCACCTTCTCGCCATTTATCCTCCGCGTCTTTCCAGTCCCCCGTGTGGAGCTCTTCCCAGACGAAATCTTTCGCGTGTTGCAGTTTGACGAGCTTTGGCGCGAGGCGCGATGCCACGGCCTCGTCGTCATCATCGTCGTCGTCAAATGCCCCCGAAAAATGCGCGGGAGAATACCGCTCGATCGATTCCTTCCCTTCTTTACACCGGCGACGCACGTCTTTCAGCGTTGACGCACCTAAACCGTTAGCGTTGTTCAGGAGAGAATTGAGAAGACGAAGGAGATGTTGTTGACGATTATCATCATCATCATCATCATCGTCGTCGGCGGCGGCAATTGTTGTTGTTGTTGTTGTTGGACCACCGACGACGAGCCATTCGGGAAGGAACTCCTCCTCGGGGTTCATTCGATTTCAATCATAAACGCGAGCGCGTGTAAGAGTACGAGCATCGTTTGGGGAAAAATTCTTCACACGTGCACTCAAAAATGGATGGCAAACCATGACTGATAAAAAGAAGACGACGACGAAGAAGGAACAGTCCCCAGACGGAGAAGACGACGAAGAAAACGACGAGTCCTCGGAACAACGGCATCTTCTTCCCCCAGGTCTGGAAACCGATTGCTTTGACCTCGTTCGCGCGTGGCAATTTCGACGTCAGCAAATTCGTAGGGGGAAATTCGACGAAGAAGAAGAAGAAGAAGAAGGAAAAGAAAAAGACGGAGGAAAAGAGAAGAGGAGAATAAGAGACGCTAAAATCTCGTCGCCTTCGTCGCCGTCGTCGTCGTCGTCGAAACAATGCGGAGGAGGAAAAGAGAAGAGGAGAATAAGAGACGCTAAAATCTCGTCGCCTTCGTCGCCGTCGTCGTCGTCGTCGAAACAATGCGGAGGAGGAAAAGAAGAAGAGTCGCCGTTCCAATCGTTTCGATTGCTGTATACCGAACGGAATTTCGACCGAATGTTTCACCTGAAAACAAAGTTTACCAACCCGAACGAACAGCTGCAAAGACTGTTCGACGCGTCGTTGGCGATTTGGGATCTCGCGAACGACCGAGTGTTTCGAAAGAAGGAAGATAAGAGTCCGACGTCTTCGAGTTTGACCGTTGGCGCTTTGTATTTACTCTTCATGTTCTACCGCAGACAACCGCGAAGAGACGTGTTTTTCGTGAGTCGAGGCTATCGAGAGAGAGCGAAGGTGATGGAAGAGGACGAGGAGTTGCCGAAAGCGAGAGTGTACGTGAGTTTAGAGAGAATGAGAGAGTTGCTAGGAGTGTTGGAGAGGTTAGAAGAGGAGGTAGAGCATAATAAGAAGAAAAAGAAGAAGAAGAAGAAGAAGAAGAAGAAGAACAACAAGAGTAGTAGCAACGAGAAAACGGAGGAGGAGGACGAAGATGGTGACGAAGATGACGACGTCGAAGCTGCGCTCGAAACGCTGGCGATTATTAAAGAGATGTTCGCAGATAACGCCTTTATCGTCGGATGTACGCGTCCGCTGACGCAACGAGAGAGACGAGATTTGGTGGAATCGACTAAAGTAGTTGTTAATAACGAGTTATTGGAGGCATACAAGGAGGTACGAGACGAGATGGTATCCCTTGAGAATGGCGGGATCCCGGGCGTGCAGACGTTGCTCGAGCAAACAGAAACGTACGGTAAAGCGTTGGATGCGATTTTGGTTAATAAGCAACGCCCGGTATCGTCGACGTACGCGGCAGGTTATCTCGATCCAGCGAAGAAGATTGGCGGAGCGGTTGATAGATTTGCGAAAAGGTTGGAAGGGAAACTCGAAGAAATTCTGAAAGCGAAACCGAAACAAAAACGCGCGAGGAAGACGCCGACACCAACAGAAACCTCTACAAAGGTTGTCACGACAACGGCTGGTGGTTTAACGGTCGTAAACACGAAGAAAATAACCGTCATTACCAGCGCGAAGGAGGCTCCGATATCGTCGAAAAGGAAAAAAGAGAGACGCGACTTGGAATCCATGCCGGATTACTACGAAAAGGACGAGGGAAACTGATAGCAGTAGAAGCAACAGAGATGATAGGATTAGAGTTTTAATAACTACATATATATTACTGGTATATATCACGCGCTTATGCATTTACAAATTTATAAGAATACACCACAAGTTTACATCGCTTCCACGAAATTCTTCTCTTCTTATTTACTATTTACAGAGAAATCAAGCGTTTGGACGGATCTTTGCAGCTTGATTTCCCGCAAACGCACTCGTCGATTTCTTCAATCATTTCGAATCCGCAATCGCACGATTCGGACGACGGCACGTCTTCCTTTTTCCTTTTTAACGGCAATGGCGCTCGAATCATGACGAGGCCGGCCAGTCGACCGAACCTGTTGCTATTAATACTCGCCAATGTCGTCGTCATCGTCGTCACTCCATCTTCTCCTTCTCCTCTTCCTGTTAATACATTCTCTTCGACTTCGGGAACGCATGCTCTAAAACCGTACGCGTGGTACAAACGTCTCGCTGCCGCATTTTCGCAGTGCACGTGCGTGAACATCTCCCTCGCGCCCCACGAGATGGCTTCGTTTGAAGCAGCTTCAAGCAACGCCTTCGCCGCGCCTCGACGCCGAGCGCGTCGCGCGACAGCTACGTTGTCCACATATACAAACGTTTCCGTTTTGGGACCGCTATTATATCTATTAATGCTATCATTTGTGTTCACAACTCCCGCGGCTGACGACTGGTACCGAGTCGAACTCGATTGCGGATTGTGCCGAATGGAAACGTCCAAGCACCCAATCACCGCTGAGGAGCTATTTCTCAACCTCTCCACGACCAAATGTTCCCCCGAATCATCCGCCACCAAACACACGCACTTTGCGCACGCCGACGTCGGCCTCACCACTCTCTCCGCCAACGCCTTTCTTTCCCTCTGCGCAAACTCTCGGTGAAACGTTGGCGTAAACCGAGGGGGGAACGGCAGCGCTTGTCGTTCCGTAAGATCGTCGTAGAAAGCAGTCGCTCTCAAATTTGCAACCACTTCAAAATCGTCCTCGCTCGTTGCAATCCTCACGTTATCTCTGCCTATAATTTGATCGCCTTTATTCCTACCACCACTCGAAAAAGTCTTCTTCGCCTCTTCCTCCTTCTCCAACATTTTCGATCCCGAAGAATTAGTAGCGTTCAAACCGCCCGAAGGAACGATAGATCCATTCGTAATCTTCGCGATAAATGCCATCCCTTTCTCTGTTCTCGTTTCCTCTTCTTCTTCACTCGTCGCAACTACATCGCTCTCTTCCACGGACAGCGCGTTCAATCTGTTGTTGTTGTTGTTGTTGTTGTTGTTCGTGATATTATTTTTCTTCGCGTTGTTGTTGTTTGACGAATTCGCGGATTTCGTGCCTTTCCTCGCATTTGTCTTTTGGGACGACGTCGTCCCAAGGGACAACAGGGAGGCCGATCCTCCTCCTTTCGAGGAGGCGACCATCATGGTCCTCGCGGCGTTCCCGGCGAACGTTCGAATCGCTCGGTTCACGCTCAGAGGACGCTCTCCGTGGTGAGAAGCGTTAGAAGTCGCCGAGTTCCACCCGGACCAAGACGATGATTTGTTGTTCTTGTTGTCTTGTTGTTCGTGATGATGATCTTCCGAGGAAGAATCTTCTTTTTTCTTCTTCTTCCCCGGAAAGGACGACGCGTTCGTCGTCGCTCGGGGAGTAATCGTCGTTTTTCGAAGAATTCTTCTTCGATTAGTATTCTCCGACGAGGAGGAAGAGGGAACGACTGCGAGGACGCGATGACGATGATGCGTCGTCGTCGTCGTCGTCATCATCATCGCTCTTTATCCTCTGTCTCTCTCTTCTCGACAAATATATAAAGTGTGATATAAAACGCGCGCGCGCTCTCTCTCTCTAATGTCGTCTTCTCTCTCGGAGATACGACTGCCTTTCTCCCCTAAAGTTTGTCCCCTGTTTTGAGAGACGTGGCAACAAAAAAAAAGAAAAATTTTCTGACGTGATTTGTTCTTCCGCTTGCATCTGTGTCGCTCTCTGAACTTCAGCTCTTTTCACCCTCGCGAGTCGACTCATTCTTCGAGACTCTGGTGAGTGCTCTTTTCCACTCCTCTCTCAGTTTCCCCAAAAGTGTTCTTCTTCTCTAAATATAACACACACACAAACAAAAGCGAAAAGCAGCTGAAACGATGATGGCAACGACGACGTTTGCTTCTTCTTTGTCTTCTCCCTCGATCCGTTCTTCGAGTGGCGCCAAGACGTCGATTTCTTCCTCCTTTAATTCCACCACCTCTAAAAAATCATCGACGACGTTCAGTAGAAGAATTCGAGCGAATCTCGGACCGGAACTGAAAACGCAAATCGATAAGTGCGTGACGGAAAATAAAGTGGTCCTGTTCATGAAAGGCACGAAATCAGCGCCGAAGTGCGGGTTTTCAAACACGTGCGTGCAGATTTTACAAAGCATGAACGTGCCGTTTACGGACGTGGACATTTTAGCCAGCGAACAGTTAAGGGTTGGGATGAAAACGTACAGCAGTTGGCCGACGTTTCCGCAGTTGTACATCGGGGGCGAGTTTTTCGGCGGGTGCGACATTACCATGGACGCGTATAAAGACGGGAGTTTGAAGGAGGAGTTGGAACGGGCGATGTTAGAGTAAATTAATAAATCCCCGCGGCGGCGACGCGTTTGTTATATTCCTACTATATTATTATGTGATGAAATGAATTACGTTTTCAACTCGTTTTATGTTATTAATAACATACTTAACAATATTAAGCTTCTATGGCGGCTAACTTCCCCGCTCTTTTCTCCTCTTCCTCTTCCGTGCGTTTACGTTTCTTCACGTGCACGGAAACCGGTTTCCAGGCCTGGCCTTCCCTGCCTTTCGTGCTCTTCGCTTTCTTTTGACAGGTTATCTTCGTGTTCAAATCGGCGTACGTGACGCGATCTTTACCGAAATAAAAGCACACCGTGTTAATATCTTCAGTTTTCACCGCGTATTTGTATTCTCTCACCCAATCGTACTCCGTTCCGTTTTCGTTTTCGTTTTCGTCCAATATCTTTACATTTTCTGCGTTTGCGGCGTCTTTCGGGAGCAATAACGCGATGAACTTGTCCGGCCGCCCGGCTTCGTCTTCCACCATCATCGGTTTCACCAGCGCTTTTTGCATCGCTTTCTCCTTGAGATTCTCCGCCGCGTCGCTCACGCCTTCCACGTCTAACGTTGGGTCCTCATCAAACGTCAACCTCACAAAGTTTTGCGGCCAAACCTTGAAATCTGGAAACACCGACGTCACCGAGATCGGTTTCAAACTCTTGTTCCTCGGGTGCGTCGCCGTTTCTAAAGTTAACTTCTCCGCCGCTTCGAACGATTTCTTGATCGCCAGGATCTGCTTCTCCCGTTCCGACAACGATTTGTTGTAATCTCTCAAAGTCGGATCTAACTTTTCTTCTTCTTCTCTCAACTCTCTTTGCCTTTTTAAAATCAAATTCGACTTTTCCGATATCCCCGTCTTCAACGACAAACCGCCTTCGGAAATGTATTTCGTATTCATCAACCACATCGCTTTATTAACGTCCGGTTTCCTCCCAGTTCCACTCTTCGTCTCCTTATCCTTGGCGGAATCGTTGGCTAATAATATCAAATCGTCCGGGTGAATCTCTCCTTTCGTCCTCGCCGCTCGAAACGCGTCCGAGCCAATCGGGTCCAAATTTATCCCCAAATCTTCCGAAAACATTCTCGTCGATCGCCTCAACTCGTCGTACAGTAAGGCCACGTTATGTTCCGCCATCATGTCGTCGTCTACTAAACTTCCTTTCCTTCGCAATAACTTCCAATCCAACGCCCTCGGCGGCGGTAAATTGTTCCTAAACTGCATCGGGCACAAAAAAGCCGTCTCTCTCTTCAATCGATTCGTTTCGTCCACGACGGTGGTGTCCATCGTCGCTTTCGTTTTTGGCTGTTTCTGCGCGCCCCCGGCGGCGACTTTCTTCTTATTCTTATTCGTACTCTTCGCCTTTGCAGAGGGTGAAGAAGTCGTCGTCTTTTTCTCGTCATTGCTTTTGATCATCATCTTCTTCGCCGCAGAAGATGAATTTGGTGGTGCATTTTTCTTCTTCTCCTCTTCTCCCGGTGGTTCCACGCTCGCGCTTTTCGACCGTCCTCTTCTCAAAGCCACCACTCCTGGGGGTGGTTCCTGCGGGCTCGCGCTTTTCTCTCCTCCTCCTCCTCCTCCTCGCGCGCTTCGCCGCGGAGGCATGATGATTTCTTTTTACTACTAATTTCAATTCAAGCCTCTAGTAAATTCTTTTTTTGGTACGAGAGTGAGGAAAACAAAGAGAGGCGAACCAAAAAAAAACAAGAAGAGAAAAAATTTCTCTCGACTGCCCAAAAGAAAAAAAAAGAAAAAAAAGAGATCGCGAGCACATCCGCCGCCACAAATGCATCAGCGCTGAAACGAACCACGAAATATACACTACACTCTCGTATAATACGAATAATAATGTCAGATAAAAACGACGACGAGGAAGCTTTTGGAGCTGCTGCTGTCGACGACGACGCGCAAAAAGAAGAACAACAAAAGGAAGGGGAAGAGAGATGGCCGAGCGACCGAAAACAATTTCGGAAGGATTTCGTCCCGTTCGACGAAAAATTGGAGAGGAAATTACTCCGGCAATTGGAGTTTTACTTTTCGGATTCAAACTTACCCAGGGATAAGTTTTTACGCGAGACAGTGGAACGAGACCCGGACGCGTACGTGGATTTGAAATTGATTTTGAAATTTCAACGCATGCGCGATATTTTGAACGATTCCGGCGGCTCGAATAACCCCGAGGTTGTCGAGGCCGTGGCGAAACTGTTGAAGGAGAAATCGGTGAGTTTGCAAGTCGCCGAGGAGACGAGTCCGGATCCGAGAGTGAGAAGGAAGGAGGATTTAAGGCCGAAAGAGGAAATCGATCGAGATGTGGAGAAGAGGTCGTTGTATGCGAACCCTTTTCCGATGACGGCGACGATTGAGTCGTTGACGGATTTCTTCGAGAAGGAGTGCGACGAGAGAGTGTTGTCGGTGAGATTACGAAGACACATCGCGTCGAAAGATTTCAAAGGGAGCATTTTCGTCGAGTTTTCATCGGAGGAGAGCGCGAAAAAGGTGTCTGGAATGTCCAACACGTTGGTGTACGAAGGCGCGGAGTTGACGTTGATGTTTAAGAAGGAGTATTTGGAGAAGAAGAAGGAGGAGAAGGCGTTGAAGGCGGAACAGAAAGCGAAGGAGGAGGCGGACAGAGCGGCCAATCCGGAGAAGTACGCAAAGTTGGACGAGGAGAGGAAAAGAGCGGAAAGGGAAGTCGTGATGGGCGATCGTCGTCACGATAACTATAATCACAACAACGGTAGCAAACGTAGCAGAGACGACGATGACGACAGAGGAGGAGGACGACGAGAGAACAAAGAAAACAACGGCGAACCGCGCGAAGAGAAAGAGGTTGTGTACACGCCCGGGATGATTGCGAGAATCACTTTGGGCGAAAAAGCAAACATGGAGTGGAACGATTTCGTCAAGTTTCGCGAGGGCATTAAAAGTGCGTTTGAATCGTACGGTAAAATCAAGTTTGTCGATTTCAAACAAGGCGAAAAGTCTGGTTTTTTGAGATTCGAAGACGAAAAAGTAGCGGCGAAAATCATCGAATCCATACAAGGCGGCAACGCGATTGAAGTGGAAGGCGACGCGTGCGCGATCGAGCTCGTTGGGGGCGACGAGGAGAAGTCGTACTGGGAAGCCATCGACAGACGCGCGAGAGATCGCGATCGACAAGACCGTAATGGGAACAAAAGAGATCATCGAGGCGGCGGCCGAGGCGGCGGCCGAGGAAGAGGTAACCGCGGACGAGGCGGCGGTGGTGGTGGCGGTAACAAGCGTCACAAGAGCGATTAAAAAGAGAACGGGAAGGCTAGAGAGACACTTTTGTTACTACTATATTAATAAATATTGTTCTATATTGAATTTTGCGATAAGTTTATAATAATTTTGAAACAAACCACGTGATTGAGTCGTATCAAAACGCCGCGTTGCTTTTTTGTTCGACACTGCCATGCAATCAAAAACCATCAATCGATGCTTGAAAATCGCACTCTCCCACTTACCACCGCTTCCGTCTCGGTAATATGCAAACAAGCCATTTCCCTTCTGCAATACCTCTCCAAAGCCTTCGCGTTCTTCTCGTCCCCTTCGTTCATAAACACGTTCCTCCTCAACGATTTCATAAAATCGTCGTTCCCGCTGCTCAACGCCTTATCATACGCCAACGCGGACCCGTAAAAAGACTGCTCCAACTCTTTCAAAGTCGAACGAACTCTCACTTTTACGCCTTCGCGATGGACTCTTTTCTCCACCTCCTCTTGAAACGTGTCGTAAAACATTTGCGAAATCGCCTTCCCGGAATCCCCTTCGCGTCGTAATCGAGCTAAAACTAACCACACGTGCAACACAAACATCGCGTGCTCCGTTCGAAACGAGTGCTCTAATCCCAATATCTCGTAAAATTTCGCCTCGTCGCATCTCTCTACCACCGCTTTAAACAACCGCTGCGACGCTCGATTCTGCACGCTTTCCGAACTATCGTACCCGCCTACTTTCAACATGATGCGCGTGTACCACGGAAGACTCGTGGACCGCTTCTCCGGCACCTCAAACACCTCCGAGGTAGACTCGAACGGTATCGCTAACGATTTCGGTTTCGACGTGAACCGAGAAGAGTGTTGGTTTTGATTTTGACTTTTGCTCGAAGAGGTATAAAAACGCTTCGAATTCGATTTCCCTTCCTTTGCAGACGAAGACGACGACGACGAAGCTTTCGTGGATTTCCATCGTCTCTGCACGTGAGGGTCCGCGTCGTCTCTCGTAAAAAAACTTCCTCTCTTTTCCAGCGCATCGTCCTCGAACGCGTTGTTGCTCAAAAACCTCCTCCCTTTTGTAGGCGGAAAGGTAAAGAAAACATCGTCATCATCGTCTTTGGGGGTCTTCCAGTGACGTCTGACGATGTTTTTTCCCCCGACACTTCTCTGCTGCTCATGCTGCTCTAGCGAGCTTGAAAAACACGAAGAAGAAGAACACGCGGTGGTGGGGGTCGTCTGCGCGTGATGCAAAGAGGCCAAGCGCCGAAAGAAGAGTTTCCTCGTAGAGGAGCGTCGAAGCATGATGATGACGTTGGAAGAAGCCACAAAAAAGTGACGCCATCGACTGCTTAAAAGAGGAGGAGAATATTTAGTAAACGAAAAACGAAGCGAGCGTATTAAACACAATTTATAGCATTGAAAGAATGAGCACGATTAAAAAGAAGAACATATATTATCTCTTTGCATCATCGCATTACTCGCATACTTATTTTTTTACGGCCACTTGGTAAACTGAAACACCTTCCCGACGATTTCCAAACCCGTCGGAATCTGCCACGTGAACAACGCGACGTTGACGGCGTTCAACGCGATGTGCGCGCTTCTCGCCTTGTCGTTCCCTCTCTGCATCTCCGGCACTAAACCAGCGGCGGCGGCCCACAACGCCACAATTCCCATGCCAGCGTACAAGTGCGGTCCAGGGAATAACTTCCCGACGCGAATGTACGTGTTCATCCCGCCTTCGATGGCTAAGCACGTCCCGAACGCCAACAAGAGCGAGCCGGCGTTGAAGTGTTTCTCTTTATAGTTCCCAGCGACTAGCTCTTTGCGTTCTTTGGTCAGCTCGTCGATTTTCGATTGGTTCGGGTTCGCCGTTTCCGCGTCCGCGCCGACAGGCGAGGCCTTTTTCAACTCTTGAATCTCTTCGCCAACCGTGCGAACTTTCCTCCACTGCAAGCCTAAATACCCGGCGTATAAGCTGGTGGCGTACATGATGCCCAGGAAAAACGGGTGCACCAACGCCGCGGTGCGGCCTTCGAGTAAACCGAACTCGCCACCTTTCGCGAACGCGTCTTGCGCGGACAACACGATGGGAGAAGACGCGATGGTGGCCAATAAAGCCGTGCGACCGACATCTTCAGACGACGAGGACGTACACGATGATTTCTTCTCGCTGCTGCTGCTTCTCATCATCACGGACGTCGACGACCTTCTCGACGACGACGACTCCGCGGAAGACGACGAGCGCTGCTGTTGTTGTTGTTGTTGTTTCAAGGAGTAGCCTCGAAGGCAGCTACTTAACGAGGTCGTCGCACTCGTCGCGCTCAACATGTTGGTTTCAACTTTAGATATGTGTGTGTGTAAGAAAACGCGCGCGCGCGTGGATGCGTGTAAAATAAAGATATATTAAAACGTCACTACTCGTCTACGCGAACGCTTTTTCCGAGAAGAAGTACGTAAATTCGCGGCCTGGAATGACTCTCACGCGTCCGAGAGAAAGAAGCGGATGTTTTCGTAAAAACATTTTTTTTTCGTGTTTTCGTTCAAATTTCTCTTCTTCGAATTTTTTCCGTCT